>Ga0208543_1000303_pt1 | contig 16295 bp, 14 predicted proteins | sample DEB08_DNA_14_FD_185497 | JGI IMG/M metagenome (GOLD analysis project Ga0208543, IMG submission 185497) | Aqueous microbial communities from the Delaware River and Bay under freshwater to marine salinity gradient to study organic matter... | ecosystem: Environmental > Aquatic > Marine > Coastal ...
ACAATGCACCCGTTGGACTGATATTAGTTAACTGTGAACCGTCAACAGCAGGGAGACGAGATGAACCATCTAATTGAACCACATCATTGGCACCCGTTCCAACGTTCAACGTTGCACTTGTACCAAGACCCAAATTGGTTCTTGCTGTCGTTGCATTATTGAGATCACTGAGGTTGTTTGCAATTGCCAGCTTTGTGCTGTCCGTTGCTGTCACGTTTGTTAACTGTGAACCGTCAACAGCTGGCAGACCCGTTGCATCCAACACAACAACATTTCCGTTTGAGGTTCCTGAGTCGAGTGTTGAGCTAGTACCAAGACCAAGATTTGTTCTTGCTGTTGATGCACTATTAAGATCACTCAAGTTGTTTGTAATTAACAATGCACCCGTTGGACTGATATTAGTTAACTGTGAACCGTCAACAGCAGGGAGACGAGATGAACCATCTAATTGAACCACATCATTGGCACCCGTTCCAACGTTCAACGTTGCACTTGTACCAAGTCCCAAATTGGTCCTTGCTGTCGTTGCATTATTGAGATCACTTAAATTGTTTGCGATTGCAAGCTTTGTACTGTCTGTACCTGTGACATTGGTCAACTGTGAACCATCAACAGCAGGGAGGCCAGTTGCATCCAAAACAACAACATTCCCATTTGAGGTCCCTGTATCAAGTGTTGCACTTGTACCAAGTCCAAGATTCGTTCTTGCTGTCCCTGCATTGTTGAGATCACTGAGATTATTTGCAATCGCAAGCTTTGTATTATCAGTCGCTGTAATTCCTGTCAACTGAGATCCATCAACAGCAGGGAGACCCGTTGCATCTAATACAACAACATTCCCATTGCTTGTCCCTGTGTCAAGCGTCGCGCTTGTACCAAGACCCAAATTCGTTCTTGCTGTCGATGCACTATTGAGATCACTCAAGTTGTTTGCAATTGCAAGCTTTGTGTTGTCTGTTGATGTGACTCCTGTCAACTGCGAACCGTCAACAGCTGGGAGGCCCGTTGCATCTAATACAACAACGTTCCCATTGCTTGTCCCTGTGTCAAGCGTCGCGCTTGTACCAAGTCCCAAATTCGTTCTTGCTGTTCCTGCATTATTGAGATCACTCAAGTTGTTTGCAATTGCAAGAGCATTCACATCTGAAGCTCCCAAAGACACAACACCTGTTTGACCATTGACCGAAGCCACTGCGTCAGTATTGTCGATCACATCAAACATTGCTGAGGTAATGGGATTTGAAGCATCTTGATTGAAGACGATATGATCACTTACATTTAAAGTCACACCTGCCAAAGATCCAGCAACTGATACAATGTAAAAATCACCTTTTTTTGCTGATGTTAAAACAGGAGTATTTGTTGCCGCATCATATGATCCTTTATAAACAAGACCACCTGTGACAGCTCCTCCAGTACCACGAAAAGATTCAAATTTAATAGCCATGATTAACCTCGATTGAATCCACAGTAAATCACAAATGAGTCAGCTGAATCAGCTTTCTTATATGCGATGCTTGTGATGTTGGAAGATGCAAGGGCTTGACTATCAACTGAATAAGATGACAGCAATGGGATGACTCCATCGGTATTGGTGACACCATCACCCGCACCGGCAGCAGCTCGAAGCTTTACATAAGAGACGCTTGTTGTGTTTGATGATACGGCTCCAAGATAAGCGAACTTAAGGGAGGCATCAATTTGACTGCCTGTGGTTGGATCATAAAAGTCATCTGATGACAATGAATGCCAATCAGTATCACTGATACCACTTGCGTTGTATGCACCAATGATTTGGCCTGCTGAGATAGGATTCTGAACTGATAATTTACTGCTCATTTGTTTTATTCTCTTTCTTTTTTGCTGCGACATTTGCACCCGCATAAACAAGATACAAGGTGTCAATTAGTCCGAGGACTTCAGTTGATGCTTTATTGAATGCTGACAAGGTGCAGACTGCTCCAAGGGTTACAAGAAAAGTGAAAGACTTTCGTCCTCCGAATGCTTTGATCATCTTATTCATCATAGTCTCCACTTGCTAATCTGTAAATATGAGCAACATCAAAGATGCTTCTCTGACGTTTGATGACTCCCTCTCTCCAATCTCCATCTGGACCCTCACCCTTTGCATTCCCCTCGATGGTGTCAAAGTTTCCATCCTCATCAGGTACACTCAAAGCAAGAGTGATATGATTGCCATATGATGGAGATTTGTCGCTTGATGTATACACAACAACGATGTCACCAATTGCAATCTCCTCAACCTTTCGAGCTGTCCCCCCCCAATTATTCCAAAGACGATAACAAGAGGGGAATATCTTTTGACGAATCTTGAAGTTAGCTTTTGTATAACACCATGAAGCGAAAGCACCACACCAAGCAAATTGACCATTCTTTGTATAATTGTCTTCCCAAGTCCAACCAAGGCCATCAGTTGACTTGATGTATAAGTTGATTCTTGAGGAGTCACCACCGAGACCAGGTTCAGTCACATTCATATTCCATTCAGACTCTGCACGATCAATCACTTGTTTCACGTGTTCATTGGGTTGAATCGTACTATCAAAAGATCTCTCAACATACTCCATAGGACTGAGATCAATTTGCAAGTGACTTATATCACGTTTTAATCGTCTGACTTTGTCTTCAAGCTGTGAGACTTGTTTTGTAAGATCTGCTTTTGTGAGCTTCATGAATACTCCTGTGCGTCGTCTGAGGTTCCAAGTACACCGGCAGCAGTTGCGAGATAAGCATCTTGCTTGTGGTCTGCTGATGCACTTGAGTAGGAAGTTGGTTCAATAGTTCCGAGTGTTGGGATTCCGTGTGCTGCTGTGAATGTGACTGTTGATCCAACGATTGATTGAATCGTCAACCCTGTTGTTGAGGCATCCTCTGCTCCAAATGGGAGGAAGTCAACCACATCACCAGCTTTAAAGAATGCCGTGTCATCATCACTATATGTATTTGTGGAGACTGTGATCTCAGTTGCTGAATTGATGAATGTGACTTTCATGGTTGAGTTCCAATTGAAAGGAATGATCCCTGTTCTGACAATCTCTAAATCACAACCCTCACTCATGAGCTCTTGATTGATTGATTTGATCATTCCAATTTTATTGGTGACACCATAGTCATCACCTAAGTCTTTGAGATGAGGAGATGAACATTTGACATATGATCCAACCTCAAGAAAGATTGATTTACCTGTGCCAATTGAACCGGTCCACAATCTCATTGGATCAGATAAGACATTGAAAACACGTGAGGCAATTGGCAAGAAATAATTGAAAGCATCACCAGATCCGGAACCGACATCAAGAGACTTGAGGCCATAAAGTTCAATGCTGATCTTGCTTTTCTCTCCACCATAGCGATTGATTGATTCTTGATTATTATAAATCACATGTTCGAGGAATTCGTTTTGATCATTGTCCCATTCATATTTGATCTCGACTTGAGTGACAATGTCTTCATAGATTGACCAAGTTGGAGGAGGATCAGTCAACCAATCACCCTCATTGATAATTGCTGAGACAAAGTCCTCAGACTCAACACCAACGGACTCAAGTGTGATCTTAGGTACACCCGACGCACTTCTCTTCATGATCAAGATACAACCAATTGACTTGAGGAGTGAATCAAAGAAATCACGAGGATTGAAATCATCAACAGAGAAGCCACGACTTAACCACTCGATTTGTCTTGATCCATTGTTGAGAAATGAATTCACATCAATGTTGTCTTCATGGATGGAGAGGCCAAAGCCAAGATCATCATATGATCCATTATTCCCACCTCCACCACTTTGTAAGATCTTCAACATGATCTCACCTGGTGAGACAAAGTATTCAGTCACGCCACGTTTGACAATGGTCCTCTCTTGTCCGTTCCAATCTCCAAAGTGACCTTGATCCACATTCTCTCTGAATGGTCTCAAGTGAATCATGACACCTGTTGAGAGTGCCTCCTCATGAGTTGCTTGGAAGTATAGTGTCTTGTTTCTCTGCTCAAAGTAATCGAATGTCTCAACTTGAATCCCATAATATACACCGGCAGTTGCTGACGTTGGAAGATTCAAAGAGCTTTCGCAAAGGATGCCCGGCTCATTGGCTTGCTTGTAAGCTGGTGAGATATTGACATCAATGAATGAGGACGTTGATCTTTGATTTGGGAATTCGATTGTCTTGACTTTGGTGCTGTTCCCTGCATAGTTTGGTTTAGTTCCATCATTCCACCAATCAAGAGGATAAAAGACTCGTCTTTGATTTGGGAATGGAGATCTTGATTCGTTTGTTGCTGTTCCCCAATAAGCATATCTATAATTGGAGCTTGAACGATACCACGCTGATGAATACCAAAGATGAATACGTCCCTCATGTGGGGTCCAACCACGATGATCAGAGAGAGTCACTCCTCGGACTTGATTGCCTCTAATCTTAAAGGTAGAGAATGCACCACTTACACCGGTATGATCTGTAATAGTATCAAGAGAATCATTGATGATCTCTGGCCAATTCTCAAGACTATCACTTGCTAATTTGAATCTCTTGATCTCTCCTCGATTCTCAATCTTAGCATTGTATTGAGTACTCCCATTGATAGCAGCGATTAAGGTTGCTTGATCTGTCGCTCCTGTGATTGAGTGATCAATCGTGATTCTTGGATTGCCTGAGACCGTGGACAAAGTCTCAGGATAGATCTTATGCTCTTGAGTACTAATGATCATAGGATAGCGAGGATGACAAAGAGTTGCTTGATCATCTTGTCCATTCGATAGACTTGCATCATAAATGTCTTGAAGTGCATATGATGGAAAAGAGACGTCAACATCTGTCTTTGTGCTGTCGACTGCATTCTGTTGAGCATTTGTTAGTTGAAGTAAATAGTCATTCGCAAAAGCAGACCCATATTCAAACACATTTGATTTGTTCTTGAAAAAGTAGTGACGATCTTGAAGCAGGAATGAGGATGATCCTTTTTGATCACTCAACTCAGTGTCAAGCAAAGCAGTCAAAGGAATGATTGAGAGATTGATTGTGTCTTCATTCTCTGCATAAGGAGAAGACTCAATGAATCCATTGATGATGCAAGTATAATCTCCAACATTACCATCAGAATCCTGATGAGCAACAAAGAGCTTGACTCGTCTTCCTCGAAAGATTGTGATCTTGTCTTCAACAAAGGGGATGGATGATGTTTGAGTATTGATTCTATGTGATTGATATTGACTGCCACCAACACCACGATCAGCTAGCTTCATTGTGGTTGATGTGAAAGCAGTGACACGGAAAGTCTCTGCTCCTACGTGCATCAATCGAGGGATTGATAATGATGATAGATCTGTGTCAAGATTGATGAGTTGTGGAAGTGGATCAAAGGTGATGTCGGTCTCAAGGTTTGCTCTGCTGACATTAGCTGATCGTTTACCAATTCGACCAAAGACAACACCGGGATCACTCGCAAGACCATTCTTTAATATGGATAATTCAAGAGATACTGATCCATATTCAGCGACCCCTCCATTGGGATCAATCGAACTATTGAAAGCACCAACGGCAACGATCGCTTGACTATCCTCATAAGCGATACCACTTGCCACGTCTGAATCTAAATTCGTACTTGATGGAGGTATGATTGAATGATAGCGATATTGTAGTCCAGCAATCTGAACAGCAAAGACTCTTCTCCCTTGATCCTTGGATATGCTCATGTTCTATCTGCCTTGTATAGGTCAAAGGTTGAAAACGCTTTTAGCTTGCAATCAGTACAAGAGATATTAAAAACCATACGTTCTCCTCTTGCCTGGTATGCTCCTACTGTATTAGGAATATACAATGGTCGAGGAGCTTCCGGACTTGTGTTTGTTGGGACTGATTCTGGTATGATGTAACCGGAATCAGCAACAAAGCCCAAAGCGATTTGAGTTGATGTCTCTGATGATAAAGCAATACTATCACCAAGATTGAATCTAATTCCATAGTCCACAACTGCGACCTGTGTATATCCGGAACCTGAATCCTTTAACAAGCCAATCTCAATATCAATCACAGGAGAGAAAGCTGATGATCCTCCATCCTGTGAGGTTGTTCCTGTTTCGTATTGGATGACAACTGCCAACCAATCAGAGACAAGTCTTGTTGCAGAGATGAGCTTGTGAGACTCAATATATCCTTTTGTGACTCGTCCTTGACTTGGTGTGATCTTACTGTTCATGTAATCATTACCAAAGGGAGTCAAGGCCAACGAATAAGTTGATCTCATAATTGGATAGTTTACTCGATTAAGGAGCTTGACATAGTTCAATTGATTGAGTGCGTTTGACATGGATGAGACAGCAGATCCATACAATACCGATCCATTGTTGCAAGCTGTTTTCTCAGGTAACAAACCATATGCAGTTGACACCAACATGTTTAAACTCCAATCAAGGTCAATCCAATTATTGTGTTTCTCGTCTTCGATCCTCCTGTGATTGCGGGAGGATATCTATTCCCTCTTAAATTCGATAGTGAGACAAGGTTTGTTCTGTTCTCCTCTGTATCGTCAAACGTGGCTTGATAATATGGGAGACGAGTATCACCAACAACAGAGAGTTGACCATTGTCAATCTCAAGATCAAAGATGGTCCATCCAACGGTCGTGTCACTTGCTTGATTGATGCTTAGTGATTGACCAAAGAATGTGAAGTCAATGTCTCCAATTGCTCTGACATGCAATTCTAGCTTATCAAAATTTAAGTTTTCAAATCCGGATGGTAACATTGGATAAGCGATCAATGTATCAATGTCACCATACCCAATGTATATTTGACTTCTCGTTGCTTCCGTGACAGCTGGAAACAGAGTGGATGATGTATCATATACACCGGACCAGGAGAGCAATGATCGGAATCGTTTTCTAACTTCATTGATATTGTCAATCATATGATGAGCAAAGCGAGAAGTGAAAGCGTTGTTTGCCGTTGCTCTGTTTGCTCCGAATGGATTGACAAATGTTCCTGTGTCATATTGATTCTTTTGTCCCCCACCAATGGGAGAGGTAATTCTTTGGAAGTATGCCATGACTGAGAAGATCTCGACTTCTGCTCCCGAGTTAGCTTGTACTTCCATTGTTATGGTTGCATAGTAATGAGTCCCACTACTTGGAAAGGTCACATTGATGTCATCATTTGCAAATCCGTTGGTAGTGGATGCAAGACTCAAGGTTGAGATGAATGTGCTTCCATTGATGTCCACTGTAAATTTGACGTTGCATCCTGTGACTGTTCCATGAGTACGATAATTGATAATGAACTCAAGATCATCATGCTCCAAGGATACAAGAGGGACTCTCCATTCTGCCATCTCAACATATGAGCTTGAATCAGTGATGAAGCAACGATCTGCAAAAGCTTGTGAGAGTATGTTCTCACAATTCCCGGTTGCAAAAGCAAAGTTGAATCCATTGACCATTCTCTCAGGAGTCTCAAATGTGACTTGTCTTCCGGCAACGGTTGAGGCTGGATCTGCCAAGATTGTGGTTGCATCGTAACTGTTACTCATTGAGATGCTCGATTCTCATGTTGACAGGCACACGTCTTCTCATGTTGTTAGGAAACATCAAGTTGTATTCGTTGCTCTTCATTGATCCACGAATACGACCCTCAAATCCATTGCGTGAACTTGTATAAACCAAGTCATGAGCCGGTTGATCTGCATTTGCATCAGCTGTGATCAATGATCGTCTTGAGTCTCCCCATACTTGATAAAAGTTTACTCTCTCACCTTGGGAACACAATGGAACAAAGTTGTGAATGAAGTGCTGATAGAGATCTATTTGATCAAGCCGAGCATCCAAATCAAAGCCCAAGACGTTATCGCGATATGTGCCAATATAATTAGAAGTATATCCACCACCGATCTTCCTCCTTGATTGAGCAACGTTCTCAACGCTGATATGATTTTGTTGATATGGCCTTGATGGTACAAGTACACCAGAGCAAGGATTATCAGCAGTTAAGACAGTGTATCCATTGACTGTTGTTGTTGTTTCGTTTCCTGTGAATCCAAGGAAGTTTCTTAAAGTTTTATCACTTGCATTCCATGTCCAAGCTGACAAGCCCAAAGATGAATTGACTACATGACCATCATTGTTAACATACCATCGAGAGTCTCCACTTGTCGCGGCAACGTCAGCAGCTTCAAGAGAATTGGATCCATCATCAATGTCAGCATTCCCACGGACACGACATGCCACAATAAGATCTTGGGCACTACCTAAGAAATCGAATGTGAATGTGTTTGATCCTCCGGATGTTTGCTCGATGGTATAAGAGAAAGATATGATCTCACCTCTCAACCAATCACTTGGAGCCGTTGCAGCGTTTGCGAGTGTAGGACCAAGGATGGAAGCACCACTCGAATTGACAAAGGTTGTTCCAATACCAAAGACATCAGTCAAGCCAGTCAACCCAGATGATGAATTGAATTTGATTCTGAATGCAATGTCACACGATACTTCGAGCTTGTCATCTGCATCAATGCCAATGTGCCAATCGGTTCCAAAGTTTGAGCTGGTCAAACACTGAGCAGACAAGTCAAGACCTGTGGCCATTCCTCGACCATTCAACATACTTATTGCATCTTCATAGGAGGAAGACCAAGTCACATCAATGTTGGTCGCTCCTCGTGTTCCGGCTCTTGTTGGGAAGCTCGACATATCAAGACCGGTCAAAAGTGCAAAGTTGGGAGATGGTGATGGATTCATGACATCCTCCTTGATCCTCGTCGATTGCGAGACATTGTTCTCATGATGCGATCTGCAAAGGCTTCCTCTGCTGCTCTCTTGGTATCATACACAACAGCACCGGAAAAGTTAATATTAAATACTTGAGTTGATGCCGTTGCCTCTTCTCTTTGAGGAGCTTGACCAACTGATTGAGGTGATCCACTTGGAGAGACACCACCACCACCACCGACACCACCACCACCACCGGCTCCCATTGCTGCCGAGGATGCTCCCGCAACTGCGGCAGCTGTTCCAAAGATGGCGGCTGATTGAAAGTAGCCAGGGGCTTGAGCTGCCGTGAATGGATTTGTCAAGGCTGCGATTCCTTTTGCTGTATTCATCAACGCCTCAACAGCTGCCTGCTCTCCTAATCCTCTCAAGATTTGAGCCGTTGCATCCTTGAAAGATTCCCCAAAGAATATTGCATTGTAAGCAGCTGAGGCAATTCCATCTCTCATCTGATTAAAAAAGTCTTTGAATCGTTCTGTCATTTGAGTCCAAGCTTGTGAGTCTACTTGATTTAATTTATCAGTAAAACGTCCATAAGCCCTCAACATTTCCTTTTCATTATCACCAGCAAGAATCAACTCTTTGCTCAATTGATTCTTCAACATTTCGATTTTTCTTTGATCATCATTCTTTATCATTTGAATCTCATGATCTCTCTGCATATCTCTGAACTCTTGACGCTTTTGAGCTTCTTGTTGTTCAATCCTTGTCTTCTTGGCTTCCTCTTTTTGTGTGATTGCATTGAGTTGATTATAGTATGTGAGGACTGCAATTTGTTGTCTTCTTTGATTGTCTCCAGCAAGTTTCAAAGAAGTATCATATTGATGAGTGATAAGTTCAATTTGCTTTTGTACTGAATCCTCTTGGCCTTGTATCTCAAGCTGTCTGATCTTTGCTAATTCTGCAATCTTTTGCTTCTCTTGTTGAAGCCTCAATTTATCCATTGCTCTTCTTTGATCTGAGGCTCTTTTTCTATCAGCAGAATCTTTCTCTCTTGCTGCTTTATTCTTTTCATTGATCTCATTTAATACTTTTTGTGTCTCAAATGTAGATCTTCTTCTGATGATTCTTTCTTCATCAATCAACTTAAGAGCATGTTCTAGCTCTTCGTTCTGCTTCATTAAAGCTTCACGATTCTCTTTATTCTTCTCAGCTTTGAGCAAAGCAAGTTTTGTGTCTTCCTCAATCTGTAAAGAAGTGAGCTTGAATTGTTTTTCACTTGTACGAGTCTCAAGATCTGATAAGACGAGTCCCTTGAGTTTTTCAGCATTCTCTTTGATTTTTCCTTTTAAGGTTTCAGCACTCGTCTCTTCAAGCTCTTGCTCTTGCTTTGCTGCATCTCTGATCGACTTCTCAACTTCAATATTCTTTTTCAAGAGTGCATCAGCTGACTTCCTCAACACTCCATTTGCTTCAGCTGCTTGATGTGTTGCAGTTACAAGTTGGGCTCTTGCTGAGATTAACTCTCTTGCATCAAGGAGACCTTGAGACTCTGCCTTTGTTAATCGTTGTTGTGCTTCTGCTAATGCACTATTGGCTGCAAATGCGGCTTGTACTTTTTTAGTTAATTTTTCTTGAGCACTTTGTAACTTTTCTTTTGCAAACTGACTCTTAATTGTTGCAAGTGTAAACTTTTCAAGTTGCTTGGTTGTTGGAATCACACCTTTCTCGGCAAGGGCCTCAAGCTTTGATTGAAGATCTGAGGCTGCTGCTGCCATTGCTGCCTCATTCTCTTCAGCATCTTGAGCCGCACCACTGATCAACTTGAATGTTTCATATGCAGTGAATAAAGCCGTTGTCACTCCAGCAATAGGACCGAGCAATCCAAGGAATGACATTGCTCCACCTTTACCAAGGTTTGATATGCCGGCTCCCAATTCACCTATTGAATCTCTCACACCTGTGAACGATTCACCAAGAGAATCAATACCCTCACCTAGCTTCTCGTTTGTGTTTCCCATTGTTGAAGCAAGACCCTTGCTTGCATCTCCAATATTCTTAAATTGAGTCTCAATGTTTTGCGTCCCTTGGAGCTCGACATCAATCTCTATTGTTCCACCCTTAGCCATGAGAAGCCTCCTTTATGCTTTGCTCGTGTTGACGTGCAATCATTTGAGTGTGATTATATTCTATTATCTCAAGACTTTCAATGATTGCACAAGTAGGATAAGGATATATGTCATCCATCTTGATCAATCCTGTCTTGATTCGATTGTAGTTTGTGATGATGGATGCCACTCGATTCATGTCTGCAATCGGACATGATCTGATCTTTAAATCAGAGTATGCTTCTCCAGAGTTGGGAGCAATCCGATAAGCTGGCATAAACAATCCAAGCTCATCCTTTTGAGCCTGTGGCAATCCTTGCTTGAATGATCCACCACAATTCCCACGCTTTCTCCTCAGCTCTTTATTCTCTCGACATTGTGAGCAGTCCCAGCCTCTCCCTTTACTAAAAGGAATCCACACGGAAGAGGCAAGAGCTATTTTCCCTCGTCACCAACCAATGAAGCTCTCTGAATATGCAAGACTAATTCTGTGATTGTTGCCACTCTGATTCCATCAGGACGAATCTTTTGGATGGTGTCAACTGTCGAGGGTTCCCCATCAATTGAAACAAGTGATTCACGAATCATTTCAATGTATACTCTTGAGATGTATGCTTCATAATCAGCATAGGCTTCACGCTCATCAATTGGGAGATTGTGATGCCATCTTGCTTTCTCTCTAATATCGTTGGGAGCTTCAACCCAAAGCAATCGACCAAGCTCACTGCGAGAATATGCACCGGCTCTAATCTCTGCTTGCTCACGTTCCGAGGGTCCCAATGGTTTGAGAGTGAATACGGTTGCAGACTTCCCCACATCTTCAAGGAAACTCATGTCTCCTGTATTCAGATATTGTCCACGTTGTTCATCATTGCAAGTGACTGAAAGGTCAGCAGTGACGACAACGTCAAATGTTGATTCTGTTGAAGTGAGGAAGTTGATTGCCATGTTATAGTCCTAATGAGATTCTGAATGGTGAGCATCCGGCATTTGACTCATAAGCTGCACCACCATCAACATCACCAGCATAACGAGATTGATTGTATACCAATGTTTGACGAACGATGTCATTGCCACTCACGTCATACTTGGATGGATCATCAGCAAGTTGAGCAGCCGGAATCATGATTGCACAACCCTCGCCATCTGCTGAGGGTCCTGTACCTACTAACACCTGACGAACAGTTCTGTTGAAATAATCATTTGCAATTGTTGTATTTACTGTTGATAAGGTCAAAGTTAATTCAACATTCACATCAGTGATCTCCATGTCAGACATTGCAAGGATTGACTCTGAGTGTCCCAATGGTGTGAGTGTATTTGTCACAGTCAAAGAGAAGTCCTCACAATCAACAGCAATTCGTCCAACTGCGTCGGCTGTGGTTGCGTTTGTCAATGAAGATGGAGAAGCATCAGAGATCACAACATAGGAGTTCCTAAAGAAAGGAGGAGCACCTGCGTTGTAAGTTGGCTCGATTGGTCCCACTGCACTTGAATGATCATCTTGGATGAGTGCTGCTTGATAAGTGAAGTCACCCATCAAACGGCCATTATCAAGACTGATTGCAAGACTCTCAAGAACGCAACCATAAGCATATGATCTAAAGTTCACACCATCAACACGGAAAGTCAATGAGTGAGTTCGTGTACCTGTTTGAGTACGTGATCCGGGGTACCATGTTTGAGTCCCTCGTAAAGTTGGAGTCCCTGTGAATCCACTTGAGAAAGCTGGTGAGACTGTGATGTCAGTTCCACTCACTTCAGTGATTGCAGAGTACTCAACTGCACCATTGATAATACTTGATAATAAAGTTCCAACATCTGTGGCACTGAATCCCGCACCAACAAAATTGTTGACATCTGTCACGCTTGAAGCTGTGACTGATGCAACTGCACCGATTTGAGTTTTGAATCCAGCTCCAAGCAAGTATCCAAGATAATTTGCAGAGTAGTCACTTGGTGAGCTTCCGATTGTTGTCAGATCAACTCTCAAGTTGACTTGACCTGTTCTGCGTCGAACACGATTCCCACCACTCCAAACAGTATCCGGTTCTGGTGGTACAAGATACGATCCATCTCTTGCATCGTTTCTCTCACTTGCTACAACGTCCCCATAAATCAAAATAGGTTCACGTTCACAAGGAATCGAAGTGTAAGTATATCCTGAGTTATCAGGTAGATTTGTTGATGCTGACAATGAACCAAAGGAAGATTCAACTGCAACGCCTAAGCTTCTATGAGTAACGCTCATTTATGCCTCCAAATAAAGCAAGTCAAAGGGAACGATAAGGAGATGACCAAGAACCTCACCAACATCATCAGTGATGAGTTCAGCTCTCGATTCCAATGGTATCACTGAGATGATCCCTGTTGTATTAAAATCATATTGAGGACCCTTGATTGTATCAATCAATTTGCCGGCATCCTCATTCATCATGCGAATCTTAAAGCCCTCCTCTTTGGGGATGGCATATCGCACATGTGTCTCGATGGTGACACGCTTTCGACCACTGAGGCCAGCACTGCCGTCATCCATCGCAAGAGTCACGATCTCAAGAGTAAATTGTCTTTGACTCTGAAATCTTGTATTGAGTGGAGAGACGAGACCGGAACCATCATCAATGCAAACAAATCCATGATGGCGATCTGTCTTGGGTTCAATAGCCTCAATCATTGTCTTGATCTTGTCGAGTGATTGAAAGATTCCTCTGCTCATACATTCCTCCCTAGTTTCTTGGAGATGTCAAAAGCAACGGCATTCACAAGAGTATCAATCTCATCATCAGTCAAGCCAATGTAAGGACGTATCTTGTGGACTTCATATCCATAATGTTGAACATGTTTGGTCAAGCCGATTCTAAAACGTGTGTCAGTTGCTTCAAGTACAACAAGATTATTCATCAATTGACCACTCAATACAAGATCAACCTCAGCAGTTTGACCCTTGCCTCCTTGACGCTTCCTTGAATCATTCTTGTACTGTTGATATCCACCAGCATAATAAATTGATTTACCTGTACGAGAGACACGAGTCCCTCCCTTGGGTTTGAGTCTTGCACCTTTGAAAGAGACATACATTGGCTTTGTCGAGTACTTCTTGAACTTCTTACCTTGTGAGCTGATGCCACGCATGGATCGACGCTTGACAGTTGCCAAGGTATTAGATGCAATTGTCTTAGTGTCTTTTGCAGTCCAAATATTACGAGGTAGTTTGAGATTGACCTTGACTGACATTAGTGCCTCATTGATCTCGATGGGGTAAAGCTCTGATCATATTCAGTCTTGTTATAAGTTCTCCATGATGCTCGAAAGTCTGTTGACTTTCCACCATTCTTCTCAAGGTCAAGCTCACCCTCATCAATGACACCATCACCATCAAGATCAAGGTCAACAGATCTCAAGGCCAAATCCATTAACTCAATACATCTAGCTCTCATTGCTTCAGCAGCATCAAGTTGAAGATTCATTTCATAGATTCGAGCAGCTGTGCAGTAAGCATGACAAAGTTCAAAGGCCTCAGCATTGAATATCTCATCTTCTGTCACGTTGGATGATCCGAGTCTATCTCTGAGCATCAATGAAAGCTCATCAAGAGAAGCTTTGATCTGTGGTCTAAAGTCAGATTGTCGACGTGGTACCATGTCAGCAAGAGGAGCGAAACGATTCACAAAAGAATCATGGTCAAGGCCGGTGTCGAAAGGTCGAGGAGTAACCTTGATCACTCCTTTGTCCAAGTTGGATAGATTGTTTTGTCCAAGATCTGACGTGTATGAAATCAAATATTGGAATGTTCCACTTGTCACAGTGACATTCGCTGATGATGCTGTGACATACCACATGGCAAACTCAATCGTGGCACTTGTTGACAAGTCAATCTCACGAGGTAAAGGATCAGCAAGGATCGCAGTTGTTCCCACAATACGGACGATCTTGATTGAATACCAAGCATCTCCATCCGTCCTCAAGAATGCAAAGACTTGATCTCTTTCCAGAGAGTCAGAGCTTGCGATTGTCAAGGTCCTGCGATCATTGCCAATTGCTGATACTGAGATGTTTGCTCTTGATTGACTCAAGTTGCTTGTAACATCACTTGATACTTTGAAAGTGATTGAGGGAGTGCCACTAATGGGAGATGGAGCATTCCACTCAAACATATGATCTTGACCGGTGATTGCTTTTCTTATCATCTCTTTGCTCCCGCGTTTGCTTTTGAAATGTCTTTTGTTGTTGCTCTGTCAAGGCCAGCCGCTTTGATGAATCCCTCAGATACAGGACTCCAAGAATGTCGGCAGTTGTAACCTCCACCGGCAGTCTTGACCGGAAGACCTTGTTTGTTGTTGAGCTTTTTCATTTGCGATTCACTCACGACCTTGTCAACCAAGGGACGACAGAATCGTCTTGTCACTCCATCAATGGGACCAGTGTATAAATAATATCTAAGACCGGCCTCCTCAGCAATGGCAGCAGTCACACTCCTCCCAAACATGGAGAGCTTTGTGTTGACCTCAGTCAATTGTCGACCGGTTGCAGATTGCATCTTCTGAGAGAGTGAGGAGATAGCTTGTGTCAATGGGACGTCGATTGTCATTGCAACGAGTGACTCTCTGACACCACTTGCCACATTTGGGATGATGACATCATCAAACAGAGTCTCAATAGCTGAGGTCTGCATAATGTCAAGTTGTTCTTGAATTGGAGCAAGCCCGAGGTCGGGCTGAATAATCCTTGTCGTCTTCTCGACAGCTTTCATAATGAGATCAGCTTGCTCAATGAATTCATCAATTGACAAGTCAAAACCACCACGAATAATAAAATCAATCAACTGCTCTCTAGGTAGAGAGAGGATTGTCAATGGATCACTTGCTTGGACTGCTGTCTCAAGCGTTTTTAGAAATCGAGTCCTTGATTTATCGAGGACCGATCTCATTGCTTTCTCTGCTTTGATCTGAGTTTTCAACTCATTGATCTTTGCCTTGGTGATACGTGCGACATCTCCCGATTGATTCTTGAGTTGCTTCTCAAGATCTTCGATTGCTAATTGATCAGCATCTTGCTCGGCAAGAAGTATCGTGTCGTGAGTATCGCACATGTCAGTCCTATACTAAGCAATCAGTAAGGATGTATCCAAGAGTCGAGTCGATTGCTTTGAATTGTTGTACTTCTTCAGCATATACGTAACGACGAGTTGCATCAAGGCTGTCATATTGACCAGCTTGCATTCCACCGAAATCGAAGTTGAGTGCAGCCACAGGCATTCCTTTGACATTACCACTCTTTTGTACGATTGCGTCAGACCCTTTCATGATACCACAGAAGATTGTCTCTGTGTTCCAAATTTGAGATTCTGAAGATGTCGCACCAGGTACAGCAGTCTCACGACGAGCTTCACCAACGTAGATGTTTGGAATACCCAAGATGTTACGTAAAACTTCTTTAGTTGCTTCCTCTGTCAAGATGCGGTTGCCACTTGCA
>Ga0208543_1000306_pt1 | contig 16209 bp, 20 predicted proteins | sample DEB08_DNA_14_FD_185497 | JGI IMG/M metagenome (GOLD analysis project Ga0208543, IMG submission 185497) | Aqueous microbial communities from the Delaware River and Bay under freshwater to marine salinity gradient to study organic matter... | ecosystem: Environmental > Aquatic > Marine > Coastal ...
ATTTAAGGTACATCAAACAAGGCATAGACAAGTCTAAGAATAAAATACTAGACTATCTACAGAAAGTAAAGATAGAGGTATCAGATAAAATGTTAAACAGCGTCGCAGCAATCTCTGCAAATAATGACAGTGAACTGGGAGATATAATTGCCGATGCGTATAATAAAGTCGGTAAAGACGGTGTTGTGCTAATGGAGGAATCTGACGACGAGACCACGTACGTTGAAGTCGTAGATGGAGTACAATTCGATTCAGGACTCAAATCGCAGCACCTTATTACTGACAAAGAAAAGAGCAAAGCACAGCTTGATAATCCTTATGTACTTATAGTTGCCTCAGAGGTACCTAATGTAAGAAAGATACAAGCAATACTTGAACACGTTATAAAGGAGAAGAGAAGCTTACTTATAGTAGCACAGCTCGATCAGCAACCTTTATCTGCTCTTATAATGAATAAAGTAAAAGGTAACATTAAAGTGAATGTGGTAGACGTGCCCGGGTTTGGCGCGACAAAGCAAGATACGATAGAAGATTTAGCGACAATAACCGGAGCAAAAATAATATCCGAAGATCTCGGAGATGATATGGATTTAATAGATCCTGATTGTTTAGGTGAAGCAATAAAATCTGTTACAGATGATAATAACACCGTCATCACTATAAAAAAAATGCCGCAAGCGGCATATGATAGGATCGATGCAGTAAAAAAGAAAATTAAAGAGGAAAAGAACGGGTTTATTAAAAAGAAGCTCGAACAACGCCTCGCAATGTTATCAGGAGCTGTAGGTGTTATAAAAGTTGGTGCTAATAGTAAAGTAGAGTTAAAGGAAAAGAAAGACAGGGTGGAAGATGCAATATATGCGACGAAAGCAGCATTAAGAGAAGGAATAGTTCCCGGAGCTGGTATAGCGCTCCATAACGCAGCCGATTCTATTAAGACGGATGTTACTACTGAACAAATACTATTAGAAGCTGTAAAAGCACCGTATAAGACCATACTGGACAATGCGCATATATCTTACGGGCCAAATATGAAAGAAGGTCACGGAATAAACGTTGTAACAGGTAAAAGTGTTGATTTAGTTAAAGAAGGAATTATAGATCCTGTACTAGTAACTAAAACAGCTTTAATAAACGCGGTAAGTGTAGCAACAACTATATTATCAGCTAATTGTGTAATTTCAAATATTAGAATAAATGAAAGCGGTAAATAATTACATAATAATAAAAGGTATAAAGGAAGAAAAGAAAACCGACTCTGGGTTTATTATGAAAGATGATAAAGCAGAGTTTAGGTATTTAAAAGGAGAGGTTGTTTCAATTGGTGAAAAGACAGAAGCTATTAAATGTTGTGATGTTATACATTATGATAGAAATGCTGGTCACGAAATAATATTTGACAACAAACCGTACATCGTAATTAAACAACAAGACGTTGTTATAGTAGAATGAGAATAGAAGCAGCAGACCTGCGGGAAATGCAGCTTTTTAAATACTATAGGTTAGTTCGTAAATGGGCTTGCAAATCAAATGGTTTAACCGATGCAGACCTAGAATTGCTAATATATTTTGATTGCATTGGGCGATTTACACGTAATGATTACATTAACGGTACTTACCTCATGAGTTGGGACAAAGCTAGATGGGAAAAACTTCGCAAAAATGGCTGGATAGACGTATGGAGACACCGTAATCGTACTACAATTAAATATTCTATATTCCAAACTTCATTCAAATCAAAAAGATTAATAACACGCATTTACAATATTCTGCTGGGTAAAGAAGACATACCTATATCAGAACAAAATGTATTTTACAAAAACAAATCATATACAGATAAAGTTTTTAATAAAGCTATAGATGATATGATAAAAGATAAAGATAGATAATTATGCCAAATGATTACAAAACAGGTAAAAAGAAAGCTTATAAACCTTTAAAGAAGAGTAAAGCTAAAAAGAAAAAGAAAAATGGCAAGTAAAAACGCACCATCAAGAAAAAAATCCAAAGGGTATTATAGCAAAAAAGGAGGCATGACTAAGAAGGGTGTTGCTAAATATAGAAAAGATAACCCAGGCAGTAAGTTAAAAACAGCTGTTACTACAAAGCCATCTAAGTTAAAGAAGGGTAGTAAAGCTGCGAAAAGACGTAAATCTTTTTGTGCTAGAATGTCAGGTGTTAAAGGGCCTATGAAAGACAGCAAAGGAAGACCAACGAGAAAGGCATTAGCTTTAAGAAAATGGAATTGTTAAAACTAAAATAAATAAATAAACAATGGCAGAACTTGACCTAGACAAGATCAAAAAACAAAAATTCAATATCAGTGTAGAAAACTTAGTTACTATAGGGGCTGTGGTAGTTACAGTCGTAGGTATGTGGTTTACACTACAAGCTGATATAGAACTGGCAAAACAACTACCCGAACCGCCAGTTTCAAGAACAGAGTATGATTTAAAAGACCAGTTAATTAGAGAAACTATTATATCTACTGAAGAAAAAGTAGATGCTAATTCAGAAAAGCTAGATAAAATTGATGAAAAGCTTTATGAGATAATCAAAAAATAATATGAAAAATTTAATTACCACTTTACTTTTATTTTTAACTTTATCTGTATATTCACAGGATGTTACGGTTGTTCATTTTAATTATAAATGGAATCAAAAAAATGATTATTCAAAACTTAAATCTATTAAAAGAGCTAGTGTTTCAAAAGCATTCGTTGAAGAACAAGGGGAAGATTTAAAAAACAGTATTAAATCTGTTCCAGTAATAATTATTTTTAGAAACAATAAACCAGTTGCTAGAATAGAAGCGGGGTTAAGTATGAAAATAGAAGCAGAGCTTGAAGATATTCAAGAGCTTGTAGATAGAAACAATTAATAATATGAAATCAAAAGGATTAGGTGATTCAATAGAAAAAATCACAACAGTAACAGGGGTTAAACACATGGTGGAAACTATATCAGAAGGATTAAACATACCATGCGGATGTGAAGGTAGGAAAGATGCTTTAAATAAAATATTCCCATATAAAAACGATAAAAAATGATATTAATAGCAATAGCACTTATAGAAGCGGTAATTATAGTATATTTAGTTATGCTTCATACAGGAAAAATTAAAGATGCGGATAAAGATTTTATCGCAGACTCAGTAGAAACTAAGGTTGAAGAAATTCAAGTTAATGCTGTAAATAAATTAAATAGATTAAAAGCTGAATTAAAAGACGTAGCGGAATCTATTAAAGAGGTTGGTAATCAATTAGAAGATTTACCAAAATCACTTAAAGGCAAAAGAGCTGGAAGAAAAGCTAATGTCAAAAAATAAAAAGAAATTAAAAGATACAGCAGTTGGTAAATTTTTAGCCGGTGCTGGTTCTGATATAATAGGTAGTCTTGGTGACGTCTTACCAGATAACGGTGTTTTTGGTTTAGTTAAAAACTTAATTAAAAAAGATCCGCAACTACCGGCTGAAGATAAAGAGAAAGCTTTAGCATTGCTAAATCAAGATACAATTGAAATGCAAGAAGTATCTAAGCGTTGGAAAGCAGATATGCAATCTGATTCATGGCTTTCGAAGAATACAAGACCTATGACACTAATATTTTTAACAGTGGCTATGGTCTTATTAATATTTATAGACTCTACTGGATTAGACTTTAATGTAGATGGTGGGTGGGTAGATTTATTAAAATCTCTTCTTATTACTGTTTATGTAGCGTACTTCGGATCTCGTGGAGCTGAGAAATTTAAAACAATAAGTAAATAATTATGTGTAACTGTGAAATTTGTATTTGTAGATAATGGCTAGATTAAACACCTATTTAACTGACACCGTAATTCAAGACGGTGACAAGTGGATTGGAACTGATTCTCAAAGTGGTAAAACAAGAAATTTTACTCCTCAAGGATTAGCAACTAATTTCAATGACACTGGTAAAATAGGTATAGGTGGTCAAATACCTTATGTATTCAGTACACAAGGAGCGCCTAATAGAAACGTTGGTACTATGACTTTTGCCGCAGGAGGTGGTAATAGTACTGCTTTTTCTGCTATAACTAGTTTAGTATTAAGTAAAACAACTAATGGTGGAACTGTTGTAACGGAGTATTTACAATATTTAGAAGATAACGTTATTTTTATTTATCAGTTAGATGATGTAAATAAATTTGGCAAATACTCTTTATCAGCATTAGCAGATAGATCTGGTGAAACTACGTTTTTTGATGCTACTTTAATATTTTCAGAGGGGAACGGAAGTTTAACAACTGGAAAAACATACGGGATTGTTCAGGGCCCAAGTGATGTAGATAAAAACTTTGTGTTTACACAAGGGTCCGCATCTAATAGCTGGACAGTAAATCATAATTTAGAAAAATTCCCATCAGTAACAGTAGTAGATTCTGCTAATAATGTTGTTGTGGGCCATATAACATACACAAACACTAACTCATTAACAGTAAGTTTTTCTTCATCATTTTCAGGAAAAGCATATATAAACTAACCAAACAATGGCTTTAAAATATTTAACACATATAGATTTAAATAAAAATCAATTACAGAATGCTGTGATTCACCCTTTGGGTACTGCGCCTTCTGGTCCGGTTGAGGGTCAAATATATTACGATTCCACAGCTGGAGATAAAAAAGTATACATATATAATGGTACAGCATGGACTAATATATCTGGTGATATATCAGCGGTTGTAGCAGGGAATGCTTTAACTGGTGGCGGAACAGATGGTTCTGTAACATTAAACGTAGCAGTAGATGATACGACAATAGCCATCGCTTCTGATGCACTAAAAGTAAAAGACGGAGGAATAGGATCAACACAGCTTGCAGCTACATCTGTAACAGCAGGGTCATATGGTTCTTCATCTGCAATACCAACATTTACAGTAGATGCTGATGGTCGTTTAACAGCGGCTGGAACAGCTTCAATCACAACAACATTAGATATTGCAGCTGATTCAGGAACTGATAACGGTGTTGTTTTAGGTACAGACACATTAACAGTAGCAGGTACAGCGAATGAGATTGTAACATCTGTATCAGGTGATACAATTACAGTAGCTCTTCCAGACAATGTTACAATTGGAGGTAATTTAATAGTAACGGGTAATTTAACAGTTTCAGGTACAGTCACTACAGTAAACACTGAAACAATACTTCTAGCTGACAATATAATTACTCTTAATAGTAATGCAACAGGCACACCATCAGAAAACGCTGGTATTGAAATTGAAAGAGGTTCTTCCACGAATGTAGTGCTTAGATGGAATGAAACAAATGATAATTGGGAATTAACAAATGATGGTTCAACATATTATAATATTGCGAGCACAGCAGATTCATTTAAAGCTACAATAGGTGATGCATCAGCAACATCTTATACTGTAACACATAACTTAGGAACAAGAGATGTATTAGTTGAACTTTACGATGCTTCAAGTTATGAAACAGTTATCGCAGACGTAACAAGAACATCTACAAGTGTTGTAACAGTGGCATTTACAGTTGCCCCTGCAGCAAACGATATTAGAGTTCTTATTAGAAAAATTTAAAATATAATTCATGGGTGTAAAATTTAAGTCACCATTAGAACTTTCTGGGCATCGATCTATATTACATACAGACGCTGTCCAAACTCTGATTGTTAAAGTTGTTTCTAAAACAGCTGCACACCCGGAGCAAGGAAATGGTAGTTCTAGTGGATATACAATAGACGGTGTTGAAGGGGCTTATTTAGAGTTTACACCAGGGAATACATATAAGTTCGATCAATCTGATAGTTCAAATAGTAATCATCCATTAAGATTTTATACGGATGCAGCTAAAACAACAGCATATACATCAGGAGTAACAACAAGCGGAACCCCGGGTAATTCAGGCGCATTTACTCAAATTACACCTGCTATAGCAACTCCACCAGTTTTATTTTATCAATGTAGCGCTCATGGATATATGGGTAGCTATGTTAAATTTGGTACTGCAACACCAGCTAGTTCAAATACAACTTATACAGTAAACAGTGTTACATCAGGCAGCAATGCAATAATAAGATTAACAGGTAGTGATAGTACAACAGATGACGTAACTATAGCTGCTGGAAGTAATATAAGTATATCTGAAACAGGTGATACAATTACTTTAGCGTCTACTGATACAAATACAACATATAGTGCTGGAACTGGAATTAGTTTAACAGGAACAACATTTGCTTTAAACGCGGCGATAGGAAATTTAACCAATGTAGCAAGTACGTCGCCATCATCTGGTCAAGTATTAAAATGGAATGGATCATCATGGGCACCAGCCGCGGACGCTTCAGGCTCAGGGGCTAGTAATTCATTTGAAACTATTGCAATATCAGGCCAGTCAAGTGTTGTAGCAGAAAGCGCAACTGATACTTTAAATTTAGTTGCTGGTAGCAATATTACTTTAACTACTAATGCAAGCACAGATACAATTACAATTGCGTCAACAGCAAGTGGAGCAACACAATTAGTAGCGCAGAAAAATACTTTTACAGGTAACGGAAGTACAACAGCGTATACATTATCGTCATCAATAGACGATGAAGCAAGAACACAGGTTTATATAGATGGTGTTTACCAAAGTAAAGATACATACTCAACAAGTGGTACAACATTAACTTTTAGCACAGCGCCTCCTAATACAGCTGCAATTGAAATAATACATTTTACAACATTAGCAGGGGGTATATCAAAAGTTGAAACATTTACAGGGAATGGAAGCGCAACTGCTTTTGTAGGTGGCTTAACTATTAGTGACGAAAACAATACTCAAATATATATTGACGGTGTTTACCAATCAAAAAGTAATTATTCTACATCAGGCAGTACTGTTACATTCTCAACAGCACCACCAAACGGCTCAGAAATTGAATTAGTGCATTTTAAAGAGCTTTCTTTATCTGGTATGAGTAATGATACATTTACTGGAAATGGGAGCGCTACAGCATTTACTTTAGGAGCTGAAGTAACAGATGAGAATAATACATGGGTATTTATAAACGGGGTATATCAAGATAAGAGTACGTATAGCATTTCAGGAACTACACTTACGTTTTCAACAGCACCGCAAAATGGTTATGGTATTGAAGTAATGAAGTTAGGGACTGTATCAGTAAATGCAAATGCTTTAACAACAAATACTTTTACTGGGAATGGATCAGCAACAGCATACACTTTAAGTGTTACACCTGCTAGTTTACACGCGGTAAACGCTTATATATCTGGATTAAGACAAGATAATAGTACTTTAAGTTTATCAGGAAATACTTTAACATTTAGTACAGCACCACCAAATGGGGCATCAGTTGAAATAAGAAGTATAGGTAGCATAAACGCAACAACAGTTGTTTCGCCATCAAGTGTAACAGCTGGAACAGGTATAAGTGTTGCAAATCCATCAGAGGGTAATTTTGTTGTTACAAATACTGGATTAGATTACAATGTATCAGTAATAAATTCAGCAACAACAGCTGTTAAAAATACTTTATATGTATTTACAGGAAGTGCAGCTTTAACATTACCAGCGGGTGTAGTTGGTAATTCAATTAAAATTAGTAATAGATCAGCTACTACAACTTGCACAGTAGTTCCAAATGGAACAAATAAAATAATGGGTAGTAACACAACTATGACACTTGATGATGAAAACGCAAGTTTTGAACTAATATATTCAGGAACAGCCCAAGGATGGGTAATAATAGGACAATAATATGAGTAACTTTACAGATTTTTTTCCAGCAGCAGGCGGAGGTGGAGGAATACCTAAATACCAGGATTTTACATCTAGCGGAACATTTACTCCTTCAGCTGCATTAATTGCAGCAGGTGGAAGAGTAGCATACCTAGCAGTAGGTGGTGGGCAAAGAGGCGAATCAAACCAAAATGCAAGAGGTGGAGCAGGAGGGCAGGTAAAATGGGGCTTTGCAACTTTAACCGGTACAACTGGATGCGCTGTTACAATAGGAGCAGGAGGAACTTCAGATGGGAGTAATGGGGGTAATACCACAATTGCATTTAATTCAGCCGGTGGAACAGCAATTACATCATATGGTGGAGCTGGAGGTCCTAGATCTGAAGACGGTACTAATTTTGGTGCTAATATGTATAGAGGGCAAGGCGGAGTTGGTGGAGGAGCTTCTTCAGGGGCTTTTGGATTTGGTGCAGGAGGAGCAGCTCAAGAAAATGGTACATATTTTGCTGCCGGTACAAGTTCCCCTGGTGCTAATACAGGTTCAGGCTCTAAAGAAGGCAATAATGCAGCCGCGGGATTTGTGAGAATAACTTGGTTTGAATAAAATATATTAAAATGGCTAGATACGGAATTATAGAAAACGATAAAGTAAAAGATATAATTATAGCAGATGCAGAATTTGCAGAAAATTATAAATATGACTTAGTGCTATTAGAAGATGATTCAATAAAAATAGGTTATGATTATATAGATGGAGCATTTTCATATACTGAACCACCTATAACAGAGGAGCAAGCTAGAGAATGGAGAGATGACGAATTACGATTTACAGATATTATAGCGCAAACACCTGATTATCCAAACAGGGATGCATGGATTACGTTTAGACAAGAATTAAGAGATTGGCCCTCAACAGCTGATTTTCCAGAAACAAAACCTACAAAACCTGAATAATGGCATTAACTAAATTAGATAAAAACCTTTTAGGATTCAGTGACGATACTGATTTTGTAAAATTACCTTCGGGCACAACATCTCAAAGACCAAGTAGTCCAGCTGCTGGTCAATTTAGGTTTAATACAACAATAGGAGATGCAGAGGTATATGATGGAACAGCTTGGCAAAGAATGGGTATTGCACCGCCTACATTTTCATCAGTTGACTATCCAGGAGACGATACCGCACTAGATCCAGCAGGTGGACAATCTCTTGTAATTAATGGAGGTGTGTTTAATAACGGAATAACAGTTACGATAGGTGGAACAACACCCTCTAGTATAACTAGAAATTCGGCAACACAGCTGACTGTAACCGCTCCAGCTAAATCAGCAGGCACATATGCTTTGGTATTTACAAATACAGACGGTGGAACAGCAACAGCTACTAATGCAGTTTCTTACAACGGTGTCCCGGTTTTTACAAATGCAGCAGGAAGTTTAGGCAGTGTGCAAACTGGTTCAACAGTGAGTCTTTCCGCAGCCGCACCAGAACCGGATGGAGGTGCAGTAAGTCACACAATTTCTTCAGGCGCTTTGCCGTCAGGATTAAGCTTAAATGCGAGCACAGGAGCAATCACTGGAACCGCTCCATCTGTTTCAGCAAGTACAACATCAAATTTCACTGTTACAGCTAATGATAACGAAAATCAATCTGTCGATAGGGCTTATAGTATAACAGTAATACCTAAATTACCGTCTGATAACTTCAATATAGTTACTTATGCGGGTAATTCAGCAAGTGATAGCTCAGGGACAACGCAGAGTATCACAGGAGTGGGGTTTAAACCAGATTTTGTATGGATCAAAAGACGTGATGGTGCTGAAGCACATTTTAATTTTGATTCCACAAGAGGCCCTGCTAAAACGCTTTATCCAAGCTCTTCTGACCAACAATTTAACGAAACAAATTCTTTAACATCTTTTGATAATGATGGATTTACTGTAAGTGGTTATAATGGAACTAATAAACAAGGTGAAACATTTGTAGCTTGGTGTTGGAGATTAAACGGAGGAACGACAAGCAGTAATAGTGATGGTGATATTACATCTACGGTTCAAGTTAATAATGATTTAGGTTTTTCTATAGCTAAGTGGGAATCATCAAGTAGTAGTTCACATACAATCGGGCATGGATTGAATGGCAAGCCTGATGCCATGCTTTATAAAAAGTATAGTGCAAGCGGTGATTGGTTTTTGTACACAGATATAATAGATGGAAGCTGGGACGAGTTAGTATTAAATGGCACTGGCGCAAAATCAGATTTTTCTGGTACCTACGCAACTAACACAACATTTAAAAGCTTATCCTCGCAAGCATCAAATGATTGGATTACTTATTCTTTTAAATCAGTTGCAGGGTTTTCAAAAATAGGTAAATATGCAGTGCCATCAGGAGGAGGAGACACATTTGTAGAAACGGGATTTAAACCAAAATTTTTAATGATTAAATGTACTTCTCATGGGAGTACACATTGGGAAATGTTAGATTCCACAAGGTCGCCTGGGTTATTATCAAATGGTTCAGCAGTAAGATTAAGAGCAAATGATACTTCCGGAGACGCAGGATTTAACGATACACCTGTTAGATTTTTATCAAATGGGTTTATGTTAAAAAAATCAGTAACCGCAAACATTTATGGAGATTATCATGCTTCTGGTAGAACATATTTCTATATGGCATTCGCAGATGATCCCACTCCAACAACTCCAACACTTGCAGATAGCTTCAATACAAAAGCATATACTGGGAATGGCGGTACACAATCAATAACCGGTACTGGATTTACTCCTGATATGGTTTGGTTGAAAAATAGAACAACCACAGCTTCTCACTTATTGCATGACTCAGTAAGGGGAACAGGCTCAACAAAAACGCTATTCCCTAATCATACCCCGGCTGAGGGCCAAAATTCAAGTTACGGTTGGATAGATTCGTTTGATACTAATGGTTTTGCTGTTAATGCAAGTTCTAATGGCCATCATTCAAATAAAAACGGGGATGGTTATATTGCTTGGAACTGGAAAGCTGGGGGTCTCCCATTAATTAATACAAGTGGTAACTCCACCTCAATAGTTAGTGTAAATTCAAATGCTGGGTTTTCTATTGTTAGATATATTGGGAATCAAACAGCGGGGCATACCATAGGGCATAGTCTTGGAGCGGTTCCAGAAATGATTATATTGAAATCTTTAAATTCAACAAATCCTTGGTACGTATATCACGCGGGAGTTGATAGCAGTTATCCTGCTCATTATAATTTAAGGCTTAATGAAACAGATGCAAGACAAGATTCTACAACAGAATTTAATGATACTGCACCAACAAGTACTGTATTTAGTTTAGGTACAGCTACAGGGCCGAATAAAACAGGTGATAGATATATAGCTTATTGTTTTAGAAGTATATCAGGTTATAGTAAGTTTGGTAGTTATTCAGGTAGCGGTAGTAATAGTAACGCGGTTTCATTAGGATTTCAACCCAACTTTGTCATGGTAAAAAGAAGTAGTGGCACAGGTGGTTGGCTAATATATGACAGCTTAAGAAGTGGTTCAAATCCAATAAATGATAGAATAGAAGCAAATAACGATCAAGCAGAACAAACTAATAGTGGTGATAAATGGTTAAATTTTAATTCAACTAATTTTGAAGCTAATGGTTCTGATACTGAATTAAATGCATCAGGAAGCACGTATATATATATGGCATTCAAAATAAATTAATAAATAAACAAAAATGGCAATAACAAAAGTAACAGCAAACGTATTAGCGGATAATTCTGTAACGCAAGCTAAATTAGCAGATGATGCGGTAGGCGCAGCTGAATTAGCTTCAAATGCAGTCGTAGCGGCTTCAATTGCGGATAACGCAATAACAACCACAAAAATTGCAGATAATAATATTACCTATTCAAAATTAGGTATTGAGTTTACAGAAGCAGCAGCATTAAGTGGAACATCAGTAGATTGGGCAACTGCTACAACATTTACTAAAACATTAGGGGCGAACACAACATTGACATTTGCGAATGTTTCAACAGGTATGCAAATTAATTTAGTTATAAGCGGTAATCACGCCTTAACTTTACCCGCAAGTGTAAAAGAACTTACAAATGCTTCTACTTATGATGGAAGTGGAGAAAATTTAATTAGTATAGTTTCTACAAATGGAAACACAGAACAATTCGCGACAATAAATAAAGTAGCATAATATGAAAGCAGTAAATAACGCAGGTGTAATAACTTTTTATCAATCATTACCTAATTCATTTAGGTCATCAACTGGATTGCATTTAAATGTAAAAGGGTGGAGTAGTAGTGAAATGAAAAACAATGGTCTTTTTGATGTAATCATAGATGATAGTTATGATGAAAGAATACACGACTTAGGAGAGATATATTGGGACACAGAAGCAACTGTATTTAGAAAAGACATATCTAATAAAACATTTAATAAATCATTAAGCGAATTAAAAGAACAGGCGATTAGCAACTTTAAAAGTAGAATAGGTGGTGAACTTGCAAAAACAGATTGGTACATTATTAGAAAAGCTGATAATGGAACAGAAGTGCCACAAGAGATAGCTGATGCAAGAAAAGATTTAAGAGAATTATCTGATACAACTGAAACTGAAATCAATGCTTTAAGTACAAAAAGTGCGGTTATTACATTTGATTTCCCAATAATTTAATAAATGGGTTTAAATAAAAGATTAATTGGCGCAGGTGCTACAGGTAGCGGTGGACTAACACCAAGTGAAAACTTTAAGGTAGTTACTTATACAGGTAATGATGGTACACAAAATATTGATGTAGGATTTAAACCTGATTTAGTTTGGATAAAAAATAGAAACAATAGTTCAGATTCAACATTTGACCACTCATTATTTGATTCTCAAAGAGGTACGTTTAGAGTAAGAGCTAATTCAACTGGAGCTGCAAATGATTATGCTTCACACTATGGAGGTATCACCAGTAATGGTTTTCAAGTAAAAAGTGGATTAGCTTTAAATGATGCTGATGGAACTTATGTAGCTTGGTGTTGGAAAGCAAACGGAGGAACTACAAGCAGCAATACAGATGGAACAAATATAGATTCAACAGTACAAGTTAATGCTGATGCAGGATTTTCGATAGTTAAATTTACAACCCCAAGTACTTTTAGTGCTTCAAATACAGTTGGTCACGGACTTGGTGTTATTCCAGATTTAATTATTATGAAATCTACAAGCACTGCAGGTGAAAACTGGATGGTGCATCATACTGATTTAGGAAATGGTGGATATATAAGGTTAAATACAACTGGAGCTTCAGGAACTGCAGGTAATTTATTTACAGGTACAACCAGTACTGTTTTTAATCCTGCTGACACATCAGCACCAAACATTTCTTACATTGCTTATTGCTTCCATTCAGTCGATGGCTTTTCAAAGTTTGGCTCATACACAGGTAATGGTTCAGCAAATGGACCGATTGTAGAAACAGGATTTGAACCTGCTTTTATAATGGTAAAGCAAACAGATGATACATCTAACTGGGTAATAGTAGATAATAAAAGAAGCACGACAAATCCAAGAGATAAAGGTTTAAGACCAAATACAGCTGATAGTGAATCAACTGTATCAAATAATATGGTTGTAGATTTTTTATCTAATGGTTTCCAATTAAAGCAAACAAGTGGTTCTAATGCTAATAATGGTAATTTTATCTATATGGCATTTGCTGCGGACCCTGACACACAAGCACCAACACTTGCGGATAGTTTTAGTACAGTTACTTATACTGGTAATTCTACATCTAATAGAACTATAGATACAGGATTTGATGCTAACTTTATATGGATTAAAAAAAGAAATGCTACTGAATCTCACGTTCTTGTAGATAGTTTAAGACCTGGAAGTGAATTGTATTCAAATGCAACTAATGCCCAATCCTATTATTCAGATAATCCTAAATATGAAAAAGGCTCTAATGGTTTTATAGTTGGTAATACTGGTGGTGCAAATGGTTCTGGAAACAATTATGTTGCTTGGGCTTGGAAAGCTGATGATAACGAACCGACAATCTTCGGAGGACCAGCAAAAGCAGTATATAAATTTGAGGACAATGCAAATGATGTAACTGGTGATTATAATGCAACGGCAAATAATATAACATATACTTCAAGCGGTAAGTTTAACAAAGCTGCTGATTTTAATGGAACTAATAGTTATGCAGAAACATCTTTAACAACAAACCTAACTTCTTTTACTTGGTCTTGTTGGATTAACCCTGATGTAGCTTGGAGTGGAGATATAACTACTATTGTTAAAGGATTTTATTCAGGTGCTTCTAATACAAATTATCAATATTTAGGGTATACAGGTGGTGATTTCAGATTTCAATTTAGAGATAATACAACTACGGCTCACGTTTCATCAAGTGTAACACCTGCTGTTGGACAATGGTCTCATATAGTAGCCACAGTAGATGGAGGAACATCTGTAAAAATATATATAAATGGTGTGTTAACTGGAAGTGGTACAAACTCAAGAACTATATCAAACACAAATGCAGTTAGTATTGGTGGTGCTTCATCTATATTTGGTCCTTTTGATGGTCAGATAGACCAAGTTAGAATATATCAAGGTGCAATAGCACAAGAACAAGTAACAGAACTATATAATGAAACTGCATCTGACAATGATGATTTAACTTTAGGTGCTCCACCAAAGTCAATAGTTAGTGCAAATGCTAATGCAGGATTTAGTATTGTAAAATATACAAGTACTGGTGTTTCAGGAACAAAGATACCACACGGATTATCGGCTGCACCAAATCTGATACTTATTAAGTGTATAAGTGATGGTTCTACTAACTGGATAGTGCATCATTCATCTTTAGGTAATAGTAAATATCTTACTTTAAATGATAATTCAGTACAAGATACATCTACTAACTGGCTTGTACCTTCTGCTACTACTTTTGCATTAAATCAAACATTTGGAAATGCAAATACAAGTGGCAGACAATATATTGCCTATTGTTGGCATTCAGTATCAGGATATTCTGCCTTTGGTTCTTATGCTGGAAATGGCACTTCACAATCAATTAATATTGGCTTTCAACCAGACTTATTAATTTTAAGAAAATATGATGATAACCAAGATTGGATGATATGGGATAGTGTTCGAGATGGAAACCCAAAAGAAGCAAGATTAGAAGCAAATAATTCTGATGCAGAAGTTAGTGGTACAACTAACATAAACTTTACAAGTACTGGTTTTGAATTTACAAGTGGTTTCTATAATGATAGTGGTCAAAATTCAATATATATGGCATTTAAAATAAACTAATGATTAATGATTAAAAAATAATAAAATGAATGGATTTGAACCAACATTATTAGGAATAGTTACTTACGTAATAACAATATCACAATTAAACGAAGCACTACAATCACTTCTAATAATAGCAACGTTGGTTTATACAGTAATTAAGATTATACAACTTTTAAACGATAAGAAATGGTAAGAACATTAAGATACATAGCAAATAAATTAGAGAAATTTAATATTGCAGTTGCTAAAGGCTGGAACAAATGGCTTGGTAAATTAAAGATGTAATGACTAATGAAATCTTATTTTACATACAGTGAATTTGACTCGCCTGACTTTCCTGATAGTGGTCGTAATATGGATCCAACTTTTCTCCGCATGCTCAACCATGCACGTCAAATTGCAGGAATACCATTTAAAATTAATTCAGGATTCAGAACTGAAGAGCATAATGAAAAAGTGGGAGGATCAGAGAACTCGTCACATTTACGAGGATTCGCTGCCGATATACATGCAACATCCAGCACGTATAGATACGAAATACTATCAGCACTTATTAAAGCTGGATTCTATAGGATAGGTGTTGCTAATACGTTTATACACGTAGACAGTGATCCTACAAAAACACAAAAAGTAATTTGGACATATGCTTAAACTATTAAAAAAACTATTAGGTTTACAAAGTCAATCTGATATAGGTGGACTAGGTATGGAGATAAGAGAGCTTATCAAGGGAAAAGAAATAGATCCACAACAATTAATAGAATTACAATCAGAGATAAATAAAGTAGAGGCACAGCACAGAACAATCTTCGTAGCTGGATGGAGACCTTTCATAGGATGGGTTTGTGGTGTAGCATTAGCTTATAACTTTGTATTAAGAGATTTATTGATATGGTTTTTAGGACAAGAGCAAGTTCCACCAGCACTACAAATGGAACATTTAATGACAGTATTAGTTGGTATGTTAGGACTTGGAGGAATGAGAACGTTTGAGAAACTAAACAACAAGTCTAATTAATATGTCAATAAAATTAAAACCTTCTACAAAGGAATATAAAAGAGATGCAAGAGGCAAGATAATTGGAAAACAATACACTTGGAAACATCATCCACCTTGTAGTTTTAAAACTAAAGAATTGATAACAATGTATAATAGTTCTA
>Ga0208543_1000308_pt1 | contig 16174 bp, 15 predicted proteins | sample DEB08_DNA_14_FD_185497 | JGI IMG/M metagenome (GOLD analysis project Ga0208543, IMG submission 185497) | Aqueous microbial communities from the Delaware River and Bay under freshwater to marine salinity gradient to study organic matter... | ecosystem: Environmental > Aquatic > Marine > Coastal ...
CGTTTCTTGGCCGTGGTCAGCTCATAGTCCGTGAAACCGAGCTGCTTGCCGCCCATTAACCCTGTTCTGGCCTGCGATCACAGCGCCATTTTCGCGCAGACGGGCTGGGTTTTCCAGAGTCTCCTTAGTATCGTAAAAACTAAAATCAGCCGCAAATCAATACATGACAGGGAGATGACAATAGACATAGCGCAATCAAAACGCAGCCGTGAACGTATCAAAATCTAAATTGTATTATAAAAGATTTAGGAATGAAAAGGGTTTTCTCTTGGTATAAAGATTATGAGATGCAAACATCATCAAAGAAATAAATATTTGAACGATCAATTCTAGACGAATAGAAAAGCGTTTGGGAGTAATCTAGATGATGCACAAGCATCGGCACAAGATCATGGTCACGATGCACGACTTTGTCGATTGTTAAAAATGTAGAACCAAAGTCAGATGAACAATACATAGAAGTTGTTGTATAATCTAGAGTGAATACACAAAGCCTGTTAGGATGAGAAAGTTGAGTAGACAAGTCACAATGCTGTGAAGAAGCTAAGACCAAGCCTAATGATGGGTAGACTAAGGCTGACGCAGAAGGAGCAATCGATAATGAATTATCAATGGAGAAGAGAGAACGTCCAAGAACAAGAGTAGGCTTAGCTGAGCCCTTACAGACAAACAGTCTGGATTCAACCCCACAACTTAAAGTTCTGATAGAAGAATCACTGGCAATAAGTGCAACGGTATGATCGCTGAGCTCAATAGCATCAACAGGCGACAGGTACGGATAGTGAGATTGAAAGACAGAGATAGCGTTAGCAATTTGCGAATTACAATTATAATAGGATGATATGAGGGATGCAGCAGTTCTTATAGATAATACATCTCGATAACTATGAAACGGGACACAAACTGAGGTCAAGGTAGTTTCGTAGAAGGCATTATCATTAAGCAAAGGAGAGCTATTTAAAGTAGACGCACCTGCCAAGTTATCACGAGGCTTGCAAAGTTTAAGTAATTGATTCCATTGACTAGAATTACAATTAATCTCAGCCTTAGCAACCTTGATGCCCAAAGAAGCGTCATAATGTAAAATATACAACAAAGACTGAACACCTTCAGGCTCGTCAGTTATAAAATAAAGTTGACCATTGAGCGAAGAACCAAGATAAACAAAATGGCAAGGAAGTTCAAAGCGAGCATCAGAAAACGATGATGTAGAATAGACAATTGTTCGAGATGAAGTCGTAGAAAGAAGAACCCATAGTCCGACTGAATTGATTGACTGATGGACAGCTAATATTTGCTGAGTCTCGCTGGTCCCTCCAGGGAGGGGAATAGAAAGCAAATTCATTCGTTCAGGCGTAGCCAAGTTGTGCTTCGGTATCTAAGACTAATTCAAGGAGTGAGTGATTCCAATCTTGTAAACGCGAAATAACTGCCTCGCTACTAGACCTCTCAATATAATAGCGAGTAAAGTTTGATCGATCATTTGAAGTTAGGTAGGTCCTGACTTGTTCGAATGAATATTCCTTTCTGCGCATCGGCCTAAATTCAGGATTAGTAATAAATTTTGGATCATTGCCACATGGAGCCATACGAGGTCCAAAGAAGGCATATGGCGAATTCTCTGGATGGAGCATTTCGTCGATACTTCGCTCGTCAGTCGACACTCCTAACCACTCGCAGATTTGAGGAAGTACTGAATGTGGCTCAATCAGAATAGACTCACCCTTGACTGTAAGGAAATTGGACGGAGGTATAATGGAACGAAACTTTAATATACTCTTATGCGTAGCATACCACATTAAAGCATAGTTATCTTTAACAAGTGGATGTCGGAGACTCTTGCGCTCACCTTGGTTTGAATCACGATGTTCAAAGAACTCCTTAAGTGACTTAGAAGAACCTACGACACTCCGAGTAAGATGGATGAATTTGGCTTTGGGATAAAATTTGAAAAGTCTTATCATTCGATCAATGGACCGAGTATTTCCAGGCGATTTCTCAATGCATAGCTTGGGATCATGCGCTACACACAAATAATCAAACAATTCCTTAGTAGATAGAGATCTATGATTGGCAAGCCACATCCAAGCACGGCTACAGGCTGCACTATCTTGTTTGTTTTCGTGAACCTCTGCAATTGCTCGCAACAGTCCACTAGGAGCATAACGACATTGAGTAATATTAGATTTACTTGAAAGAACATGCTCAACATTATCGCGCCATAACAGATGTAACTCCGGAAAACAATAAAGTTGGGGATGTTGTCCAATTATAGACGATACAACGGAAGAAAAGGAACGAGGGGGACTTAACAGGAAGATAGGCTCACTCATGAGATTGATTATTAAAAAGGTTTCTCTTAAGAGCGTTGTAACGATGCTGTATTCGATCCTTCAGATTCTGAAGATCATTAATGAGTTCAGTGGAAAGAACCATATCAGGTGACTCGTCATTTAGAAGAGGAGGATCAATTGGCTCAAATAAGAATTTAAATAACGCTGCATGAGCATTTTCAGACTCCATCTCGCTGAAGGGCTCCGTTACAAGCTCAGAACTTGATGGCTGAGGATCAAGCTGATGATCAGCATCTTCGTCATCCGAGACATGAACGTAAGACTGATCAGCATCTTTTCGGGATACTGAAACAATTTGCGTGAGTGTATTGTATTCTATACTATTTTCTCGACCAGCAACAGTACTGTCAAGATTAGCTCGCTCCATCAGGACTTCAAGGTAAGAGTCGAAGGTATTAGCGGTCTGGTGCTGCGAAGGTTCACTTTCATGAGCTTCATGAGATGAGTCGTCAACTCTTTTAGTGGTCATGAAATTAAAAAGCGAGGAATGCTTCATTGTTAATTCGAATTAATTTGACGAACTCGAGAGGGTGCTCGTTAGTAAGTCACTAGAAGTGACTTGTGCGTGGCAATAACGGTAGATAAATACAGCTTATTAAAATCATCAAGCTTTTCTGAATCAAACGTCAAACAATCATGTGACTTTAATGGGGGCAAGGGCCTTGTGTCAATGACAACTTGACTAGATATGACATCTTCTAACCTAGATGACTCCGTGAGAACACTAATATTGTTTAATCCAAGGAGTGTTGAATGGTATAGACACATTCTCGAATGTCGATCCTCAGCATGGATAAACATTCTAACATGTGTTCTGGAAGTTCTTGCCCTAATCTCAGTCCATGAAGAAGGAACATGCAAGTATGAATCAGCTGGTCCTGAAATGAGCAGTACGCCGTTGAGAATGTGATCTATAGCCATAACTGCGGCGTGCCCTGCTCCTTGACTATGACCCACGACAAGTGTGTGAGAAAGGATCTCATGATCAGAAATTGAATTACCATGACGTTTCTTAACTTGTTCTAGAAAAGATCCCATGACTGAGTCCTCATAGGCAATCGAAAGTCTTGAATCCGATATTGATTGGCTACCATAAATTAACTCTCGACGGACCTGGAGCATACAATCTGAACTATAAATCTCAGAATTTAGCTTGGCGACAGTAGTAGAAACCGGATAATCAACAGTATAAAAGTCACTATTTTGAGCCAAACAATTACTCAACCAGACATAGTCGGAACTTCGGCGAAAACTGCCAGGCAGAAAAAGAGTAAACATGGAAACTGTTGTTCAGAGATTAAGAATAAACAAGGATTGGTGGGAGCTTACCTTACCAATGTGCTGGCAAACAAACAAGGGGAAGGGCGAGCTTCGCAAGACTTTTCAGAACGGGAATTGAGCAGTGAAAACGCCAAGGTGATGGCTGATACTCAGAGAGCATGGCATGGCTGTGTGTGCCTTAGGGCTGAATTGTTCCACTTCGACGATGTACCGGGATGAGCACTCCAGGATCATCCAGTGATCAAGGCAGTGTCCAGCCAAATTGATCATCCTGAATGACGCACCTCTTCGGGATGTTGAAAGTTGTTCAAATGAGGTATGACTTATCAAATTAGTGCGTATGCTATTTGAACTGATGCTGCACTCAGGCTCGACAAGATAGGGCATAGGCAATAATTGTTGCATCCTAATAGTTAGGGACAAATCACAATTGCGTTCAACTAAGCGGACTTGAAGGGCCTTACCTCAAACAGTTCATCCGCCTTGACGTACTACTCTTTATATCCAAGTAATCTATGCATGTTCGACTGGACGGATCTAAACTTGTGTAACAAGTATGACCTTGATTCACAATGACTAAGGTTCAAAATAATGATCACAGCAGCCTAGTAGTTTACGAGATAAGCAAGAGAGCCAAGGATTTACTCCAGCCAAACAAGCGAGAAATGCCAAAGTCAATGAATGGTGGTTTTCCAGCGGAAGTAGTTGTCTTTATTCTTTATTGTAGAATCAACCATTCGCTCAGTAAGACAAGTTCGTAAAAATTTGATAATACAATGCAACAAAAACGATGATGAGACAGTCACGTTGAGTCGTTAAGGAATTAACTGTTGGAAAGAGGTTGGCTCGGAATGCACTGGAAAGGTAATCCATGCAAATGTGAACCAATTAAAAATTCCTAATGATACCTCTAAAAATCCATACTCTCCGGCGGCAATTATATTTTAAATTATCGCCAAGTATCCAGAGTTGACTACCGCTGGTTTACGGTGCTATGATTAGTCAGTGTAGATATGCTCAACAATGGCCGTAGTGCTTCCAGGTCACCTAAGATCAACCTTCAAGGAGGTACGGTCTCTGATCGTCAAAGATAAAAATTTTCCTGAAGCAAGAAGGGTTCTAGCTGGAGTTCCTGATGGGGAACTCTACGCTCCATATCATGTAGCCATGGCTGCAATTGCCCGATCAGAAAGTGATTCCGCAGTTGCAATGGCTCACCTTGAAAAAGCACTTTCCTTAACACCTGAAGACATCAGATTGCTTTCTCGTATTGGTAAGTTGAGGCTTCAAGAAGGCAATAAAGTGTTAGCACAAGAGTGTGCAAACAGGGCTCTTCTACAGAAACCTAACAAGAAGTCGGATGTAACTGCACTAGCATCATTTTTGCAACAGCTCGGAGATCCTGATAACTCAGCCAAAGTTTTACGAGAAGCAGTTCTTCAAAATCCTAACGACATAAAGCTACGCAGGATGCTTGCTATCTCTCAACTACAACTGGGACAGCTTGATGAATGCGAACGCAATCTTAACAATTGCTTGAGACTTGATCCGAAGAATCATTATTCACAAATCCTCCTTGGTGAAATTCTCATTGCACAGGGTAATAAAGTTCGTGGTTTGGCAATAATTCGTTCAGCAGACAATGATGAATGTCCTTCTAAACTCAAAGAGCGCTTGTCAATCGATGCTGCTGAATGCTACATAGATCTTGGTGAATACAATGCCGCCAAGGATGAACTTACCCGAGTGCAAAGTAGCAACAGTCCTCGCTTTAATTTTTGTTGGGGTAAAATTCAATATCAAGACAAAGACTATGAATTAGCATTGACCAGTTTGATGGCTGCTTCAAAGTCCATTGGAACAGATGGGGACTCGACAGACGCTTCAATTGTTGATCCCTCAAGCATTACCAAAGAGGATCAGCAGAGTCGCTGTGAGCAGCTGATTCACGATTTGGGAGGAAAATTGGAAAAGTTGAAAACAACTACTGGATATGGATCATCTCAAAGTGGAGTGGATCAAAGTACTATATTCAATGATAATGACGATGAATTCTAAAGTCCTTTGTACTCCCTAATCTTTCATTCATTATCATGATAGTAGGTGATAGTTGTTTTTACTGTATCAATCCATCATTACGAACTTCTCCCCTGGTAGAAGGGCAATATCGTCTATATTTTGGTGACCGAACTACTTCGTTTAAGCTGTCCGCGTCTGAATGGGATGCCATTCTCAATGTTGATTCAAGTGGTGGTTCGGTCGAGTTTCTTTTTTCTAATTGCAAGAACTTTTTTGATACATCTCGCTCTGAGATTAATCGAGATGAATACATTTCTTGGTTATGTGAAAAAGGAATATTGCTTCCAGTTGATCCTCATCTCTATCCGACAAACTCCAAGACAGACTCATTGTCTTCGAATGGATCTACAAGTTCCTTATATCAAGCCAATGGCTCAAGAACGGATCACACTAAGGTAAAAACATCAAAAGAAGATCGTAAAATATTACTTTTCAGTTTTAATTGGATTACCTCCCGTGGACTGCTAAGACCTCCGAGAGCCTTAATCAGCCTGCAAGCCTGGCTTTTCCCTCTGACAGTAATACTGTTTGTAGGTACTATTTACAGTTTTTACTTTGGGGTAAAGCCACTAGCCGTATTCTTGTCACAAAGGTCTGATCCACTGACAGGTTTGTCGCGCCTCTTGATCATGTTAATTGTGATTAACTTGATCAGTGTCATGACATCTATTCTTCTGTCATATTCCCTAAATATAGATGATCAAAAGTTATATCTTAGACTAAAATGGGGTTTTTTGCCCAGATTAGCCAAAGAACAAAATAGCAAGGAAATCAAGCAACGAGCAACTAAGCTTGAAGAATTGATACTAGTCGCCCAACCACTGCTAGTACGCTTGTATCTTGTTGTTTTTTCAATCCTTTGTTTATATATTTATACCCCAATCCCTGACGCCTCACCTTATTCTCGCCTTAATATCCTAGTTGCAATCATACAAGGCGCATTGGCAAGTATGATTATTTTGTTGATACCAGTACGTAATACTCCAGGCAGAAGACTACTTGAGTTCTTTGGGGTCATGCCTAAGAACTATCTCAAGATTTCAGTAAAGCGTGCTTCTACAACATTCTCTCATCTTTTCAAGGGTGAATTCAGTCAAATATCCTTGTCAAAGTCTGATATCAATAGCTTGCTTTTCCTAGTTGCTTTATTGATAGCATTTACTATTAAAATGCTTATACTTTACAATATTCTCATCCCAAACATATCCGCTGAGGTTCCACAGTTTGCCGGTCATTGGACTGCATTGATAGTCCGAATTGCACTGACCATCTTACTTATCCGCTTCTTGTACTTAACTTTTTTCACAAAACTTATAGCAAGTCGCACTTCCAAAAAAACTGATGAGTTGCTTATACGTGCTACGCCAAAATCCTATACATTAGGTAGACTTGATGTACCTTTGCCAAATCAATCCCTTGGTGCGGCAAACTCATTTCTACATTCTTTGCACTTCGGTATTACAAGTTTGTTTAGCAGCAAACTTTTCCTAGCCTTTATCCTAATTATCATATTCTTGTTTCCATTCAGGGCATCCGTAACAGGTTCTGCAAATGTAACTGAAGGTGAATCTCTTGACATACGTTCTTCGGAAACAGCAGCCGTTAAACAAATCTTTCAAGTTGGACCATCATCGGTTATCGTTAAAAAGGGAACAAAGATACTTGAATTGTACTCACCAACATTAAGTTCTCAGCTTAGCCAGCAGGTGCAACTCATTTCAAAATTGGATTCAGATATTCGAACTCAAAGGACACTTATTCAATCTATACGAACGGGAAGCATTAAACTTGAAGGAGAGAACCGTGATGAAGAACTTCAAAGTGCATATGCAATGGTTCAGAAAGTAAAGTCAAAGATTACATCCCTACAAAATCAGATTAAGATTCAGAACGATCAAATAACCAAATTGAGACGTTTAACAAAATCTGGAGCAATCAGCGAATTTCAACTTCAAAACCTATTATCTTCTCAAGAAGCGCTTACAGGCGAATTAGAGGGTGCCAAAAGTGAGTTAACATCTGCTTTGGCAGATGTAGCAATCGCGCAGAGAAAACAGAAAATCGATCAAGATGTAAATTCAGAAGAGCAACTATCCAAAGCTCTAGATGAATTGAGTTCAGCCGAAAGTAGCTTGGAAGTTGGCAAAATTGCATTAGAAGCTTTAGAAGCTCGTATCAGTCATCTCATGCTTGTAATGCCTTTTGACGGAGTTATCAGTTCAAATACTAGAACATTGTTGAACAGAACTGTAACACCAGGAGAGACAATATTAACCGTGAAAGCTCAGCCGCTTACTCAGACAAATGCCTTGATTCCTGAATATGATCGGGCACGAGTTCGTACTAAGTTGCCTTGTGTCCTGAGACTGTATTCTATTTCGGATCAGGAATTTAAAGGTAGAGTTTCATCTATTAGTCCATCAACAGTTGAGCTTGATGGCCTACAATACGTTGAAGTTCAAATTCAATTAGATGATAGTCTACCTACAAATTTTATTGGTTCAAAAGGTTATGCCAAAATTGACGTTGGCCATACCTGTATTCTTTTAAATCTCATATCCCCCATTACTAGGTTTATCAACGTGGATCTTTGGTCTCTCCTTCCCTAGCCAAGTAATGACTACCATTCAACGTGCATTACCGCATGCAAGTACGTCGCCAAATCCCATCGACTTTTACCGATTAAACTTTGTTATCAGTGCTCCTAGAGGTGGCGCAATATCATTCAGCAACAGAATGAGTCAGTTGGGCCAGATTGGTCTTCCGCATACTCACCTTCCTATAAGAAGCGATTCTAAGCACCTGAAACAAGTTAATTCTATGCTCGATCTTTACAGCATTGATGATGGCTTAATTCGTGCCTTGTCTGGAATTATCTATGGTGGCTTTGAAACCTATCAGCTTGAAGCGGCACATCATGATCTCAACATGATGTATTCAAGAGATACTTTTGGCCAGACTTATGAAAGACTTTTGAGCAACAGCAACTGCAATCTATATGATCCTTCGTTCAGCCTCGCATTATTTCCTGACCATGTTTCTCAACTAGAGTCTCAGTATCCAGGTGCTCGTTATATATATTTTTTCAGAGATCCCTTTTTCTATGCCTCATCTATACTGACCACAATTCACGGCTTAGACTCACTTCTGATTTGGTGGTCAATTGCAAAGCAACTGCAGCCGGACATTGCGCTTGATCCACTAATAATGTGGTGTTCAATCAATGAATCACTGCTTGCATCTAAGGAAAAGCATCATACTGCTAGCTCTGTTCAAGTCATGCGCCATCCTGAAGCAGTTGGTCGATATTCATTTGAACGTATTAGTCAGCTCATTCGATCAGAATATGCATGCTATTCGCCACCACTAAGCTATTCTAAATCTAGTAACTTTGTCAGCTCATCACTTAAGCGAAGGATGTCCATGAGCACACGACTAAGTAGACCGACTACTCCAAAGTCTGAGGCCATTGTCTCACTAATCAAAGACAGGACATCGTGGTGGCTTGATATTACTTTAGGGGGTGATCCATCTGCAAGCTTGCCCCATCATTCAAATCCAGCCGAGATAGTACCTGACTATTGGAAACATATAATACACAATTCTGAACTGGTTGAACGCTGTGATAATCTTTGCAGAATCTTAAGGTTCAAGCCTCTTTCTAAAAGGCTAATGAGAGATTCCTGAAAAATCCAGATCACCTGCAGTGCAACAGGTCTCAGTGATCAAGAGAGGAAGTCCTTAATGTTCCTCTTGAGCTTTCTGCTGAATATTAAAAGCTTTCTCAAACAATTAGAAACCTAAGAAGAGCCTTTGAACTTGGTCTCTTTCATGACTGATACTGAGGCGGGTGGTATGTGTTCGCGACCACGCACAACCTGCTCAAGCCTCTAGCATATATGTAATCTCAACAACAGGCGCTGGTGGCGGCATCGGGATAAGGGGTATCGTCAGCTTTGGCCGATGTGGCCGGGGTTGACTGAAGTCCATTGATGGGCACGCACAGAGTAAGCGCACTGCCGACGCCGCCGTCAGCGCAGCCAAAAATTATACGATCGCTTCGCTGTTGCTTTATGAACAACAAACCACTAGATTACCCATTCTTACGATCGAAAGTTGTGACTACCGTTATTTCCGCAAAAACAAGCGTCGCCCTAGATAGCAAGTTGACAGCAATACAAAATCGACTGTTCGAAAGGGCTCACGTAGAACCGATGGAACTGAAGTTCCTTGGGATTGCACTTGGCAAACAGGGAATCGTTGGCGACGCTATCTACGCCAATCCCAGCATGATGCCTTTTCCAATCCAGCGATGCGAGTATCTCAAATCACTGAGCAATCGGCAGATCGCCATTCTGACGGCCTGCTTTTTCGCCAATTTCTACAAGACTGTGGCCAACAGTGAATCGCAGGCCCTAGTCTCCAATATGGCGGCTGCCGAAAAATCTTTTGAGCCTTACTCCGATGAATATATGATTCTCCATCAGGAAACAAGCGAGGAGATGGACCATATTTGGACCTTCCGCTCCGTATACAACATGGTCGCTAGGGAGACAAGGTCGGAGGAGCCATTTGAAGCCCCTGGCTTTTTCCTCGGCATGGTTGGCTCCATCCCACAAGATGACTACAATTCTGTTGACACTCAGTTCAGATTGAGTGAAGAATGCTCGCATATTCTAGAGTTGTTGCACAAACCTGAGGGCTTGCAAATACTTCTAGACGAAATGAAGAAGAAAGGCCGTGGGTTTCGTTACCGCACCCAGCATTTCCTGATTGGGGATGCCATGCGACTTCTCCCTGCCGAAGATGTCCAGAGCCTCGGTCTAGGAGGACTCTGGCTATTGACACGGTTCGCGGCCAACGTCGAGCTAAAGCAGGGAGAGTCTTACCTATTTGTAGATCCAGAAAAATTTAACTACGAGCCCTTGGCCTACAATATCAATCAGGGCCACCTCCATGATGAGGCCCGCCACTACACCACATCTTTCGATATCGGCCTTACGCTTTACCAGGCGGCACGTCCTGAAGCGCAAGCGTTCATACGTGAGCTAGTGAGGATGACCATGGAGGACTACATTAAGGGCCAATTTCTCGTCTTTCCAGAAATGTTAGAGGCGTACAGCAAAGGATGTTTGACCCTCCCCTTTTATCTTTGCAAGCAAACCCTAGAGATGGCAATGTCGCATCAAGAGTTTTCCGATAAGCTGAATAATATTGATGACCTATTTTCATCCTGGGCCCAGATGGAATGGCCCAAGAAGTTACCCCCTTTCGACGCCGGCCTGCTGACGCAGAAGCGCTGGCGCTACATTTCTCAGCAATACGAGCGCATTCGACAGGCGATCGGCATCGAGTATGACGTCGCTAACCTTGGCAATCTGTTACATCGCTACAAGGATATCCTCAAGCAGGAAAACCTCACTGAGGCCTTTATCCTTGCTTGAAGCCAAGGTTTAAACTACTTTTATGGCCACCACGTCACCCATCACTATCACCTTCGAAGACACCGGCCTGGTGGTAACCACCAGTGTCGGCCGCACCTTCATGGAGATTTGCGATGAATTCAACACTCCCGTGCTGATGGGCTGCCGCTCGGCCTCCTGCGGCACCTGCCTGGTGCGGATCACCTCCGGCGGAGAAAAACTCTCACCCCCGACGGAAAGTGAAGCGATCATGCTTGATGTCCTGGCCGACGGCGATCTCCAGGCCCGTCTGGCTTGCCAGTGCAGCGTGTACGGATCTATCGTTGTTGGGAGCTTCTGATACAGTTAATAACGATTTCAAAGCAAAATGAGCCTGAACCGCCTTCAGGGAGTTGGAAGAGCGTAGCGCACTCAGGGAAGATTTTTACTGCCGGCACATAGCCGGCGTCGACATCTGCAAGCTGATCTCCTTTCGAAAGAGGTATATAAGCAACAGCCAAGCGATTCGGGAGAACGATGCGGCGCTGATCTAACCTTCGTGTGAGTGTTACGACTCCGTGGCTGTAAATGCAGCATCGTATCCGGCGATCGCTGATCTTGGTGCTTCAAGAAACTGAGGCGCTCCACCTGCTTAAAGTTTTGATGGTGGTCTCATCCCTGCTTCCACACCGCGACTACTGCGGCGATCACTACCCTCACTGTGGTAGGTGACTTTTATTGGACAGTTCTGGTCCCTGACATCGTTAACTCTGGGCGGGAGAAACAGGGTTCGATTTCAATGTAGACCTCATGGGGAGTTCTGCCTCCCAGAGAGCTGTGTGACCTTACATGGCAGTACCTCCAGAGGAATCGGGCCAGGCTGATCTCAGCCTCCCAGACATCGCTGTATGCATGCAGATACACCTCCTCGTACTTGACTATGCGCCACAGCCGTTCCAACAGGATGTTGTAGTAGCAGCGATTCCTACCTGACCAGCTGATCTTGATGTTCTCTGCTTGCAGTCTCGCCACAAAGTCAGAAGAGGTGAATTGGCAGCCCTGATCGGAGTGGAAGATCTTTGGCTTGCGACCACCTGCCAATGCCATCTCCAGGGCATCGAAACAGAACTCCGTGTCAAGGCTGTTCGAGAGCTTCCAGCTGAGCACGTTTCTGGAGAACAGATCCACGATCGCCACCAGGTAGAGGAATCCTTTCTGCAGCGGGATGTAGGTGATATCTGTCGCCCAGAACTGGTCCGCTGCACTGACCTGCTTGAGGTCCACCAGACAGGGAAATCGCTCGGATGGTTCGCCTGGCACGGTGGTGCGGGGTTTTTGGTCAATCGCGCCTTAAACCTTGGGAGCGCATGAGGTTTCGCACCCGATCGCGGCTAATCGGGATGCCTTCCCTGGCCAGGTACTCGACCAGCCGGCGGCTACCGCTGCAGGGATCCTCCAGGTAGAGAGCATCGATCCTGGCCATGATGCGCAACGTCGATGCCGAGTGGCTCTGGATCCTTGATCCTCTTGATGGCACCATGGATTTCCTGCAGGGCACCGGCGAATACGCCGTTCACCTCGCCCTGATCCACCAGCAGCGCCCCGTCCTCGGGGTGGTGCTGCTTCCGTAGCTCGATCAGCTCTGGTTCGGGCTGGTCGCTGCCGAGCCTGGTGATTCCCAGGCCTGGTGCGAGTCGCCGACTGGGGAGCGTCAGCCGGTGCGTTTCAGCAGCAGGGCACGCTTGCCTGAGTTGATCCCGGTCATCAGCCGCAGCCACCGTGATGATCGCCAGGAGCCGCTGATGGGCTCACTTGGAGTGGCCCAGGGCCTCGCCCGCGGGAGCGTAGGCGGCAAGGTTGGCGCGATCCTGCGGGGCGAAACCGATTTGTATGTCTCCCTTTCGGGCCGCACCTCCCCCAAAGACTGGGACATTGCCGCGCCGGAAGCGGTGCTGCTGGCCGCTGGCGGAGCCTTCACCCAGGCCTTCTTCTCGATTGGCACGGGCATCGGCTGCATCCTGGCCTATTCGGCCTACCTGAGCCGGCGCGCCCACCTGCCCCGGGAAGCCGTGGCAGTGGTGGGGATGGACACCGCTGTGGGCTTGCTGGCCGGCATGGTCACCTTCCCCGTGGTGATGAGCTTTGGCCTCCAGGATGTGATCAGTGGCTCCACCCTGGGCACGATCTTCATCGCGCTGCCCACGGGCCTGGGCTCGCTGGGCGCCACAGGTCAGCTGGTGGCGGTGCTCTTTTTTGCTCTGGCCCTGATTGCAGCGATCACCTCAGCGGTGTCACTGTTGGAGGTGCCGGTGGCCTGTTTGATCGATCGCCTGGGGTGGAGCCGCTCCCGGGCCGTCTGGTTGTCCACTGCCTTGATCTTTGTGGCCGGTCTTCCAGCCGAGAACCTCCATGGAGGTTCTCGGCTGGATGGACTCCGTGTTTGGGGGCCTGATGCTGATCCTGGGGGGCTTGCTCCTGGCCCTGTTGCTGGGTTGGGTGCTCCCCGCCCGTTTTCAGAAGGAGCTCAGTCATTCGGGGAGTCCGATCTGGCTGCAGCGCTTTCTGCTGGTGATGCTGCGCTGGATTTCGCCGCCGGTGATCACCGTTGGTCTGGTGATCAGCGTGATTGATTTGATCCACAGATGAGCAAACACTTGAGAGTGCGTTTGTGAAGTACTTAAAAACTAATTATTAAGCTGCTGTGCTGGCATGAAAGTAAGCAATATTAAGTAGCCACTGTTGTAGCTATATAAAATTATTAATTTTTGAAATTGTTAATTATATTAGTGATATTTTACTTTAAAAATTATGGATAGATATAAGCCTACTTAAAATAATATTAATTAGAGGTTCTTTTTAAATTAACTAAGTTTAGAGTGCAACATTTGTTATAATACAGTTTCAGCGCCCCAAATAAGTTCAAAGGCATCGTAATCGTTTTCAGTAAACTCAGTTCCCCATTCGCCGCCAAGGCTGTTGTAAGACATAATAGTATCTTCTACGGTATTGTAATTAGGATTATTAGGATTTTCTTCTGGGTGAGAAAGGCCCAATGCATGACCAATTTCATGAGTGATTGTATTTTGATCGAAATCGTTTAACTCATCTGTTCCAGGTGACGTGTCTTTCCAGAGCACGAACCAACGATTTTCAGTTTCAACAACTTGGCCGACGACTCCAAGCCGTGACGGACCCCATGGAGCGTAGCGATCAACAGAAACAATTACAATTTCCGCATCTTTTACGTTATCTGTAGTTTCAAAATCAAGCTCAATTGCATCATCGACTTCATTAAAAGTATCGTTAATATGTTGTTCCGCTTCATTGCTATGTTCGTTAGTTGTAACGAGATTTGTATCTCTTTCTTTGTCCCATATTGTGTAAGTTAATGTATCATTGTTTGGCCAATCGATATAATCTTTTGTTATATCTCCAAAGGTTGAGCTGATTAAAATCTCGTCATTGAATTCTGATCCGCTTTGCAGATTTGTGGCCCCGCTTTCAGCGCTATCTAGATTGGTCGGAGATTTGCATTCGCTACAGGCGCAGGTTTTTGTATGAAAGCTGTCAGAATTTAGTAATTGGCGCCGGGCTTTCCAGTAGGACTGCTCGACGGATTTGCGGCTGAAGAGTGCTGGGGCAGTCATTCCGACACTATCAGGGATCCCACGATTATGGCATTGACTGGCTTGGCGCGCATCCTGTCCTTGGCTGGATTTCTGGGTGTGCTCTTGGGGTCAGTGTTTGTTGGCTTGGACCCCCTCTGCCAGGAAAGTTGACACCTCTCCATTTCGATCACCAAGGGGGCTTGATGGAGCAGAGCTATGCGTCGCTACAGCGAAGCCGTCAAAGCTGATGTGAGAAGGCGAATGAGTCCGCCACAGCGGCAGAGCGTGGCCCAGATTTCAGCAGAGCTGGGCATTCACGTGGTCACCCTCTACAACTGGAGGAAGGCCTGGCGGTTGCAGGGGGAAGTGGTGCTGGCATCCGAGAAGGTACCTGGCGGCTGGAGCGCCACTCCTGATCCGCGTCAGCCTGGCGGGCTGTCCAGGTGAGGGCATCGCTGCTGGTCATAACCCGGTTGCCCGTGCCACTGCTGGCGACCGCCACCAACAGGCCAAGCTCTGGTGCCCAGCAGACCCAGGTCCAGTTGTTATTGGCTGGCGTCTGGAGCAGGCTCCAGCTGCGCCCATCCGCTGAGGTCATCACCCGATTCCCGATTCCGCTGTCGCTGACGGCAACAAACAGCCCCAGCTCCGCAGCCCAGCAGAGCGCCACCCAGTTCTGATCCGCTGCTGATGGTTGGGGGCTCCAGCGGATGCCATCGCTTGAGGTCATCACCCGGTTAGCGCTGCCGCTACGCAGGCGTAGAGCCCCAGCTCCGGTGACCAGCAGATCGCCTGCCAGCTGTTGTCTGCCGCTCAGCGCACAGTTGACCAAAACACACCGCTGATAGCCATCACTTGCGGCGGGTTCAGCAGTTCCGCCAGTGCAGCTGCAGGCAGGGTGCTCAGATCCAGCGACATGTGGTCGCCGGCCGGCTGGGCTGTGGCCACCTGGATGCGGATCACGCCGGCGCCATCGGGGCCCAGCACATCGCCCACAGCAGCCCCAGCCGGAGCCTCAGTGGTGGTGGGGTCAATCCCACCTCGGTAGGTGAGGGCACCGGAGGTGGCGGCATGGAGGGTGCCGTCGCTGTCCACGCTGAAGTTGGTGCCCGGTTTGATCGCACCTATCGCGGCCGCAGTGGCGGGGCTGAGCATGAACGCCTTGACCTCATCAGCCGTGGCCCGGTAGGGGGTGCTGCCGCGCTGCACCAGCAGCAGGTCGGATGCCTGTGGGAGGGAACGGCCGGCGGTAGTGCGGCTATCGATGGTGGTGGCCATGGCGATCAGTAAAGGAAAAGGGTTGGGAGACCAGTGCTCGGGTCAAAGCGGCAGAGGGCTGAGCAAGCGCAGGTCCAGCGCGATCACCACCACGCCATTGCCGGCAGTGGCACTCACCAGCGGCGCCAAAGCTTCCACCGAACTAACGCCCCCGTCCGGGGGTGGTTCAGGG
>Ga0208543_1000311_pt1 | contig 16120 bp, 17 predicted proteins | sample DEB08_DNA_14_FD_185497 | JGI IMG/M metagenome (GOLD analysis project Ga0208543, IMG submission 185497) | Aqueous microbial communities from the Delaware River and Bay under freshwater to marine salinity gradient to study organic matter... | ecosystem: Environmental > Aquatic > Marine > Coastal ...
CGGCGGGTCATCGGGAGGAGGCGGCGGCGGCGCGGCAGGATACTCTGGAGATGGCGGCCGCGGCAAACAAGGATATGATTTCAATGCAGCCCCAGGCCAAGGCGGTGGTGGCGGCGGTGGAGAAGCTTCAAGTGACGGAATATATGCCGGCGGCGGAGGTGGTGTAGGAGTTTACGGCGAAGGCGCCAGTGGCGCAGCGGGTACAGACGGCACAAGTCACTCAATCTGTGGTGGAACTGGAGGATCCGGCGGAAACAATGGTAGTACTGGCGGCGCTGGCGGACTATATGGTGGTGGTGGTAGAGGGTTTCCAAGAAAAGGATATAATACCACACGTGGCGCACATGGCGCCGTCAGAATTATTTGGGGCACTGGAAGATCCTTTCCCTCAACTAATGTAGACTTAGCATCATCAACAGCAGGCGAAACGACAGTATAAGGAAATCTCATGGCAGACAGCGATCTATCCACATCAATTGCAGCACTCAAAACAAAAATTGAGAATGGAATTCCAACTGCAAATGTTGCAGAGTTAGTTTCTCTTGCGAGAGCAGTAAAAGCCCTAAATCTTGGTGAAGATAAAACTCTAGAAGATGCAATCAATGCAAGAGCAAACACATTGGTAAGCACTGCGTCAGCAGATGAAGTTTCTAGAATTGCAAGCGCAATCAAACAAGTTCTAAATCCTGCTTCAATCACAGTAACATCTCTCTCTACTGTTACTGGAGATTTGATACCAGATCAAAATATCACACACGATTTAGGTTCTTCTACAAATCGATTCAGAGACATATATCTTAGTGGCAACACTGCTGTTATTGGAGATAGTAAAATCTCAGACGATGGAACAGGAATTGATATTAGAGATACTTCTGGAAATCCAAGAAAATTCAGAGCAAAAGAATTATTTTTAGATGATGGAACTGGAAATCCCATAAGAATGAAAAAAACTGGCGATTCGATAGAGTTTGTTGATAATTCTAACAATGCAATCGAAACTGAAGAAGCAGCAACAGCGCCAACCACAGGCGCATATAATTTATTATCTCAGTTACCATTATCTGGAGTTCCAACAGGAAGTCAGGCATATGTTGCAGAAAATAATAAATTATATCTTTTTAATGGAAATGGTTGGTATAATATTGCATTGATAAGCAATCCAATCACAGCAGTTACTGGAAATGCAGCAACATATGAACTCGACAACCAAGGGTCCGCAACAACAATCACACTTTCAAGTTCTGACCCAGATGGAATTCCTTTACAATGGAGTTATCAAGTTACTGCTGGAACCTTAGGCGGAACCACAATCACTAATGTAGGCAATGTATTTACAATCACTCCATCAACAAACAATGCGGATGGGGGCGATTTCACAGTTTCGTTTATTGCGTCCAATGGAGAAAATCAAGAAACCGCTTCGAGTGTGTTTAGTTTGAATTTTGCCGCTGCGCCAGGCGGTGTCTTATTCACATCTACTGGGACTCACAATTGGACAGTTCCAGATGGAGTGTTTGAAATAGATGTTGTAGCTATAGGCGGCGGCGGTGGTGGTATGCATATGGGACAATACAATTATAGTGATAGATGTGCATCTGGAGGGGGTGGCGGTGGCCTTGCATATATCAATAATGTCTCAGTAACGCCAGGAGATGTTTTAGAGGTTAATGTTGGTGCAGCTGGAAATGGCCGAGGCGCTTCGAGTAGTTCTGTAAGACAATATGGAAACTCTGGTCAACAATCGTATGTCAAACACACAGGAAACAATAATTTTATGGTACAGGCCAATGGTGGTGGGGGTGGAGTATATCTGTTTTGCAATACCAACACCAGCGCCGCTATCGTAAGATGGTCATGGGACCAATACGCTGTTCCTCAAAATGGCGGAACGGCAGGGCCTGGAGGCTCAGCATCAGCAAATACAGGTGCATGGCCAGGGTCTTCAGGGGCTGCATATAGTGGCGGGGCGGGTGCTGTGTGGGCCGACAGTCAAGATGTCGCTTCGGGCGGATCTGTAATCTTTAAAGCAAGGGGGTCTAGTGGCGGCGGTGCAGGAACTTACACTGGAAATGGTGCAAATGGTGCTATTAATGCCGGCACAGGAAATGTATCACACAACCGCACGGGAACAAGTCCATATGGTTCTTCACAATCTGCTAATTATGGTCGAGGAGGACTTGGAGCATCTTATAACGCAACCTCAGATGCAAACTCAAATGGAAGTCATGGTGTCGTAAGAATCATTTGGGGAATAGATGGAACAACAACTACTAGAGATTTCCCATCTACTGGAGTGTTACAATCAGACTCAACAACGGGCGAAACCACAGTCTAATTATTCATATATTTTGATTTTTTTCGGATCAGTTAGAACTGGTTTGCAATATGCTGTTGCACGATGTTCTTCTGGAACACTACGATAATATCTATAGTTTCCGTATCTTTTTACAATCTGCGATGCAAAATAATTACAACGGTTTATATCCCAAAAATACATGTCTTGGCTAATAGTTTTTGATCCAAGGATAACAACTAATAAAAATACATGTGTCATTTACCACCAGTTGGCTCCTGTGCCAAGAAACCAAATAATAAACACAATGAGTGCAAATAGAAATACTGTAAGAAAAATAACAGCAATTCCTTCTAAAAATGCTCTGCGTCTTTCTTGTTGCCTATAAACTGTTTCTTCTCTTTCTTTGCGAATTTTTCTACGAAGTTCAATCATTTCGCGCCAAGTTCCAAAACCAAACCGAATATTTAACATCTCTTCTAGTTGTTTTTCTTGTTCTTGTAGTTTTTTCTTATGAACAAGAATCTCTAAAGCTTCCTGTTCAACAGAACCACTACTAAAAAGTTTAGTAAATATTGGTGGATTTTTTCTTTGCGTTTCAGCACGCCCTAAATCTGCTGCAGCCCCATACCATTTGCCCAATTGACCGACAATATCCTCTATCTCTCTTCCGGCATGGACTAACTTTTTAACTCCATTGAACGCAGCCGTTGCTGCCCCAATTGCTGTAATCGGGTCAATCATATTTTTCTCCTAATTATTTTTTTTATAATAAAAAATTATATTAAAACATGAGAAAAATATTCACCTCGATATCAATCGCTTTCTATCTATTTATATTATTGAGATCCCAAATCATAGGAAATATGTCGCTAATGATTTCTGCACATTGTTTTGCTATTATCATATGCTCTTTTTGCGTGCCATTTGCTCCCCTAAGAGCAATATAATGCAACCAACTACGCAAACTTCCTTTCATATATAGTCTTGTTTTTGTAAGTCCTTCTGGAAGCAAAACTCTAGCTTGTTCTTTTGCAATTCCATTTTCAATTGCCCACTCATAGGCCTTTCTTGCAGTTTCAATTACGCCCGATTGTCTACGACCCCATTCTGCAATCAAATCTTGATGTTCTCTGTTTTCTACCAAACTCGGATCATTTTCAATTTCAATGCTGTTTTGTCTGTTTTTTGTATCTTGAAGCCTACATTCTCTTTTTACAAACCACTCGCCCATCTCTTTTGGTTCTGCATATCTCTGCGAAAACTCTTGAAAAGAAAAACTACGATGGCGAACAATTTGATGAGCAATATCTCTTGTTGTTTCAATTTCCAAAGTCACATCCACCATTTCTAATGGAGACCAATGGGCATGTTTGATAAGATATTTTATCAATTTATCGCTTGTTTTCTTGTTTATTTGATTTGATGGGTTTGAAACTTTTGCACAATATGCAACCAAGTCTTGTAAAGTTTCTACTCCCTCTTCACTCAAATCTTCTGCTGATTTAGTGTAACTAACCAATTTAACTTTCAAGTCAATCTCCTATTCTAATCTAATGTGGTCTTCAAGTCTCTCTTCTGTCCATCTCTCAATCGGATCGTTGAAGTTAGGCTTTTTTTTTATTTCTTCCGTTCTAGGTTTTAACATATCCATTCCAAGTGGCGGAATAACATTTTCTTGTTCAAAATCCTTTTCGGATAAATGTGTAAGATTTGTTCCCTTTTTAATTTCTCTATAATATACTATTGATGATGTGCTAGCAATAACCAAAAGAATTGCAAGTGGGTCAAAAACAAAAATTAAACATAAAATCACAAATCTGACAGCATCCTCAAGTATATCTTCATCTACATTATCATAAAGTACTTCTGCGACATATTTTACTGGTCCCACTTCGGCTTCTATTTTTCTTACTTCCTTTTCGAATTCAAACTTATCATTCCTTAATACACCCAAATCATTCTCTGTGTCAATAATTTTTTGCTTTAAATTTTCAATTCTTTCACGATCTTTTTCATCTAATTCATCCAGTTTTATTTTACTACGAAGTCTATCAATTAACTCATTACTTTGAGTTCTTTCTGCTGCTTGCAAATCTCTCAAATCATTAATACGAATTCTTGCAGATGAAATTATTGCGTCTACACGATCCTCTTCTTTCTCTCTAAAGTCATTTACTTTTGATGCAGTATTTGGGCCGTATCTTCCATCTGGTGTTGTACCAACAAGCGCCTGCAAAGAAACAATATCATTCTCTTCAACATACTTTTCAATCAGTTCTAGTTTTTTACCTGCCGATGATATTATTTCGTTTTGTTCATCAACTAATAATTGATAGTTTCGAATTGCAGATTCGACTCTGCTCTCTTCTTTTGATATTTCAGAATTGATTTCAGCATTCTTATTCATATCAGAATTTTCTATCTTTTCAATTTGAAGTTCATACTCATTAATAGACTCTTCTAATCTTGCAATATTCTTTTCTACAATCTCAATTTGAGCAACATTTTCTCTATTTCCAGCAGTTTGTTCAATATGTGCCTTTGATAGAAATCCAAATATACCTAAACTGGTTATAAACATAAGTACAATAACTGCAAGAGTCAAGTATGATTTTAGAAAAAAGTTAACTCTTTTCCAATTATGCGACAACCAAGCAGCAGTTAAAACCTTGGCAACTTCTAAAACAGAAGCCATAACAATTACTGGTATTACTGCCGCTGCAAAAATTGTAATCAATCCAGCAATGGAGTAATATGCGGCGACTACAGATAATGCAATCGCGACCAATAATAAAGTTACAGATAGTATCATTTAGTTCTCCACTAAAAATTATTGTATGTTTTATTTATATAAATAGAACGAATGCATTATAAAAGGTAAGTCATGGCCATATCATTTCCAGCAAGTCCTGTGAATGGACAAACTCATACAGAAAATGGACAAATCTTTGTTTTTGACTCCACAAGAGGTTATTGGCTAGTAAAAAAACAAGAGCAGATTGTTGCCTCTACTTCTCGTTCCACATTTGTTGCAACGGCAGGACAAACAGTTCATAATGTAAACTACGATCCGGCCGCAGCAGTTATTGTGTCAGTAAATGGTGTTATGTTAAACCCACAAGATGTGACAGCTACAAATGGAACCTCTATCACTTTTGATACTGCATTGTCACTATCAGATGAAGTTGATATTGTCTTTCATCAACCGACAGCATCAAATCTAACAAGACATAGTGTCTCTGATACAGCACCAAGCGGCGCATCTAGCGGAGATTTGTGGTTCAATTCTGCAAACTTAAAAACATATGTATACTATGATGATGGTTCAAGCGCACAATGGGTTGCAACAAATCCTCTTGGAGTGGATGGTGCAGATGGAGCTGCGGGAGGAGCTGGTTCTTCAATCACTGCATATGCAAACTTTGCTGCATTTGCAAATGGAACTACAGAAGGTGACTTCGCATTTGCACAAGATACCAAAGCATTATATGTATGGGATGGAGCCGAATGGGATAGGATTTATTCTGGTTCTAATGAAACCCCAACATGGACTACAGAACCAAATGCGAATTATGATTTAGAAGAAGATGGTACTGCCACTATAATATCTGTTTCTGCTACTGATCCAGAAGGATTTCCCATTACATATACATATGACACCAATCCAAGCAATCAATCTCAAGCCACTATATCAGAATCAAACGGGACGTTTACTATTACACCAAGCACTAACGAATCTGATGAAGGAGAATTTACTTTAAGAATCAAAGCAACTGATGGACTTCACATAACATCTAAAAGTTCAGCAATGAAACTAGATTTTTATTCGGTTCCACAAAAGTCTAGTTTGCTATATGGACTAGATGCACAAAGATCATCAAACGAATATGATCGCAGCGGAAATGGATTGACTGGTACTTTACAAAACGGTACAACTTATAATACTGGAACTCCGTCTTACTATGAATTTGATGGGGATGATGATTATATTGATCTTGGAACTATTGGAGTTAGTGACCCATTACAGTTATATAACTTATCAAATGGCTATACCATTTCAGCATGGATTAGAGTACCAGATTATACTGGAGACTCTAGTCAAAGAATAATTGATAAGAGTAGCGGTGGATCAGGTCAAGATGGATGGTATTTAGCAATAAACAATGTTACTAATGGTGATTGGGTTATGGGTTTATCAACTAACAATCTCAATTATAGTAGTAATAGAATTTTAGTAAATAAATGGGAAATGATCACAGTAGTTGTGGATTATACAAGCACAACACTTAAATACTATAAGAATGGATTTGAAACCGCAAGTTGGCCCAACTTCGCCGTTAGCAATTACGAACCACCACAGGTTGAAACAACTGCAAGAATAGGCACTTGGAATCATGATGTTGCAAGAGAATTTAAGGGCAGAATAGGTAATGTGTTGGTGTGGGGAACGCCACTTACTGCCGCTGAAGTTACCTCTCTTTACACATTTTTAAAACCAGATTATACATCAGAACATATCAATGATATAGAACTTTCTCTTGGAAACCCAACCTCTACATTTGAGGCTGGAACGATATTAAATACCGATATTCACAGAAGCAATCCAGTAGTTTTTTCTTGCGATGTAGTATTTCCAATAAATCCTACCGATGGAATCCTGTTTGAACAGGGTGGAACTGGAATTGGAGCGTGGGTTGGATTAAGAGATTCGGGAACTGTTTTTAGGATCAGAGGAGGTGATGGTACAACCACCGTTCCAGATACTGATACGGCATTTTTAGACATAACGTCCTTTCCAACAGATGGTGCAAAACATAATGTGATGTGGGAATATCATCCAATAAATGGTACAATTAGATGTTGGATAGATGGAGTATTAAAAGGAACCGCATCTACAACTGATAATAGTCCTATGGATACGGACACTTGGACTGGTACAGATGATGGCGGATTTGGTCAAAGTGGTGGTACAGCAGCTGCTCCTGTCGGCGAACCAACTTCGAACTGGCCAGCAGGAATTGATACTCATGAAAGATTGAGATATTGGAATAACACTGTAGTAACATAATAGGAATAAAAAATGGCAATCAATTTTCCAAGCAATCCAAATAACGGAGACACTATACTAGTAGGAAACACAACCTACACATTCGACTCTACATCTGGAGCGTGGGATGCTGGTTCTAGTGGTAGTGCTTTTGACGGTGCATTTAGTTCACTTACAGGAATACCTACCACACTAGTTTCAACTGTTGCAGATATGGCTGCACTGATTGCAAAAACTGGAATGACTGATGGTGACCAAGCATTTGTTACCGCAAACAATAATCTTTATATCTATTCTGGTACTGGTTGGTATAAGATTGCTACAGTACAAAACGATTCGCCTAGTGCGATCACTGGAGTAGATGGAACCTATTCACTTGCTATAGATGGAACACCTACAGTTATTACTGCTGTTTCTACAGACCCTGAAGGATTCCCTCTCACATGGACTTATTCCACTTCTGGACTTGGTAGTATTGCTACAATAAGTCAAGTGGACAATGTATTCACGATTACACCTAGTACTGATGATACCAATTTCGGAACATTTACTTTAACAATTAATGCAACTGATGGTGTTAGTGGAGCAGTGAATGCAAATACATCAATCTCACTAACATTTAAAATAGAAAATAGTAAATATACAACTTTACTAGCAACAGCAGTTGATACATCAGATAATAGTATAACCGATTCTTCAACTAACAATCATGCGATTACAGTAACTGGTGATGCTACCGCTGGGACTTTTAGTCCTTATCGGCACGGCGGATACAGTGCTTATTTTGATGGTGTAGATTCTAGACTTTTCATACCAAACAATGAATTAGAAATAACTACACAAGATTTCACAATTGAAGCATGGATAAATTTTGAAATAGGTCTTATTAATATTCAAATTGCAAGTAATGGCGAGTGGCTTACAGGAGATAATGTAGGTTATAGTTTCAAAATTACTACTTCAGGGAAAATCCAGCTTGATGGATCTGCCGGTGTTTGGAACTCTGGTTCGACCTTTTACACTTCTACGAATTCCGTACCAAGTAATGAATGGGCTCATATTGCTATATGCAGAGAATCTGGAGTCATCAGTTCGTATATAAATGGTATTAAAGATCCAACAACTGTAAATTATTCTTCTTCACTAAATCAACTTGGAGATAACGATGGAACCCCTAATGTTGGGTATTCTTATGTTGGCGCATATATTGCAGACAATACTGTGACTGGGGTACCCACAGGATATATGGCTGATTTTCATTTTAAATTAGGCTCAGCGAAATATAATTCTAATTTTGATGTTCCAACAGAAAGATTAACGGCCGAAACTGGAACTACTATATTAGTATTTAATGATAACACAATAAAAGATAACTCTACAAATTCATTTACGGTAACGCCAATGGGGGGCCTAAGTTTATCGCCTATAGGGCTCTTTGACAACTTAGAATACAAAACAGCCGTTCATGGCGGGTCTGTATATTTTGATGGGACTGACGATGGATTGATTATTCCAGCAGCTGCTTGGGATAGAGATGCCGACTACACAGTTGAATGTTGGGCATATGCAATTGGAGGCATGACCATTGCATTGTCAAGAAACAGACAAGCCGCTGATGGTGTAGTTTTCTCTATCGGTGGTAGTTACACAGTATTCTTGGGTATTGGTAGGGATGATGTCGATACATGGGATTTGAATTATACTGGCAGCGTTGATTTAAGATATCAATGGCATCACCTTGCTTTAACTCACGATGCGAGCGAAAAACGATACAAAATATATGTTGATGGTATTAATGTTTTCAATGGAACTTCTGCATATCATCCGGGCAGTTTAAATACTGTTTTTAACATTGGGTGTGGTGATACTATGAATGCTGGCACGACTTCTTATAGTCAAGGATGGATTGCAGATCATAGAATTACAGATAGTATAGTTTATACTTCTAACTTTACTCCACCAACTGTTCCTCTATCTTCAACTGGATCAGTGTTACACATACAAGGCACAGACGCATCTATTATTGATAAGTCCCAAAGTAGTAATCTAAAACTTTTTGGAAACACTACTGGTTCAACAACCCAGATTAAGTTTGCAGACACTAAGTCAATGTATTTTGATGGTACAGGAGATATGACACACTCTGTCATGACATCTGCTTTATCCAGTCAAGCCACAATAGAGTTTTGGAATTATCCTACGGCAACAAATAAAAGATATATTTTTGCTATTGGATTATACACATTAAGTAGCGTTCTTGGCATAGATACAATAAACGGCACATTTGAATTAAGAGCAACAACTGGCGGTAGTGGATCAACAACATTGATTGTTGATGGCGGTGCATTTTCAGCAAACACTTGGTATCATGTAGCGATTGTAAAAGATGGTACAACATATGAAATTTTTATCGATGGAATATCAAAAGGAACTGGAACTTATGGTGCTGCAAACACTTATGATAGTTCCTATGATGTTACTATCGGTTCTTTGTCAAGTAATGGAACTTCAGCTAGTTATCCTTGGTCTGGCTACATCCAAGACTTTCGTATCACCAATGGTCTTGCAAGATACACCGCAAACTTTACGCCACCAACAGAACCGCTTAAAGGATAATATAATGGCATATGAGTATAATTGTAAAATTTTAAGAATTGTGGATGGTGATACAGTAGACGTGGACATTGATTTAGGATTCGGAATTTGGATGCATAGAGAAAGAGTGCGTATTATGGGTATTGATACACCAGAATCCAGAACGAAAAACGAAGAAGAAAAAGTTTATGGACTGGCCGCAAAGGCATATCTAAAAGAATTGCTTCCAATTGGTTCCATTCAAACTATCAAAACACAAAAAGACAAGACAGGAAAATTTGGAAGAATTCTTGGAGATTTTGAAATTGAATACAAAGACTCTAAAAATAACTTTTCACGAAGAAGTATTACTTCACTAATGTTAGAAAATCATCATGCTGTCCCATATAAAGGCCAAAGTAAAGAAGAATTAGTAGAGTTGCATCTCATAAATAGAGAGAAACTAAAAGAAAAAGGTCTTATCTAATGCCTGCATCTAGAGCAAGAAAATTATCACAATTAATGTCCGAAGGTGGTTCACTGGACACCCAGATTGATTCTTCTGGCACCACTAGTGAAATTGGTGGCGGAGGCGTAACTGTTTATGCCACGACAAATGATTTACCTTTAACTGGAAATACATCTGGTGACATGGCATTTGTATCTGGATCACGACATTTTTATGTTCACGATGGAAATGGTTGGTATAGTGTAGCATTAGTAAATGAAAGTCCCTCTGCAATTACTGGAGTTGATACATCATATACACTTGCAACTGACGGAACTCCAACAGTTGTCACAGCGACTTCTACAGATCCAGAAGGTATGCCTTTAACTTGGAGTTACGCAGTCACATCTGGTTCTCTTGGCACAACGGCTACAGTTTTACAGGGAACTGGCGCAAATACAAATCAATTCACAGTTACACCAGGCACAAATGACCCAGCGGACGAAGGTACTTTCGATTTAACATTCTCTGCGACAGATGGTGTTAATACAGTTACAAAAACTTCCACATTTAATTTGCAGTTTGCATTTTCAAGTATTGCAGCTGCCTATACTGCAAATGCGGCCGATGGATTACAACTCTTTTCAATTCCTAATGTTAATAATAGTCAGCCGTTCTATGCGAGATATGCATCTTATGATGGAAAAGGTTGGATTGAAATACTATTTAGTGAAGTTGGGGATAGAAGTCATCATAGGGGTGGTTTCAACGGCCTAAATTATGTTGCAAGCGAAGAATGGGCGCCTTCTAGTACTCCTTCTGGTTGGGATAATACAAAATCATCCGCAATTGGTTATATGCGTTCTCACAGAAATACAATTGCTACAATGGGTCCGAATGCCACAACGACTGGTGGGTTAGACTATACTGCAAGCAGCTCGTTTATGATGTTAGGCCCAAATATTAATGCCACAGATGTCGCATTTACTACAAAAAATAGTAAAACAGGAAATGGTTTGGCTGCAACTGGTGCAAATCAGAATAATAAATATCCAGTGATAACATCAACGGGCACCAATAACACTACTACCACAACAAAAATGAAAGATTACTTTACTGGAAATGGCGAAGGTTTTTTTGTATACGGCGGTTGGACTGGAATGTCACCGTCATTGGGAATAGTTATGGCTACTAGAGACAACACAAGTAGGGATCAGAACCACTGGGCGCCAGTGACCGGAGAGACCACTGGCAGTACTTATTATATGAACTATGGATATAGAGATGGTGGTAGTTATCAGTCTTATCACGTTGGAAATTGGGAGGCATCAACTAGCACCCATCCATATATAATCAGTTCCACAAACGTAATGAGTATATGGATTTCAGATGGTTAATTAATCAGTAATCAATCTATAGATTTCTTTCCAGTTTTGAACCCGAATAGCACTACCAGTGTATCCAGAGTTATGTTCATGAGCAACCAAAAGACTTTCTAAACCCATCCGCAAACCAAGGTCTGCGTTCTCAGGTTTATCTTCAACCCAAAAACATCCACAACCAGAGTATTCCAAAAGAGCTTCGTCTTTGTCAGCACCAGTGTCAAGATAGACATACCGTTCAAAGACACTATCTCCAAACAACTCCCGAAGGTTTTTAGTCCGAAGATGTTGACTATATTGATCGTTACTCAAACTAGTAATTGCGTGGAAAATATAACCATGTTCTTCATGAAGTTTTTTCACATATTTGATCGCATCCCGCAAAGGAGGCAATTTCCGAATCCAAGCAGATTCATTGAACATTCGTACCAGCCGTTTTGCTTCGGCCCGTGCAAGTCCATATTTCAAATCCATTTTGTATTCACCTTCTTGGACAACTTCATATCCATGTCGAGTCATCCAACAGTCAAAGGCGTACTCCCAATCAAGGAGAACGCCATCGCAGTCTACTAGTATTGTTTTTTCTTTTTTAGCAATCATTAACAGTCTTTCTTATTACTCCTATAATATAACTGATTCGGTTTGAATTGTCAAGACAAAAAGCGAGAAAGATTAGAATTATTTTCAATTCTTTCTTTGGCGATGTTGAAATAATTTTCGTCCATTTCAATCCCAATAAACCCACGACAAAGGTTTTGCGCAGCAACACCAGTTGTACCAGACCCCATAGTATTATCTAAAACAACATCTCCTTCATTTGTATAAGTCTTGATCAGATATTCCATAAGACCAACTGGCTTTTGAGTTGGATGAAATCCTTTCTCTTGTTTATGTTTGATGATTGTTTTGGGATATCGTGATCCATCTGGATTATCACGATGCTTTGATTTTGCATTACCATAAACCTCACCAATCGTTGCAGTATCACTCTTATAACCAGAATATGGAGTGCTATACCACATTTGTGGATTATATGTAGGCTTCTCTCTGTAGAATACAAGAATATTCTCATGCGATTTAAGAGGCATAATCTTTGCATTCATAGGATTAGTACCCTGAGGCTTCTCCCATATCCATTCATAACGAAGATTCTTAATATTAGAGGCAGCAAGAATCGTAGTAAAAGGCTGTGCTGCTGTAAACACCATGGCAGCATTCTTCTTACAAATACGATTGTATTGCTCCCACAGCGCATCAAGTGGTATGATTGAATCCCATTTACATGCTGTGGTGCCGTATGGTAGATCGGCCATAATCATGTCAACACTATTGTCTTCAATAGTCTTCATGATTTCCAAACAATCACCATTATATAAGTCTAGTTTTACCATTCGCTAAGAGACTTCATATATCCAGAGTTCATTAGTTTTACGATTTTACCAGATGCAATCATATAATCATCATTGTCACCGCTCTTGCCACCTTGTTGATGAGAGAAATATTCACTAGTATCAAGTGCCTGCTTGAATTCTTTCTTCGTCATATACATGGCGCGAACTTTGTTGGGATCACCGTTAATCGCAAGGAAGATCAATCGTTCCCAGTCTTTACCGACAGCAACATGATTCATAGTAAAACAATCTTCTTTTAGAATTCTTTTTTTGTTGTTGGTGTGTGCAAGAGAAAATTTAATCTCAGTGCGAATTCCGTTTATAACTCTATCGTGACCAGCCGTAGAAGTTTCAGCAAATTCCACATCATATCCACAAGCCTCAAAAAGAAGGCTGACATATATTTCGCCCAGCGCCCCTTTTTGTTTACTATCCATATAGCGATATCCCTCAAATGGAGTACCTACCCAAGGATCATAAAGATTTTCTTGAATGTAGTTTTGAATTACGGCTGAGTTTGCCACATTGTATATTTGTTCAGATGTTAGTTGCATGGGATCATCTCTTTTTGTTAGGGGTATAATATAACCGATTCGGTTTGAATTGTCAAGGGCCAATTGCGTTATAATAGCCCTCCGCTTTTACATTCATGGTCCCATCACCATTGTCGTATGTTTGATAAAGTTCGGAACCTGTGAAAAACGCACATGCTTCACACATCACATTCCAATCAGAAATATGAATGGTAGAACTGATTGGCATTTTCCAGTTATCCATTCCTTCTGTAAGTTTGTCAAACGCAACAGTGAGTTGCGCTTTTGTATAGCCTAGAGAACTTACAATCATATCTTCCATAGTAACTCCTATATCAAGTAGTTAGGTCCAGTCCACCGAATATCATAATCTTCAAAGACATTTCCACGCGCCGCATTTCGAGCAGGAGCGTTCCAACCAGCAGCTTTCAAGATATCACCCATGCGGAATTTTTTGTCATTTTCAGTGTTGACAACAAATCCCCAGACACCACCGTTTGAGATAACTTTGATATATTTACTACCAACTGTCCATGACAATCCGTTGTTGAATTCTTCAATCATATCTAGATTGATATGAGTCAACTCTTTAGTACCATTACGACTTGTCCAGTTGTAATAGTCAGTTTTGATGTTTTCAAGAAGATTTTCAAGGGCGGTATTCATCATATTGTTTCTCTCTTTTTCTTAACTTACATATATAATATAAGTGATTCGGGCCCAAAAGTCAAGGGCCCGAGCTAAGTTTTTTTCAATTAATTTAGAGAATAAGAAACTCTCAATCTTACCGTATCTCCTACATTATATGCAATTCCTGTTTGTTGACGAATAGTGTTACCATGCACATTAATTACAACAACATAATGTGAAATAAAACTTTCTTCTTGACGCTGATACTCAGTTCTACATTGTGTTTCTCTGCGATATTGCACAACATTTCCATTCTGATTTTGACTTCCAATCAATCCACCAATAATTGCACCAGTATTTCTATTATCTTTTCTCTGATCCCCCTTACCAAATTGATGTCCAATAACACCACCAATAATAGCACCAGTGATAATATTATTTGAATTATTGCTATTTCGATAAACAGGAACATCTACATCACTACAAATTCTTTTTGGAACATTATAAGAATTAGAACCATAGATTGTTTGTACATCAACAATCGTTCCTTCTGCATAACTCTGAGCATATGCAGCTGTTGATAGGATTGACATTGTTAATATAGCGAATAATCTTTTCATTTTTTCCTCTATTTCCGCCACGGAATCGTTGATTACACTCTAACGCTTTCTGCAAACTCCGTGGCTTTAGTTTCATCGATAAAAAACTTTTTGGTTACAATTGAACGACCATCTCTTGACCATTTACTGTTCACCTCAGTTACCTTTACTTCAAAACCATAACAATGGTTTTCAAAGACGATTGGTGTTACCTTTGAGTAACACTTGTAGTTTTTGGATTTCTCTTTCATGCTGTCCTCATAACATCTTCTTCATGATAGGTTTTATATTTACTTTCTTTGAATCCGTCAATTTCTTCCATCAACATCATCATACGGTTCTTGATAAAATAATTGAATACCTTTTTCATATCTCCTTCTGGTTCATTTTCAAATTTTTCAAGTATTTTAGTTCTGATATCTTCTGGAACCAATGTAAGATCAACAAGTGCTTCGTTTCTCTTCCATCGTTTCAACATATTTGCATCACAGAAATCTTCTGGACAACGACTCATATCAAGCCAATCTCCTAAGTTTTTCTTTGTGATGGGTTTTTGTCTACGATTTTCTATAAAAACTTCATCATCACTCAAAAAGTTAGGTATTCCATCTGATTTATCACCACGAATAATATGCTCTCTTAAATATCTTTGAGGATTTTTCTCTACGAGATATCTTTTTTGCATAGGACTATATTGAGAAACATTGGGATATTTTTGCAGTTGTTTGAAGTCTTTATCACTAGACATAATCAAGATTTTCTCATAAGGAGCAAAAGCCTGAGTCAAGGTTGCAATAATATCATCCGCTTCAACACGGTCATGTTCAATGATTTTGTAAGGAAAGACTTCCTTGAGGTCTGTCTTTACTTCATTCATTGTGTTGAAGATAAGACTCCAATCAATACCAGAATCTTCTCTCTCTTTTTTGCGAGAGAATTTATAGTATGGATAAATGTCCTTTCTCCAATAATTTTTGTTATCACAACAGATTACGATATTTCCATACTCTGCTGAAAACTTTTTCTTAATTCTTAGAATACTATTCAGTATCATGTGTCGAATCAAGCCATCATCAATATCTTCAGTATTGGGGCCTACCTGAGTCATGAGATTAGAAATGATAACTTGACTTAGATCTATCAAAATCATAATTTTGTCTCTATTTTGTTTTACATACTATTACTTATAACATATTTCATTCTAGTCTGTCAAGGAGTTT
>Ga0208543_1000315_pt1 | contig 16060 bp, 29 predicted proteins | sample DEB08_DNA_14_FD_185497 | JGI IMG/M metagenome (GOLD analysis project Ga0208543, IMG submission 185497) | Aqueous microbial communities from the Delaware River and Bay under freshwater to marine salinity gradient to study organic matter... | ecosystem: Environmental > Aquatic > Marine > Coastal ...
TGTTTTAGCTGCAGCCAAACTAATCACCCCACTATTTGAAGGTTATGTTCGTTATTAAAACGAAAGGGAAGGTGTTACCCTTCTACTATATAGGGAAAAAGACTACAAGAAACCCTTAGATAAGTCTTATAAATGCTTGTAAGTGTTGATATTGTTAATAAAGATTTTTTTTTGAGGACTACAAAAAACCCCTCGATTGAGGGGCTTTCTGCACTTAACTGATATTAAGAGGTATTACAAATGTTTAAAAATCTGTGTTTACCCATTGAATTGCATCAAGTATAATTTTTACTTGTCTATCGTTAAAATTATGACCTTGACCAAAAAGTTTTTGTAAATCATTAGCACAAGATGTTTTAAAAGCATCTTTAAGAACTCCATAAGCAAGGGTTCTTTTTGAACTATCTACAACTGTTATAGAATCTACTGTTGCTGCTCTTGTTACATTATTGCCTAATATTCCTGCTCTTGCAGTTACATACATACTATGATGATAGTCTATAATTGTATCTACAAAAGCATCTACTTGTTTATCTGTTACTTTATTCATTTTATTCTCCTTTAATTTAATTAACACTATAATATAGGGGGTTCTAAAACAAATGTCAAGAAAATAAGGAAATTATTTTTTTAGGCAATTTATCGACGAAGTTTGATACAATCATATCTTCAGGTAAGTCATCTATTATGTATTTATATCCATATTTCTTTATGGTGTCGGTGCTAAAATCTTCTATGAGCTTATATGTGCCTAATTCTATGAGATGTGGCTCAAATACTACTATATGTTTGTGTGGGATATTGAACTGGATTAGATAACTGTTTCTACTGGTCAGCTTTTTGGCTTTATGTTCCTTGATGTGGAAAAAGGGTATATTGGCAAATAAAGATTGTACTTCTATTTTAATGGTTTTGTTCCTATAAGTTATTTTAAAGTCTGGTGCTGCAGTTATTTCCCTTCTCATTACCCTAATGATTCTATCTTGGTCATGGTTATCAAAGGTCGCAGTTAGTTCTTTATATGGTGGCAAAGAGAATAGATAAGTAAATACATCTTCTACTAACCAACCTCTACATATATCCATAAAGTGTTGTTCTGGTGTTCTATTGTCCTGGATATGTGCCATTTCTTTATCCAGTTTATTATTAATGGTTTTTAGTTGCTGTTTATAAGAGTAGTATTTGTTATGTAGGTAATGGTGGTAATCTGGATTATGAGATAGTTCTTTTAGCTGATTGTATGCCTTATCTAACTTATTCATTTTCTACGAAGTTTATATTTTACCAAAGTGGCTTCTTTCGATAGCTTTTTTATGGCTCGATTATAATAAGTCTTTGCTGTGCTTTCTGATATTCTCATATTATAGGCTATATCATCAAATTTCTTTCTTTCTAATGCTCGTTCTATGAAGCATTGATATTCTTGTTCTGATAAAGACCTTCCCCCTTGTATTCCAGTAAGAACATATTTTAGTTCTTTCAGTATCTTTGCTTGTTCTCTTTCTACTTCGTCTATTAGGTCTTGATAACTTCTTGCTGTGTTTTCGATATTGTTTTTCATGTTAATTCTTTTGGGATAAGCTGCCAAGCCATTGTGGTAATCAAGGGTAAGATTTCCTTTCTTAATAAACCCACAAACTATCCCAAATCCTTGTTGTAGCCATGTTCTTTGGCTGTTTTTATTATATCTTTTACTGGTATGTATTTGTTGTATTTAAAGCAATATAGTTCCATCATGTCTTGTAGTTCTGATGAAACTCTACCTGAAGATTCTACATATTGAATTTCATAAATGTCATTTACTTTACAATATACTAAGATACTGTTTAGTTCTTTGGTATCCATTAGAAGTTCTCCTGAAGTTCTGGAAAATGTTGGTCTAATCCTTTTCTTCTTAGTCGTTCAATGATTCGTTTATGAGTTGCTACATTTTCTTTTAGTTCTTTGTATTGAAATTTTATCCAATTAACAAGAAGATATTGTGTGTCATCTACTTTAATCATTCCCATTTTTTCTTTAATTACTTCTGGTATTTTACCATTATATCCATTACAATAAAAAGCTATACTTTCTGCATCATGCTCAAAGAATCCATCGTATGTGCAACTTGTGGTTATATAATACCATAATACTTTTTCTTGTGCAGTTAGCTTTCTGTACCAACTCTTTGAATTAATATCACTATCTAAAAATCTTTTTCTCATTTTTTCTCCTTTATCCCCATTGATTAACCATAGCTTTTGCAATACCTTCCCAAAACCTACTTCTTATTTTTCCATGATTTCCTTTCCAACCTGCACCACTATTAAACCATTTAGCTGTATATGTTGGTTCATATTCATCTAATATATTTGTTGGTTTTAGCTTAGGTAAATTTTTTAACCACAATCTTGTATTTTTACTAAATGGGTGTCCATATTCATAAGGTTGTACTGTTTGTGTATGTTTTGGCATTTCAAATATTCTTGCCGAGATTGGATTTTCTACACATATTTTTTCAATAGGTGCATTATATAAATCCATAAAGAATTTTTTACCTTCCAATCCTTTTTTATATCTTTCTTTATCAAGTTTTTTACCAGGATATAACCATCTCATTCCAGCAACACTTAAATAAGTACATGGTGGGTGTGCTATCATCATATCCCAATCATCGTTTAGAATATCCATAACATCGCCTTGATAATGTCTATCTGATTTTGTATAATATTCACTTTCACATGGAAGTATATCACAACTTATAGCATCATGTCCTTTTTTAAGAAATTCATCTCGGACAATACCACTATATTCACAAGCTACTAATATTTTCATCTTTTATTCTCCTGAATTTTTAGTAATAACTTAAAAATTTTCCAACCCCAGTTCAAGTCTTTAATCTTTAAATGTTCTACTTCATACTCTTTTTTCTCTTTATCTAATCGTACAATTAAAGCACCTTTGATTCTTTCTCCTGTGTTTTCTTCATACATTTTTGCATAAGCAGATATTTGTATTTTATGTTCTGAATGCAATGAGTTAGATGATTTCCAATCTAATATCATTAGCTTGTTATTTACTTTGGCTACTGCATCACAAGTTCCACCAAACTTATATTTTTCTGAAACCATTTGTAGTTCACTATGTATGATTTCAGGTTTATATGCTTCAGCAAAATTCAGATAATTATAATATGCTTGTTTAGCTTGTGCTATTTCTTGGGCAGAATATGCATCTAAGAATACTCTACCACCAATAGTAAATTTCTCTATCATAATATGTGCTAAAGTTCCGATTCTACCTGCAGATTTTAGTTCTTCTTTTGGGTCAAGTCCTTGCCTTACTAATTTTAAGTTCCAGTTTAACAATGGGTAAAAGTTCCACCCAAGATTATTACCTATGATTGTTGTAACTGAACTAACTCTTTTTTCATTTACAAAGTATTTTGTATGTGCCATTTTTTATTCTCCTTTTATTGCATTGAATATTTCAATGCTTTATTATATGTATTTATTAATTTATTTTTGTTCTTTTTAACATGATAAAATTGTTGTTCTATATATTCAATATATTCAGGTATGCTATATTCCGATTTTACTCTATTGCAGGGTTTACAAGACATTCCAAGATTATTTACATGTCCTGAACCACCACTAATTGTTGGAATAATATGTTCTATTTCCCATGTACTTGTTTTTAGTGGATTTATCTTTTTTGAACAAAGATAACAACAAGTTCCAAGATGTTTTAACAACTTATCATCGGACATTCCAACAATATTAAACTTTCTATTTATTTTCTTTTTAAGTTTAGGCATAGGACTTTGCTGTCTTTTCTTTGTAGATTTAAGTTGTTTTTTTCTTGTCTTTTCATTTAAAGCATAGGCAAGTGTCGATTTACCAATTCTTGGATAATACCATTTCATAAATTTAATTATAAAATTATAAGGTAATCCTAATTCATTCAATAATTTAATTCTATTTTTTTTCTCTTTTATAAAATTAAAATTAGTTAAATCTTTTTTTGCTATTTTCTTTTTAAAACCTTTATCAAATTTAGCATAGTTATTTTTCCAATACGAAGGTGATAATAATAAATCCATATCCCTTTGTTCTAATACATAATAGTTTGTGTAAACTTCTTTTGAGTATTGAGGATATGTTCTATGCAGATATTGCTTAGACAACTCTCTGGTGTTTGATGTAAGTATTTCAATCATTTTATTCTCCCTTTATTCTCCTGATTATTAATTAATCTAATTTGTGTATTTCTTTATATACTTTTGGAAACAATTTATAGCAACCATAAAGTACACCTAATGTAACTATTGTATCTATCATTTGCTTCTTAGCCCCTTTCCTCTTGGTCGTCTTTTATCTTCAACATGATATTGTTCTATCCAAGTCTTTTCTCTATTGTATCGCATTTCTCTACCTTGAAATATATACCATGCCCTTCCGAATTGTTTTGCAAAATCTTCTCTTAACTGTATTCCTTCTTCACTCCAAGCATCAGGTAAATTAGCTTTTTTGCATCGTTCTTGTATTGTTCCCATATGCTTACCAAACACATCATATGTTGGGTGTGATTTAGCCATTCTTACCTGCTTTTTTTACTTCTTCGTCTTTTTTATTCCAACACTTTATACAATATCCACCTTCATCATTGTTTATTAAAGTTTTGCAATTTTTTGTTAAGCAATATATTATTCTGTAACAACTCATTTTATTCTCCTTTTTTTCTCCTAATCTATATAGTCATAAAAATCTTCTGACTTTTTAAGATTTAAGTTATCTAACATTATTTCTACTTCTTTTCTAAATTCTTTTGATAATAAGTATTTTTTTTCTCCTGATTTTAATGGTGTATTTCTTCTTTTCTGTAAGGCATCAAATTCTTTTTGTCCTAATTTATCCAATATAAATTCTCTATGTTCTTGTGGATTACCACCTAAGTATGAGTGGCAGCCATAACATAATGCCTGACAATTTTTTTCGTCGAATCTAACACTCCAAGCCCCTCTACTCCAGAAATGTGAACAATGTAAAGCAGAAGTTGGTGGTGCATATTTCTTATCACATCTTTGACAAGTCCAATTATCTCTGGTTCTAATATATTTACTCCATATAGAGTCGCTTGGAAATATTTTTAATTTTGGCATATTGTTTCCTTTCAGGAGAAAGGGACAGCTACTATTCGATTTGGTCATGTTAATTAAACAAAGGAATAAGAAGTAGCTGCCCCAGTTTCTACACTATAATTAACCCCACAAACATAATTCCAAATAATGCAACTATCAACCAAACAATTACTAATAAGAGCATTATTATTGTATTATCGTTGCTCATTAGAAGGGTAGGTCGTCATCATTAATTTGTACTGGTTCTTGACTTACTGGTTCATTAGGTTTGCTTGCTTGTGGTATTGCTTTAGGATTTTCACAAGCTTCTACCCAACCTTCTACTCTTTTAAAGTTGCTTACAAATTCATCAGTAGTCCAAGATTGACCATTTTCAATAAATAGTTTTACTACATTATTGAATATCATACCAAATCTTGCACCATTGGTGTAAGTGGTATTAGTAGTTTCTACTGCTTGTTTAACTGCTTTATCTGCTTGTAGTTTTTGGTCAAACTCATTGATGCTTTTCTTTACATTCTCAAATACTGGATTAGCAGATTCTTTACTCACAGGTTCACATTTCCAATAATTTCGAATCGAGCCTTCATCAGTAGTGAATTGTTCCCAACTTAATAGGAAATCACTTCCTTGGGGTATTGCATCTAACTTTCTTTTTAAAGCATCAGTAGCATCTAAGGTGCTTATTGTGCCATCTTGGATTACTTCATACTTAAAGGTATTGAACTTCTTGCCTTGCCATTCTTTTTCTTCATAGACACCTGCTGAATTTAAAGTCAGTCTTAGTTGCCCACCTACATTTGCTTTTAGGTCTTTTAAGTTTACAAAAGCCATATTTTCTCCTTATTCTATTTCATCTACAGAAGTATTCATAGAAGGATTTAATCTTACTTCTTCTAATGGTTTTTTATCCAATACTTCTGCATCTGTGTTTTTCTTAATCTCTGCATTCTTACGAATTTCTCGTAGTTCATGCCTTAACTTGTTTTCATCATCATTGTCAATTCGATTTCTTTCCATTACTTCAATTAACAATTCTAATTCTTTAAAATTAAATTTAATTACTGTATCCATTCTTGTACCACCTTTTTAAACATTTCCCAAAAAAATATTGTAAATACTGAATATGCGATTATTTCTACTATCATTTTTTTCTCCTTTTTTTGAATCTACTAATTCTTCACAAAGAAAACAATGTTGAATATGAATAGCAGGGGAATCTCCAAACTCTTGATTACCACAACCATCACATATTATTTCAGGTTCGTATATCTGATTACTGCTTTCTTTTTGTATATGTTTTAAGTAACTAATTTTATTCTCCTTTATCTAACTAACTCTACAAGAATAGTGATTAATACTGAACTTGTCAATACTTTTTTCCAATCTTTTTTTTATACCAATGACATGGATTTGAAATAAATTATCATCGCACCAAGTTCTTCTTTTTGTGTCTGCCTGATAAGTAGTTCTTTAACCCATTCTTCTTTGGTTATATTCAAATATCTATCGGTATCTGCATGGCTCTTTAAATTATCCAATGCTTCTTCTGCTATTGATATCCTCTTGTTGAGAGTGTTTATTCTCTCTTGTATATAGGTTCTCGTTTCTGTGTTCATTTAACTCTCCATTTAATTAACATTACTTAGGATAATAATTATTAAAATCGGTCTTGTCAATCCTTTTTCTTATTCTTCTGATTCTTCTTATGCTTTAACTTTATATTAGTCTTTGTCTTTATCTTTTTCTTGCACCCTTATGGTAAGGGTTATGGTAAGACTTAGTTATCCACAAATATTAGATAGTTATCCACAATTTTAAGGGTTATTTATTTTAGATACAAAAAAGCCCAAATTAATGGGCTTCCTTGTTTATGGGGTGATTATATACCTTTCAGTATAAAAGTCTTGTATTTACTGGATTTGTTGCCTTAAAACCAGCTGTGTAGAAAAGCGACCATCAGCAATCTCGGTAAATGTCATTGGTTTATCTAATCGTACCCAATTAAAGTTAGAACCATCATACCAAACAAATTTCTTAGCTTCACCTTTGATTGCATCTTGCATAGTGATAAGATTAGATTTAAATGTGCTTGATATGTTTTGAAATGATATGGTAAATACTTCTTGTCCTGGATTTACATTAATAGCATAAGAAACTCCACCAAGACTCGTATTTATTTCGTTGTTATAGTCAATAGTAGATTGAACATTGACATCAGGTTCTACTTCAAAAGATAATTTTTTACCAATTAGGATTTCAGAAATGTTTGTTTGTGCATCATTAAATTCTACACAAAACTTGGTTTTATCTGTTACTTCTGTAAATGTTTTGATTCTCCAAGATGCTACTGTGCTACCACTTCCAAAATCTACTCCACCAGTTAAATTAGTAATGTCTGTTCCAAATCGTATGGTATTTTCTGTACCATTTTGTACACCAATTCCACAATCTCCTGAAAATCTCATAGCTATTACATCTGCACTTGCAGCACTTCCTACTTGATAACATATTGCATCATTAGCTGTAACACCTGATATGGCATAACCGATATTTTGGTCTGCCACTCGTTCATGGCTTGTAAGACTATCTGATACTGTAAAAGTCGTACTTGCAAATGTACCTTCACTTACTGTGTTATCACTTCTATACATATTGATTGAATCATAAATAAAATATGATGCCATTTCTAAACCTCTCTACATTGTACTGAAACTTTCCCTACTTGTCGTTTCAGATTTGTTATTATAAATTTTTTCCCTGACCAAGTTTCGTTAAATAAATTTGTTGGCATACTGACAAAGGAGTCGAAGGTGTCTGATATTTCAGAAAAAGGACTCCCCAAATCTTGGAATAATATAGAACCGAAGTCTAAGAAATCGCCCACTTGTAACATTCCATACTTTTCAGGATTTACTAAGGTTGCACTAACAGTAGTTTTATAATCCCCAAATAGACTTTCTCTAAAGTTAATCCAACTGGAATTTCTTGAACCTACCACATCTGCTACACTATCATATAATAAATCAAGATTGATTTCTTGTTTCTGTATATCTGCATCACCAAAAATAGTAGTATGAGTTGATGCTGTATAAGTGTCTTGTAATAGATATTCATTTTCAGCAGGGTGTTTTTTGTAGTTTACAAGTAATCTTGTTTCTAAATCTTGTGCTGGGGTTATTCCAAGTTCATAATCAGATATATCATTTTGTGATAAATCTGCACTTGCATTTACACTATCTTCAATAGTAAAGTATCGTAATCCTGATACACCACTAATTGCAGTTTGTTGTGCTTGTGGACTAAACTCAAAAAAGAAACACCCTTCATATTGTAATTGTTCCATAATACTTTCCAAAGATTCTTTTTCATCTAAAGCAAGTCTTGTTTTCCAATGAGTAGATGTTGGACTTGTTGTAGTAGAATCTCTTAATTCTGCTACTGCTTTAAATCCTGAATTTTCAATATCAGTATCTCCAGTAAAGTCAGTTACATTAATTATGCTATGCAATAATTCTCTATGGATTGCTACTGGATTATTTAAATCACCAATAGTAGTTGCAGTTGTATGTTCTGTAAATCCAGGAGTTAATATATCTCTACCTAAATAAAGCTTATCTATCCCTGCATTAAATTCTTGTGATGCAATCGGTTCATTAGCTAAATCATTTTCTGCTGTAACAGTCATATAAACATTTTCTAATGATACATTCCAACTATTACAATCTACATCTCCATCTGCTGTATCCCATCTAAAACTTAAATACAATTCATCAGGTAAAGCATTTCCACTTAAAATGCTTGATATATCAACTGCACTATAACTTGCAGTTAAATCAATAGATGTTGTTCTATTGTAATTGCTTGATGTTCCAATGATTGCTATATGTTTGCTTGGAGTTGTGCTACCAAATCCACTATCTAATTCTGTTGCTAAATTTACAAATAATCCATCATCAACACCTGGACTTCCTGAACTATATGCCTGTGTAAGTGTTCCATCTAATCCTAAGGTTATGTTAGTAATTTTACCTGTAACCTGTGGCATTTTTAATTTTAAAGTAAATCCTCTTATATCTGCAAAATTAGTTGCATGGTTTACATCTACTTCTGTTGAAATTTCTCCATCAAAAGCATTAGAAATATCTCCTGTAACTGCAATAACTCCACTTCCACTACCTTCTTGTTTAGTAACTCCACCTGGTATTTCATCAGGTAGCATTTTAAATTGCCTTCTCATTAGCTTAGGAACTTTTAATACTTTAACACTATCTTCTGTTGCTATAGTAGTATCAGTATTAATTAATTCTAAGAATCGTTTTAATCCTTTGTCATAAAACTCTAATTTATCTGAACCACTTGTTCCTTCAGGTACAATGTACATAAAATTCGCACCATCATTTTTTAAAAAAGGACAAGCATAAACATCTGTTAAAGAAACAAAATTTGTATTGGCAGTATAGTCCCCATAAACCAAAGGGACTATCTTATTATTGTATTGAGGATTGTCTGCATTTACACTTCTGCCTTGTGGGATAGACACATTTTGGAATGGTCTGTTAGATATGACATTCAATACAATCGTATTATTTCTATAACCAAAACTTGATACTTTACCACTAAAGATTTGTAAAGCATTATTTGAAGTATCATCTCCATCTATTTGAGATAATACATTCACATGACCATTGATGTATTCATTCCCTAATAATTCTAATAGGGTAGTTCCATCTAAATCAATATTGGCAATATTTAAAGTAATATTACCAGTCTTGGTTGTAAACCCTTTTAAGTCCAATGAATAAGATATACTTGGCTTGTTTAAAATTGCAGGGTAATAGTTTATGCTATTATAAGTAGTAGCAGAAAAACTAAATGCTAAATCAGGAGTATTAGTTGTTAAGATACTCGAATTATTATTTTTAAATATTTGCACTAACCAATTTTCAGTCATGGTTGGTGATAGCTTTGATTCATAATTTGAATTAACAAAACTCATGTATATCTCCTAATTCTTTTAGTTGTTTTCTTAGAATAACTTGCAGATTGTTTACCTTTTTTAGTTGCTGCTCTTTTCTTTCTTGTTTCATAAGCATATTGTGATGAACTCATAGACTTAATTAGTCTTTCAGGTAAATATCGTTCACCAGTCTTTGATGACTTCTTTCCTGACTTAGTAGTCCATTTTTGTTTAGTCCATCTTGTTAAAGATTTAGCTGCTTTAGTTTTACCACCTCTATAACCACCACCTGCTTTTTTATAAGCATTAGCAAGAAGTTGAGATTTTCTTGCAGACCATTGTCCTGGTCTACCACCTTTATTACCTCTCATGATACGATTTTTAATTCGTTCTCTTAGTTTAGGTTTGGTATAATGTTTTGCCATTATCTAATAATCTCTTGCCTAATGTTATTTAATATTTCTTCTTCTCTAAATTTCATAGATAAGTCTGCTTCAAATCGTTTTACTTCTACTCCATATTCAAAAATGATAATGGTAGGTACTACTTTAATGTCCCATTCTTTTTGAATAACTGCACCTATTTCTTTATTAGAAATATCCACATATCCAGTATAGCAATTTTGCAATTTCTCTAATGGAATTTTGTTAGCCCAATTCCAAGAAGCATTTACCTCTATTACTGCACAGAACTCATTTTTCATTAATTGAATATCTTGAAAACTATCCAAAGATGCTGATTGTGAGTATAGCGATGAAGTAAATAATCCAAGCACCAATAGCCACATATTTATCAATTTTTTCATAATTCATATCCTATTTATTGTTCATATTCAGTAGGGTTTCATTAATACTTCTGGTATCTTCTTTAATGTCATCTACTTTATCTTCTAATTTCTCTACTTTTTCTTCAGTATTTAGAATAGAATTACGAATCATTTGGTCTTTTAAATCATATTCTGTTCTGCTAATTGGTGGTTCTGGTAATTGTTTTGCTTCCTCAATGTCAGCTTGTAAATTAAACCACAATCCGACCACCATAAATATTGTTACACTAATACTGATAAGTGTTTCAATACTAAAAGTTAATTTTGTGCCTTTTCCGATTTCCACTTTAATATCTCCTCAATTTAAGTTTTGGTTTTTTTAGTTTTTGTTTTATGCTCTGCTTTTTCATTCCAAAAAGTTTTTTAGGTATGTATGCAAAAGCTGTTGATTTTGTTACATTGCTCATAAGTTTAATTTCTCTGCTCTCCTTATAGCTGGGATAATATGGTCTACTACTGTTTCATCTACTAATGGTGCAGATATGTTTATTGTGATGTTATTTCCATTGCTTGTAGGGCTTGGTAATGGTGTTACATCAATTCGTTCCATACCACTTGCATTGTCTCCTACTACTACTCCATTGCCTATTGGTAAGGTAGTTCTGCCTTTTGTTATAAAACTACCACCAGTTGCAAAAGAGGAAAATAGTTGGTCAGTTACTTTACCAATCATTCCACCTGCCCCTGCAGCTACTGCAAGATTTAGTGGAAATGGTAATGCCTTCATAATACTTGAAATCAATCCTGCTTGTGCTTCAGCTACTTCTGCTTTAATTACTGACAATGCTGCATCTTTTGCATTCTGTCCTTGTAATATAGCTGCTTGTAAATTGTTTTGTATTCTTTCTTTGTGAAGTTGGTCATCAATGGTTTTTTGTGTTTTAGCTGACTTTTTCTTGTGTTCTAAAAAAGAATCTTCTTGCTCTTTCATAAAATCAAAAAAAGTTTCTGTTGCTTCCTCCATACCAGCAAATGCTAAATCTAATTCACCTGCCATATCTCCTTCTTCTCCAAATATAGAAAAAGTTGGTCTTTCACCTACAATACTATCTTGCAGTTGATTAAACTCTTTTTGCAATCTTATTTGTTCAGCAAGTTGTTCTATTTGTGTATCACTTGCATTAATTTGACTCTCTAAACTATCGATTACATTAGTTCTTAATTCAGTCAATCTTTTGTTTTCATCTCTTGTTCTTCTAAATCCTTTAGCTGCCAATTCATCTTTTTCTTTTTCAGCTTCTCCTAATTGAATTTGAAGTCTTGATTGATTATTTAATTCTTCAGAAATCTTGCTTGACATTTCTGTTACACTTCCAAGACCTTCAAGCTGTTCTCCTATGGCTTTTTGTCTTTGTAAGGCAACATCTCTTTCTAAATCTGCAATAGTTCTTAAGACATTTTCATCTTCTACACCAAGTTCTTTTAATTTCCTTAAAGTGGTTTCTATTGCTGTTTCATTTAATTCTTTAAAAGCATCTGTTAAATCATCAATACCTTCTTTTAAAAATTTTACAACATCTTTAATAGCAGGTGCTAATAAATCTCCAATACTATCTTGTAGTTGTGAAACACTATCTTGAAAATTAGAAACTAATCCACTAAATGTTTGTGCTAATAAATCAGTAGCCCCTGCAATATTACCTTCAGGGTCAGTTAATGTATCTGTTAAAGCTTTTCTAAATTGAGGTAATGTCATTTTTGACAAATCATCAAATCCAGTTTTCAGCTTAACTTGTGTTAAAACACCTCTATCCCTAAGTACATCTGCTGCACCTGCACCACCTGCAAATGCTCTACCAAATGCACCTGCAGCTTCAACAATGTCTGTTCCCATAAATGCTGCTAAATCAGCTACAGCTTTTAGTGTTTCTGTACTGTCTGCACCAAATGCTTCTAATTGTGCCCCTGCTTCTACAACATTAGCAAGTTGAAATGGTGTTGTTGCTGCTACCTTGTTAAAGAAATCAAAAGATTTTCTTCCTTCATCAACACTTCCTTTTAAAGCCACAAGTCTTGTTTCTAATGCTTCAAATTGTGCAGAAGTCTGTACTGATGACTTTACAACTGCTCCTAATGCTGCAGCACTTGCTAATCCTGCAAATGCTTTCATAGCTTTTCTTGCTGCTAAAGTTAATTTATTAGTGCTTTTTTCAGTTTTGTTTAAATCTTGTATCGCCTTATTAACTTCGGCTTTTACTAATAATCTTATTTTTTTATCTGCCATTTTGCTCACTCATATAAAGTTTAATTTGATTAATTTCAGTTCTTATAATATCAAATATTTCAATCTTGTTGGCATCAGCACTATCTAAATCTTTTGCTAATGGAATATTAAATTCTTTTACCCAATTATATTCTTTCAACAAGATATTATCTTCATCGTTTATAATCCATTTAGGATTCATAAATAATGGTAAATGAAAATAGAGATTTCTTCCAAGAGAGAACTTGCTTTCTTTCCACTTCTCTATTAACAATTCTATTTCTTCCCATACCTGTTCTATATTTTTATAAGTCTTGACTCTTTTTGTAACAGGACTTTGCCTTTTGTATGGAAACTCTAAAGTTATGTGTGGAAATCCTAATTGAGAAAACCACACATAACTACAAAGCCCTATGAGTCTTTTTTTTCAAGCCCCATATATTCAGTAAAGATTTGTTGTAGCAATAAATCTACTTGTGCCATTGATAGAGAATTGACCTCCTTTTCAGTTAGCCCTGAAAGTTCCTCAACACGATTAATTAATTTGAAATACTCGTCTTGATTTTCTTTATCATCTCTAAAAGCATTTAGACTTAATTGCCACAACTCTCTTTTCTGTTTATATGTAATGGAACTTATATCCCATTCCTTATCGAACATTTTAACCTTCATGTTTTACTCCTTATTTTACCAACTTGAATTGCTTATACCATCACTAAATTCAAACTTAAATGCTGTACCACTTGCTGCACCACTTGCAGTAGGTTGTACTACTTTAAATGGAATTGTAATAATAGCACCTGTGTCTGCATTTAAATCATAATTCACAGCAGTTGAATATACCTCTGCAGTAATATTCATTTCCCCTGCAGTTGATACTGTACCATCGCCTTGTTGTAAGGTTAATGTAGCAGAATCTCCATCTAAGAAGTCCTGTAATACATTGTTAGCACCATCATTGTAGTTTCCATCATACATAAATGATATTTCACCAGTTATGTTTACTGAAGGCACTCCAAAAGCATAAGCTTCTGCATCACCATTAGCATCTCTACCTACTCTTGCAACATTGTTTTCAAAAGTAAATGATACTGCTGTAACGATAGCATCAGTTGCTACACCATTAACATCAAATTGTTTTGTATCGAAATATGATTCAATTTGTGTTGGTGATGAACTCATTAGTGTTGGTTCTCCAGTATTAGCAGATAATGTTTGCCCAACTTTAAATCCTGTTGAACTTGCAAATCCTGAATAGAAAGTACCACTTAACAATAATCTACCATCAGTCATATCAAAATTCATTGTCAATGATTGTAAGGTAGCACTTGTGATTAGTTTATCTTCACCACTTCCTGCACCATATAACCCAATATCGAATAAACTTGGGATACCAGCACTTGAAGCACTTGCACTTGAACTTAAATCAGGTCTTGCAAGTGGATTGCTTGATGATGATTCTATTGTATGTACGAAGTTTGGTGAACTTCCTGATTCTACATGGTCTTGTAATACATTAGCCAACAATCTTGATAGTCCTGCTCTTTCTGCTGGTACTTCAAAATCAAGTGTTACAAATCCACCTTTTCTTGTTCTAAACTGGTCAAAGTCAGTTTCAATCATACCTGAATTATTGCTTCGTATCTCCCCTGATTCTACAAGATTGAGGACTGGGGCAGATACATTAATCACAGGTAGTAATTGATATGCTGTGTCAGTTGCTGCTGCTGTTTCAAAGGCAGTAGCATTTTTTTGCTTAATACCTATGGCATATTGGCTTTTACCATAGACTTTTGAACTTATAGCCATTATTTATTACTCCTCTTTTTTAACTTTTTTCTTTTTAGGTTTATTTTCTACTGGCTTGACTTGAACACCTAACGATTCAAATTCAGCCACATTTTCTTCACTTAATTCAACTGCTTTACCATCTAATAATTCTCTAATCTTTTGATTAGGTGTTTGTAGATATGATGGTTTCTGAAGTTGAAGTCCTTTTATATGTTTATATTTCATATTATGAAACTCCTTCATTTACATTACATTCTAAAGTCATTACAAATCTTTCTACTTCTGTATCTTCTTCATCTCGTTCATAGATAATATCGGTTACTTTGGCATTATACCAATCTGTTATATTTGTATCTCCCAAATCTCTATTATCAAAGAATATTCTTTTAACAAGTTCTGCAATATCAGTTAGTCGTTGTATATCTTTATCTCTTGTATAATCAGACCCTGAAATAATTTGAAAACTAATTAAGGTTTCATATTGTCTAATATGTGCATTACTTGCATAATCAATAAAAGTATCAGATAATGGTCTTAACAAGAAACTTTCTTGCCCTCTATGTTCGTCATAATATAAAGGTACACTTGGAATTGTTTGTTTAATAAGTTTTTGGATATTATCCAACACTCTATTCTTATAAATATTTTCAAATTCTACTCTTGCCATTATCCTTGTCCTCTACTTCTTTTTTTATAATATTTTGTACTTGCTTTTGTACCATACTTGGTTCGTTTACTCATACCTTGTCTTGTTTTCTTTTTACCATTTCTTCTGACAATGTTTATATTACTTTTTCTTGCCATAAACCCTCTTTTGTGATTTAGGTGGATTCTTTTTTCTACCACCTGCACTCCATAAGAATTTATCTGCCCAATATGCAGCACTTGATTTACCCTTAGCTATGTTTCGTCTATGTCTTGCTTTAAATGCTCGTCTTGCACCTGCAGAATAGTTATGTCCCATACCTTTAGCACCAAATCTAATTAATTTTAGCTTATGCCCTACTTCTGATAATACAACAGCTTTCTTGGTCTTATGGCTTGGTGTCATCTTAGGTCTATTGACTGCTTTTAAACCATATCTCTTTAAAAGTTTCTTTTTTCGTTGCAAGTGCATTATTTTTTACGACCTTTTTTCCCTTTTTTATGATAAGGCATTCT
>Ga0208543_1000320_pt1 | contig 15903 bp, 27 predicted proteins | sample DEB08_DNA_14_FD_185497 | JGI IMG/M metagenome (GOLD analysis project Ga0208543, IMG submission 185497) | Aqueous microbial communities from the Delaware River and Bay under freshwater to marine salinity gradient to study organic matter... | ecosystem: Environmental > Aquatic > Marine > Coastal ...
AACAGCACGAAGTGCATTCAGTGGTAATGCACCAAATGTTTCATGCTCTTCTTCTGGTATCTCACTAAGAAGCTCTGCACGTAGATCAGCTTCCTGTTCTTGTGCAGCAGTCACAATAGGTTCGAGTTCAGCGAGCTTTGCAGCACGCTCCTCGGCAAGAGACTTCCATTGCTCCTGTTCCTCTAATTGTGAAATACGTGTTTCCTCGACCTCTTTGCGAATTTTAGCAAGCTCTTGCTCGGCAACTTGTGCGCGACCACGATATTTCTTGCTTTCCGCGATAAGTGTTCCAACTTCGAGTTGTTGGATCTTCTCTGTTTGTTCTTGCACTTCAGGATCAACTGTAGGTGCTGGTACTTTCTGTACAACTTGTTCTTGTTCTTCGGACATTCTGTCCTCCTATATGTTTACTTTAACGTGTGTCTTGCTCATACGTGATAGGTTCTTGCCAATAATATTGGCGAAGTCTTTGACGATGCCTTCCTCTACTTCATCGCCTAATTCTTGATTTTCTGCAATGGAACGCTTTGGCATTTTACTTTCACCTTCATTGTGATTAAATAGCTTTGTTCCTTGCTTATTCTTTTTAATACCATATAAAAATTGTATTTCTTGATTTTTTTTAACTAAAGTGCGCTGCACTTGAAATGCTTTTAACATTTTGCCAGTATCTTTTAACGTAACAGGTTGTTTCTGACCACCTTTCTTACGCTTTGCATAACTATCGGAATAGTCTTTGAATGGACTATTATCAAATCCTTTACCACTAGCAATCTGACTTTTATGGTTGTCAACAGCATTCTTTGCCATTTCTTTGACATCTGAATTACGAAACTTTAATATGTCTGGTAGATTAAACATCAATAGGATTCCAGTAGTGTCTGCAACGGACTCCTCCGCCATGTTCAAAGCCATCTGACTTGACTGCGCGTATTTCTTCACGTGTTAATGGATCATTAGCTAAAAATGTTCTGCATACAGGACGATTCTTCTCATCGTCTGGTCCTACATACTCATATAATGTATCTTCTGGTAGGTCCATCGCCATTACCGATACTACGGATCTTCTATAATCACCAAGCATAGTACCAATTACGTTTTCTACACGTGGCACATTGGTTTTAATCGATGCTCGTATTGAATCTTTCAATATATCGCCTCGTAATCCACTAGAAAGACCTGAAGCCATTGCATTTTGCATTGTATTTGCTACGGAACGTGTCACGCCTTCAATTCCTTGTCTTTGTAAATTCTGGAGAGCCAGGAGTTGTACTTCGGACGTAACCCCAAACATCGGCAAATCACTAAGAATAGTTTCCGTTGTAGCCATGAAGGTGTTGATTGAGGTAGAGAAGCGTAAATCTTCAATAAAGTAGGACGTAAAGTCAATCGCAGCGATAATACCCAAGATTTCTGCTGTTGATAAACCACCTTCTTCCAATTCTTCAATATCAGATTGAAATCCATCCAGTGCGCTTTCAATATTGCTTTCATAACTATTAATCGCTTGGTCTATCGTTGCCATTAGATGCTAAAATGTTTAATAAACGATTTTGTGTTGGTTCTGGTTTATCTGCTTCCACTTGCTGTTCTTCAAAACGAGCTAAGTCCTCTGGTGAGGCATCTGGGTTATGATATTGAAACCAGTCCATAGGTGTTGCTAAATTACGTGAGAAGCGCCAATCCCACAGCATAATTTCTGCTTCAGGTGTTAATGCGTAGTTTGGTTCGAGGAAGTCAACGCTATATTCTGTTCCTACGTTGCGATTTGCCTCTACCTGAATAATGCGACTATCTACTTCAAATCTTTTATGCTCCCAAGGTCTCCATGTATCTTCTGTCATTGCAGAACGCTCATCCATATTCTCCATCTCTACAATACTAAGACTTGCAGCACTTGGTGCGTTTCCTGAGTCATCACGTGCGTATTTTGCACGGATATGATTGTTATTTAGTGTAGTCTCCACTAAGAATCGTGTGGAATCAATAATCTGATTGAGATTACCACCACTGGAAGTCACACCAAAATTTGCCTGCTCTGGTAAATATAAAATCTTATCTGTTCCAATACTAATACGTGATGGATCATCCACACCACTAATGTATTTAATACCTAAGCAACCATATCTGATTGCTAGGTTTAATTCTAATAATGCAACATTCACCGCAAGATCCGTTTGTGCTACGTCCATTGCGTTGCCTATATGGTAATCACGCATTGGCGGATACCTGTGGCAAAAGGTAACTGGCAAGATTCCATACGGATTAATATCGGAATCATTGATACTAATAACCTTACCTTCTTCATCCACTAAGAAATGTCTTCCTGGTATACCATAACGCTCTTCTGTCCACACAGCATACACCGCTTGCTCTACACGTGCGTTGCCTTGATTCTCAATCGGATACATAACACCAAACGGCTTATCTCTGGAATCACCAGCTAAAAATAATGGAGTAAAATGAGATAGAATCTCGTATTCTACCTTTTGATTTACTTCATTCCACTTACTACGAAAGGCCATATTACCTAATAAAAATGTAAGTCGCTCCAACATCCTGCGTTGCGCATTTAAACTATGTTTATCAATCATCATCATATACTCTTCACTTGTACGCATACGTGGTGGACGTTTGTAGGTCATTGCACGTAAAGAACACACACGCCTCGTTAAGTTATTCTGAGGCGTAACGGCTTGGCGCAGTGTCTCTGCACCAAAATACTCACTCACATAATGATCGATATTAATGCCTTCATAGAAGTCCATTAAGTAATCACGTTCACGAGTACGCTCGTCTTCGATGTATTTTAACTGCTCTTGCAGTGCGCCTAGTAATGCGCCTTCTGATTGATCGGATATTGTTAGCATAGTCTACCTTTAAAAGAAATCGATGACACCAGCGTGTCTGTTTTTCATTGGAAATAAATTCGTTAATAAAAATCTAAGCGCATCGCAGTGGTGGTCAAACTTACCATCTTTCTTTGGTTCATGGCGCAGTGTTTGGTCTTCTCGATGCTCTGGATAGTGATAATTCTCGTAGGATTCAATACTTTTCTTGCATTTAGGATGAATAAAGAAGTGTGGCTCACCATTCGCATCTTCAAACCATCTGCGCACGTGCGATACGCCAGAAACTACGTTTCTTGTCACTGCATCACGCTTTATGCTGACTCGTAGTCCATTATTTGCAAATACCTGCAAATCACTGATTCCTGACTGCAAATTTGTGCCACTTCCTGCTGGATCACCCCATATGCCAGTGTATTCATATCCTAATGAGTTGAGTTTCTGCGCAAACTCTTCTGTGCGTGTGTTTTGCAGGTCTACTTCATCTATCTGATGTATATCAGCAAAATTCTTCTCTCGGTTGTGGATTTGAACGATTACTGCTGCGCTGTGGCGATAGCCAAAATCTAGACCAACATATACTGGTTTGGATGGATCGTACTTTACGTCTGCTCTGATTTGCGTATCTCTATTTAATGGATATACTTTTCCACTATAGGATTGAAATTCGCAGAGAATCTCCTGTAAATATGTCTCTTTTGTCAAGGTGCGCTTTAATTCTTCGTGGTCATCCTTGAAATATGGTGATAGCGTACTAGGAAATCTCCAGGACTCCCAATCGGGATGCTCTGGTTTATTACCAAAATCGTACAGTTTGTGCAGGTAGTTGAACCCACGCGGTGTGGAGCAGAATAATGCCCAGCCTTGTCTATCTGATAGTGTTGGTCTTAAATACATTTCAAATACATTTCTAGATATAAGCGCAGCTTCATCAATAACTAACCAGTCCACGCCTTCTCCAATCAAGGATTCTTGGTTCTCTGCTGACTTCACAGATAACTCAGAATTAAGTCCAGCTAACTTCATATAATATAAGTCACCTGAAATCTCTTTCTTGGATTCAAGCGGTAACTGTAACTGAGTCATTACCACTCGCTTTACCTCACGAGCAATCTTGTTCGCTAGCGCATAGTTAGGACCTACGATCCAACCACGAGTATTCGGTGTTAGTAACCAAGGCAGTATCTCATGCGCTGCCATAAAACTTTTTCCAGAACGTCTACCCATTAGGCAGACACGAAATCTCGCTTTACTGTTATGAACTGCCAACTGCTGTGGAGTCGGGTCGTATCCCAAGATCCTCCAGAGCTTGTGCTTGTTCACTATTTGTTTTATCAACTGGGTTCTCCTCAAATCCACACTCTTGGAGTACGGATTGCAGGTTTGTAGTCATGTCAACGGCAGTCTTATCACTCATACCTAGATAGTTCTTCGCCATAAATATCTGCATCGCAATGGAGTTATTCTCCATCGCAGATGTCCACATCGCTCTGCGCAGTTTGAACTTCATGTCTTCACGACCTGCTTCATACTGATCTTTGAACTCTCTACGTATATATGCTTCACTAACCTCGAAGTATTTGCCTATGTCCATGTACTTGCACCCAAATGATGCGAGCATTCTTACTTTATCTGGATCAACTTTCTTTTTCTTCATCGTTATTAGTCTTTTCGATGACATCACCGATTTTCTTTAGTGTTCTGCGCCAGTATTCCTTAACGCTGGATTCTGTGATTTCCATTTCTGCTGCAATGTCCACAAAGGTATGGCCTAATGTGCGTTTCTTAAATACACGTAGTTCCTGCGGAGACATCAAATCGTAAAACTTATGCGCAGCGAGTTGGAGATTGCGCAGTTCTGGTTCAATCATACCACTTCGGAAAACTAACATACGTAGGTGGTAGCGATCTGCGCGGTTGATAGCATGTAGCCATTTATCAGTATTCTCGTCTGTTAAATTAGACCAAACTTCTTCCATATGCGAAGTTAAGCATAGAGTGTTGACAAAAACGAATAAAAAAAATTTAAGACGCGGTAAGTGGCGAAATCGAGGTTTTGCCTTGGTTTATCCTATTCAATTATACATAATAGTTATTATGCGAAATTATTTGTGCTTATAAACTCACATATTGTTACACTTAGTTTTTTTGGCACAAAAAAGATTTTAAAACATTGACACTTTTATCAGTTCGTTTAATTTCTTTTTAATTTTGTTTTGTGTAATAAATTTTATCTAGTTAGGTGTTGACACGCTTTAATTAATTAGCTAGATTTAAACGCGGATTGAGAGCCGCATTAAATAAAAAGAGAACTAAAGAGAGGTATTAAAATGAATAAAACATATTACATATTAGCTATTAATTATGGTATTGGTTTTGGCGTTGAGTTTGGATCTTACAAAGTAAGTGAGATACTAGAATTTAAATATGATATATTAAATAATTGTGAACTACCGCTTCCAATTATAAAGACTATTAAAACAACAGAAGACCAAGCCGCAATAAATAAAGAAATTAACAAACTAAATGAGGATCTGTAAACATGAGTAAATACATAAAAATAGATTCGCCAAGCTGGCAAACTGTTACAAGTTGGACTCTTGCAATGATTGAAACACACTCAAAAAAAAGTTACACAACTAAACAAAGCGCAGCAGATAAAACACCAGCGCAAGCAGCCAAAAACGTTTTTGAGGATATGTCAAAAGCTGCGGATCTAGCTGCGCAGCTACAAAAAGAAAACGAGCAATTAAAAAAACAAATTATTACATTAAAAAAAAAGAGAGGTAACTAAGTGAAACAATTAAGAACTATACAATTAAAAACATTAAGCGCAACCAATACTCAAGGCACGCGCATTAAATTAATAGATACGTTTTATAATGGTAGAAATTCAGAACGTAAAACAACCGTAACAATTCCATATAATTATACTTTAAACGGCGCAATTGATCACGGTATAGAATTTTGCAAAGAGTGTAATATAAATATAATTGGCTACTCATATAATACAAGAAATTACACTTACAGCCTACTAACTACTGATTTTCAAACAGAACTAAAAAAAGAGAGGTAAATAAATGATACTAACAAACACAAACAGCAAAATAAAAAAGACCGCTAAATTAAATAACGTACGCTTATTTGAGTTTAATTTGCCCGCGGTTAGCACGTGTCCATTTGCGGACACTTGCAAAGAAATTTGCTACGCTGACAAAGGGACCTTTAAATATCCAGTAGTACAAGCAAAATATCATAGTAATTACGAACTAACCAAAAATAAAGATCTTTTTATTAAAGTAGTTCAAAACGAGATAATAAAAAAGCGTATTGAATACGTGCGCATACATTCCAGCGGTGACTTTTACAACTTGAAATATTTAAAATCTTGGTTAGAAATTGCGCGAAATAATCCAAACGTAATTTTTTACGGCTATACCAAAAGCGTACCATTGTTTCAAAATGTAGATTTGCCGCAAAATTTTATATTTTGTTTTTCTACAGGCGGCAAAGCGGACCACTTAATAAAAGACACTGACAAAAAAGCTGTAATTTTTAACAGTTTAGAAGAGTTAAAAAACGCGCGTTACACTGACTGCAGCGTTAACGACTTAAATATGCTAGCAACTAATAAAGTTGGCTTAGTATTACATTAACAAAAAAGAGAGGTAAATAAATGAATAAAGTATTTGAATTAATGGACCTATTTTTTATTTTATGGATCTTTTTAATTTTGGCGCGTTTATGTATGAAATTTTAATTTACTTCATAATTGCGTTAATATTCGTGTATTCAATGGATAATTAAAGTACTATAAAACAACATAAAAAGAGCCGTAGAAATACGGCTTTTTTTTTGGCCTAACATGAACCAAGCAAAACAATTTTACGAGCTTTAAAGCATAAATTAAAGCCTAAAAAATAATATATAACTTCACACATTAAACGCCGTTTAAATACTATCATATTTTAAAACATTGACTCAATATTTATACACTTTTTTAGATCTCATAACTTGTATTTTTAATCCTATTATACATAATAAAAATTATGTGAAATTTTTATTTTTTCATGATTTTTTGCGGATTTTTACGCGCTTTTTGGCACTATTTGGTGCTTATTATATTATATGCCCATGGTTATTATATTATACTGGCGTGGTTATTTTTTTTTCTTCAGCATTCTGTTCCGCCACGCCAATTTGTCACGACTCAACATTCCAATCCAGCACCGATCTAAATTGCAAACTCGCGTGTCTTCATACCACTCAATCACCATGCCACAGCGCAGTCCATCACTAGCCATAAATGCCCATTCGCAGGATTTATCCTTTTTCTTTGATAATGGACATTTTTCAGCGTAAATCACTAGCGTACCTAGGAATGAGAATATAGAGAATATAGAGAATATCTCTCTCTTATATATATACAAGCACGTTTTTTTTTCTCATCCCAAAGTGCCAATGAGAATTTCAAATTCTCCATATTCTCCATATTCTCCTTCTCCACACCACGACTATTCCTGGAATCCATCCAATTCACTCTCAAGTTTTCTATAGTTTCCATGCGAAACTTTCATAATTAAACCTTGATTTTCCATTCGATCTAGCCAATTATAAATTGCATTATTACTCTTCAATCCAGCCACCGCTTCCAGCGCAGAAGCAAATGCATTCATATTAAAATTATGACCATCTGTCACAATTGCTTTCAATACTTTTTCTTCTATCGACTCCGCTGGATCGGTGTACCAAAACATCTCATTCTTTGGAAGTGGCTTCAAGTATTCAAAGTGCAGAAAGCCATCTGGATCATTCACCATTTTAATCCCAACTGGCACACCATGAAGATCGTTGTGACTGCGCACCTTCGTAATCTTCATTACCTTTAATCCAGGCATCCGATTGCTACTCGCCAACTGCACAATCCCATCCAGATGATTTGTATATGCACTACCACCTAACATATGACTTACATCCAAAGGACTCGCCTCACCGAGCTTCTTATGATGACTCACCACCACAATCGCCACATTATGCTTATTCTTTAAATTCACCATCTTACGCAGCAAGTGCATCACATCTTCATTTTTACTTACATTTTTATTGGTACTGGTATAAAGATTGTCCACCACCAGCACATCACGTGGTTCAAAGGTAAGGTTACTATCGATTTGATCCCACTTGTCTGTAAATACATCAATCTGCCCACTACTTAAAATACTGCAATTCTCCTCAAATAAATGAGCTTCTTTTGGATACTGATCTAAAACATAACCTGCGGTCCGTTCCAACAGCACACGAAATCCTTCATCTTTCAATTCAAACTGCACGTGCATTACCTTACGTGGCTTTGGAATACGAAAGTTCAGAAACGGCACTCCCATCGCAAGACAAGCTGATAACTGCATACTCATCACCGACTTCCCCACATTCGTACCACCTGCCAATCCCATCAAGTCTTTCTCAAAAAACATACTTTCAATGATCGGCTCTGGCATCTTGGTAAATGTCTGCGCAAATTGACTAGGACTAAACCTACGCATCCCACCGAGATCTTCAGGCTTATCCCCAAATCGAACACACGATCCAATCAATTCATCCATCGTATGTCCATCGTGAAACCAATCTGTAATATCGTAACGATCTGCCTTATCACTCCACTGCATAAGGTACAATTCAACACCAGTGTCAAAAAGCCTTTTAGCTAGTTTTTTCGCACCTTCCTCGCCTTTTTCATCGTTATCGTACACAATATATACCTTATTATATTGAGATGGCAAGGTTACTTCAGCAGGCAGCGCACCTGCACCAGACGTGAAAGTCAGCGCAGGTACGCCATTGCAGTAAGCGGTGATGACATCTTTCTCACCTTCGCAGATGAGCAGGTAGTCGTTGGAGAGATGCGGAGTCTCGAACACCTTACACTTTGCATCACCGAACTGCGCTCCTTTATGATATTTTACATGATTATCTGTAATCTGGAATACTAATTGAGCGTTTTTTTTATCATCTCTGCGTATTCCGATAGGCATATCAATACATTTTTTATTCCAGGGAAGATCTAATTCCTGAACCACCAATTCCCAATGCGCAATAAACAGCGCACGCGCTTCTGCGTAGCCACTCTTTTCTACTTCTTTACTGGCGACTTTTGGTGTGGTATTCTGCAAATTATATTCTATCTTGGCGGTTTTATCGGATTCTCCAACAAAATCCCAATGACCTAAACACTTATGACAATACGCATAATCCGTATTAATCTGCACTGTGCCTTGGATACGACTTGCTTTATCATCGCACTTTGGGCAGTATGCTCGTGTTCCGTTATTGGTTATCTTAGAGAATACGTCACTAGGCAGCATTATAGCTTGTTACGCAAAGAATACAGCGCACAACAATGCCTGAATACCTGCGCACCAACATCTAGCTTTTCACGACTGATGACATGCTTATGAAACTTTCCATCTTCCTTACCAAACCTCATAATAACACCATAAGCAATCTTTGCTTTTGGCTGCGCAGCTTCAAACATCATCGTGTATGCTCCTAACTGCACTATCATTTCTGGATATGGTCCACCTTTCGAGGTCTTCCAGTCCACTAATACAAGATCATCATCAATCTTACCAATACAATCGACTGTTCCACCGACACGTAATTCCTCGTTTACTAAGGCAAATTCATTTTTTAATGCTTTAAAATTAGCTTTATCGTACCAATTCCTAAATCCTATAAATGCTTTTAGTGCCTGCTCTTCCTGGTTTGGTGTGTAATCTCGTGTATCAACATCAAACCCATCCAAATAACCTTGAATCATCAAATGACATAATGTACCTATATGTCCTGCCTCACGCATTACTGCATCCGCATCATCGCCCTGCGCTGTGATTCTTTTCGCCCACGCTATCAATGTATTCTTATTCCAACCAAGTTGATTGTTAATTACTGTAGTTACACTGGCAGCGCGCTTGCCGTCTTTTAATACATAGTTTTGACCATGTAGTTTTGTTCTACTCATATTCTCTCCTTACTGTTCTTCGTATTTCATCGATAATTAAAAAGCCAACTGCAAGTGAAAGCATCCAGAAGAATACTCCTAAACCCAACACCAACACATTCGCAATCCATTCTGCTATATCGAACATTATCATATTAGACTCCTATTTATTAAATACACCTGACACGGCTGTGTCAACCAAAGCCAACTCAGGATTCATCCTTTTGTTCCACATTTTTGTCAGGTGTACATCTTTTACAAATCTTTCTTGGTTTTTTATATGATGGAAAATTATGATAGTATTCAATGCGCTTTTGCCATTTCGTTTTCGTCACTTCCCAACACTTACTACAACTAGTGCAAAAATAAATACACTTATCTGCAAGTGTAGCATCTAAATTCTTTCTGCTTTTACTAACAATTTCATTTTCTATGGAGCTAAGTCTTATAAAGTAATCATCCATTGCAATCCGCCTTAACCTGCGATGTTATATCACGCTCTTTATCGTTGACATACTTTGCTGCAAAAAATACACTACTATTCTTGCGTTTTTTCATATGTTCTTTCATATCCTCGATAAAATCCGCATAATTATTCCCCCAGATAATATCATCAGTCCATTCACCATTATCATCATCATAATCAATACTACCTGCATATTTTATTTTTAATTCACTCATTATATAAATAACTCCTGTTGCGTAAATCGTTCATTTGCAATCTCAATATATTCTTGATTTAGTTCTATACCTAGCCACTTCCTACCCAAACGCTGTGCTACCCAACCTGTCGTGCCACTACCAAAAAATGGATCAAGAACTATATCTCCTTCTTTACTACCAGCTTTAATACATAATTCAGGTAATTTCTCTGGAAACACTGCAAAGTGTGCTTCTTTATATGGTTTTGTTTGTATTTTCCAAACAGATCTACGATTCTTACTACCATCTTTTATTTTAATTTCATCTGTATGGTAAGCAACTGTTGTCATTTTCTCATCGATGCTTTGAAACTCTTGCGACCAATCATTTATAAAATCTCTAATTTTATTCCAATGCTCAATGGATGGAAATGAAAAACCAGTTTTATCTTTCCTAAACCAATGAGATATGGTTGTAAATGGTATTTTAGTAGAATTAGCAAGAATTTTTGCATTTGTTTTTTCTTTTATAAATGTAAGAAATTCATTTTGAGATGGCAAAATAGGTCTTGTAAGTATAATTTGTTCACCTCTTGCCTTGTGCATTCCTTGCCTATGTTTTGATTCGTGTTCTATGTCATTATATTTAGAATCCCAAACAGACCTTTTATTTCTTGTTTCATAATTATTGTTTTTCAATCCAGACATCCTTGTCCTACCTGGTGTGTTATTTAACTTACCATTAGATCTATCTCTGTTAGAATTATCCATTGTTAGTGTTTTTTCAGCTATTGCATCTGAGTCATAGTAGTATTTAGGTGATTTGCTTAGTAAAAATATATACTCATGTGCTTTGGTACATCTGTCCTGCACTGACTCTGGCATAGGATTAGGTTTATGCCAAATTATATCTTGCCGTAAATACCATCCATCTTGTTGAAGTGCAAGTGCAACACGCCAAGGAATACCAATTAAATCTTTTGGTTTAATATCTTTACTTGAATTAGGTCTTTTTACACCATAATTAATATTACCACGAAGTGTTTGATTAGTTGTTGTTGTTCTACCACCAGATGAATAACTATCTCCAAGATTCAACCATAATGTTCCATCATCTTTTAATACTCTTTTAACTTCACGAAATACCTTTACCATGTTTTCTACATATTCTTCAGGTGTTTCCTCTAATCCTAACTGCTCATCTGTTCCATAATCTCGCAATCCCCAATACGGCGGAGATGTCACTACACATTGTACAGAATTTTCTTCTATATCTTTTATCCTATCCAATACGTTACCTTGGTATATATAATTTAATTTCATTGCCTTCTCTCTTTAGCTGAAATCAGGAAACTGCTCATATGAATAGAACCATTTCCTGCCTTTTGTTTGATTATTCTTACCTGTTGTTAATGCTAAACTAATTGCATGCGTATTCTCGTATGGTACATATGCAATTATATTTTTAGGCTCATAGTATACTGCAATTACATCTACTCTATTAGTATCTTTATACTTTGTGGTATCCACTTCGACCGCTGTACCTCTGCGTAATTTCGTAACACATTTAATCTGGACACGTTTGATAGCATAGTTTGCTGTTTCGACAATCATATCTACCTGCGTAACATCTACTTCTGGTAGATATACATTATAACCTTTGGATAAAAGATCCTGACGTATCGCCAGTTCACCTATCTTGCCTTTGGTCATACTATGCATACTGATCTAACTCTTCCATTGGACGTAACTGATCTGCCTGCAATGTGAACTTATCACCAAAACCTAAATTCATTATATTATTTTGTGTTAAAAAATCTATGGATGGTATCCATCCTTCTAAAACAAACGCAGGAGAATCATCACGTACCAATATAAATACGTCACAATCTGTATGTTTCTTTTTTAATTTGGCTTGTAGGTAACCACTTTTAAATTTTGTGGTTTTTACATCGATTCTTATATTATTATATATAAGGTCATAACCACTATAATGTGGACCTATCACCATGTCTGGATACGTATTATATTGCTTACAAACGGCTAATTCACCGCTAACACCGCGTAAATCTATTTCTATACTACGTGGTCCGCTGGAAATCATTCCATTTGCTTGGTTCTGATCCATTTTTGCTTTCGCTAATGCTTTCGCTAGTCTTAATTCCATTTGGTTTAGTATTATTTGCATGTGTACTTTCCTTATCCAATGCAGCATATAAAACCATATAATTAACTACGTCTAAGCACCTTTGATATGTGGTTTCATCGCTGTGTGTTTTACCTGTTTTTGCATCGTTGCATATTGCATCGACATGTTTTAAGACATATACCATTAGTGCCTGCTTTGAAGTAATTCCAAGCCGTTCCGCAACATGCTTAAAATTATAAAATTTATCTTCATTACTAATGGTATACTCAATAGACTTATTATCACTAATCTTTGAGGCTTCCGCAAACATGTCCTCTCGAAACTTATTATATTCTTCGTATATCATTCGCTCTCCCAGTTTACTAATTCTCTTAATGCATTAATTGTAGCCTGCATACTTTGTACTTCTGCATCAATCGCTACCACTGCTTTTTCTAATGATTCGTAATCTTTTTTATATCTTTCAATTACTTCCTGCTGATAGGAACTCCAGCAAAACTCTTGTGATTCTACTTCTTCTATATTGGTAAATAAACTCATACTGCCTCTCTTTTTTTTGTTTTGTTATCTATGGTTTTTAATACTTCATCACATACTTCAATCGCTATATCCATACGTAAATCTGCATCTGCTAATGTTTTTCTTAATACTTTTTCGATAGCATCACCAATAGTCTCTACGAGTGCTGCTTTTGGATTTGGTTTCATTGGATGTGGCATTCTCTCTCCTGGTTAAAGTTAAGCGGAATCACGACTATCACGATCTTTAGACACGCCATTTTCTTGGTTATGGGTTTCTACGATTCCGCTTTTAAATAAGTTCTTCATCCATTCATGCTTCACAATCCATAGCCAAGGTTTCCGATCTTGGCGTACCATCACTACATCTGCATTCTTGAATGATAAAAAATCTGCAATCTTTTTTCTGCGCTTTACCTGCACTAAAATTGTAAGGTCACCTTTGGTAGCCTTAACATCTATATCGCTCTTCTCTCCAAAGCTACGACCATCACTTCCCCATGATCGTTCGGCTGTGAAGCCGAGGTCGCGGAGCAATTCAACGACCTCAACTTCACCTTGGTAGCCTTTACGTGATGCTTTAGACGGCATTAAAAAGGCAACTCGTCTTCAGCTTCCGCAGTAGGTGTCGCATCAAATACCTTTTCAGGTTCGTATGTCTTCTTAAATGAAGAATATGACTCCTCTGCTTCTTTGTTTAATGGTGCTTTAGGACATGGTGTTACTGTATAAGTAGTATCCATTCCATCACCATTTTTAGTGACAATCACATCATAGTCTCTGAGGTTGCCCCACTCACTATTGCGATCTAACTCTGTAAGTTGCTTCTGGACAGTACTCTGTGTAATGTCGAGAACCTTGACTGAATTAGCACTATAAACTGGAATTTGCCAAAAATGTTTTGGCTTTTCTCCTGCTGGTGCATCACCTGCATTCTTGATCCGTACTGGCGTTTTATCATCTTGCCAATACTGATAGCCTAAAACTGGTTTATCCAATATACGGAATCTGTTTTCACCTTTGACAAATTTCATAAAACTACTTTCGCCTGCACTTGGCACGCTGTAAGTCGCTTCTAAAAGTCCACTCATCGTTACTCCTTTATTGTATTGTAGTTATATCCTTTACGATCAATGAGAGCAACAATAGATTTATACGTTTTTGAATCAATCGTTGCTCGTACACCAATATCTGATTTCCAGATTTTTCGCGTTCCAGGAATGTATGTTTGGGATTCTCCCATCAGTTTACGCACTTGCTGCGCAAACTTAATTCTTTCTTCTTTATCTTCTATATGAATAATTAGGAACATGGACAGCACCTAGTGGCGAAAAGAGAGAGAGAGAGTAGAAGTGGAAACACCACGTCAAACAGCACTGTCCAAATATAAAATAAATTTAATATGGCCATTCGATAAAATCCATCTTTAGGCCTAATACACGAGCAATACGAACTTTATGCTCGTGGCGAAACTTACGTTTGCCTCGCATCATTAGTGAAAGCATAGATTTATCTAGAGCGATTTCACGCGCTAATTGGTTTTGACTAAAACCACACTCTCTCATATGTTGTTGTAAAGGCTTCATAAGTGTTGACAGATATTAAAACCATTGTCAACACTATGCAAGTATTATTTACAAATTAAAATTCTTCTTCAATTCTAGTGCCTACAGTATACACGTCAGGTGCTACTTGTTGCATATCTAGGCTATTTTGTGCAAACCTAGCAAATAAATGTTCTGATTCTGCATTAGATCCAGTAGATGTATTATCTAAACTAAATATAAATGGTCTACTCGGACCATCTACCATATTCCACACATCAGAAATCACACTATCATTACCATGTTGATATAATGGATACTCATTTGGTAATAGGTCTGAATCCTGCAAATAACTATACGTTAAATCATATGCCTGCCTACCACCATAAACATTTTGTCCATATGTACCAAGTGTAAATGGACTTTTAGATGTACTAGATGCAGTGCGTCCAAAACTAGTTGCAGTAGCATAACGCTGTCCACCTGCGGACTCCGCTACATTTACTTTATCATATACAATAGACCTAGTAAGGTTTAGATCAGGTGAAAAAGGCATATCAAAGTATTCACCGATCATTATACTGCCTACAATAAAATCTGTAGTGCCATCCCATGAAGTATCGCCTTCAAATTGTATCGCCCAGTAACGCAAATCCTGCTCATCAAACGTAAGAACAGTTGTGCCATCTGATGCAGGTGTCACTGTGACTGTTTTATTAGAATCAGAAGCAGCTATTGTATCTGCGTTGACAATCTCTGTAGCATTTACACTACTCCAATTTATATCAGCAGTATCTGCGTTTCCACCATCTAAAGCGGTAATATCACTTGCTTCATTACCTGCAAATATCTTAAAACGTCCACCTGAACTATTTAAATTATGATTTAAGATCGCAATATAATTCTGTTTATAACTAGCAGTTGTAAAACTAAAATTAGTTAATACGTGCTTAGAAGTATTGGCAGAAGTGTCAAATGTAACTTGATTTAATGGTCGAAGATCAAATAGCTCACCTGCGCTACCTGTTTGCACTGCAAGTGTATTGGCTATATCAGATTTTACGATACCAGGTGACGCTCCTCTTGCTCTATGATAACTAATTAAGTCTGGATAAAATCTTGGTGTTTTTATAGTTTGGTTAGCCACTAGCCTACCTCTCTTGCTGTTATGCTTACCTTACCTGGTGAGCGTTTTGTTTCTACAA
>Ga0208543_1000338_pt1 | contig 15358 bp, 31 predicted proteins | sample DEB08_DNA_14_FD_185497 | JGI IMG/M metagenome (GOLD analysis project Ga0208543, IMG submission 185497) | Aqueous microbial communities from the Delaware River and Bay under freshwater to marine salinity gradient to study organic matter... | ecosystem: Environmental > Aquatic > Marine > Coastal ...
GCCAGTGGCGCGTCATGCCCGTCAATCCCATGTACAGCTGCGCTTGCACGTAATAAATATTATCCCAAGATTCAAGCGCTTCCTTTTCATTCTTGTCGCGTAGCTGCTTAAGCTTTTTGAACTTAGCTTCATTGCATACTTTAGCTTCAAAAACATGCCAGGTTTTCGGCGCATGAAGTAGGCCAACCACTGCACCATCCATGTGGCCACGTACATGGCCACCACAGGCCGTTACTGCGAACTGACTACCATCGGCATTAGCGGGGTGCAGCGTAACGCCTTCAACAGCATTGATGCGTTCCACGATGATATCTTCCCCACGGTGGCCATCGTCAATCGCTGCCCAGCCTTTCGCTTCAATGGGTTCGCCCTTGGTAGCACGAAACGTTAACCATAACTTGCGGCTACAATCGTGGCCTAAGACAGAACATCCAAGATACTGGCGTGGCTTGTCTTCTTCGGCGTTACGCTTGGAAGCGAAGGCGGCAAATGCCGCCTCCAGTGTTGCATCAAGTTCAGGCTTTTTGATGGCTACCATCTTACTGCTTCCAAGGTTCCGCAGGTGCTTGTGGCGCTGCTAGTGCCGCTGGCACAGGCTGTTGTGCCGGTGCTTGCGGTGGCGCCGCTGCGGCAGTCTGAGCTTGCGCATACTCGCGCACACGCGCTCGATCTTCATAGCCGTTCTTTCCCTTCTCAGTTTCAACGCGAACCATAAAAGGGCGATTGTGTAACGCTTCAGTGTAATCGAATGACGGCACGCCAACTAATGCGCCGAGGTTCATTAACTTCTGCCATTCACGCTCCGAGTCTTTCTTGGAATAAATGAAAAACATATCAAAGACACGGCGCCCTACGAAGTCGGGATCGCCGCCTTCCCCCACGCCAGTAATCTCGTACTGCGCATTGATGTAATCAACGCCTGATTCGCGGCCAGTGCGTTCTTCGGAATCAATCATCTGAACGATGTACCAGCCTGGCGGCACGGTGGCATACTCGTCTTTTATCTCGACATACTTCGAAGTTACTACTCTGTTTAGTTTTGGCATTCTTCTATTCTCCTAAGATCTTAGTAATTACACTGCCGAGGTTTGCAGGCTCAAATACGTCAAGCTTACCGCTGCGATCCTTGGCTTCATATTGCACGTCGCGCTGCGTTTGCAGCCAACGTTGTATTCCACCCTCGTTATCTTTCTCTACACGAAGGGCAAAACATTCATCAAACAAGTAAGGTAACTCGTTTGCTAATCTTGCACCTGGCATGGATGGCCCATAAAGCATAGTGCCTTCAATCTCGTCTTTGACGCGTACTTGCTTACATGACATATACACATGCTTGCCTGGTAAGTCACGGAAAGCGCGCACCAAAGCGCCCATACTGTCATTCAGCGCGCCGTATGCCTTGCGCCCATCCTTTGTTGCTGCCTTTTCTTTAGCCAGACATACCTCGGCTATCTCGCTGATTGAATCGAGCGCAACAGACTGGAAGTGTTCTGCTTCCTTGCTGCTGCTGATAAACTCGAATGCCTCATAGAGATCTTCGATCTGCTTGACTTCAATCACCGGTATATCTGATCCAGCCAGCGAAAGCAGGCCAGCTTCAGCTGACAGTATTATAGGCTCAGGCAGCGTGGCGCATAGGCGCGTCTTACCTGCTCCCGCTGGGCCATGCACCAGGATTTTAACGCCTTGATACGTCGCCGCGTCTTTTGTTGATACTAATTTGATCGCCATTCTATTCTCCTATAGTGATTTTAATGGTTGATTTGCCAGGTTTGGCGGTTATGTGTTTGGACAGTATACCATAGGCATCGCCCTCATGCGCCTGTAGTTCGCGCATACGCTTCAGATTAAGCGCAGGCTTGTACCTGACTACATCCTGATACGATGGTGGTAGTTCTGCCAGCGTCTCATCCAAGCCGTCTGCATCAAGCGTACGATTAATCTTGTTAGTGACTTCGATCTTCATATCGCCAAGGATGGTAGCGTTGGTTCCTTCAGGCGCAGCGGCTGGCAGCAGTTCAAGCAGGCTGCTCTCAAGGTCGGCTATGCGCGCCTTAACTTGTTCAAGCTTGCTGCGCTCCACTTCCAGCTGCGCGGCCAGCTTTATTGTCTCTACTGCGTGTTGTGATGGGCTTGCCATTGTGATTTTCATAAGTATCTCCTATGTAAGTAATACCCTGCTCGCATAACTACACCTGTTCTTATGTAACGTAAAACAAAGCGCGAGCAGGGCATATTCGGTTATAGCTCTTCTTCCATCGAAAGGAAGCGAAGTAATATATACATTGTTTTATTGCGCATTGCAAGGTCGGCGACCGTCTCGTACTTCATGTAGTTAGAATGGCCAAGATGCTCGGTGTATAGCGATACGCTGCCATCATCAGGATCGTATATCACACTGTAGTCTTTGCCATCCTTCTGAAAGGTGTAGGCAGTGCGAGCATTCACTAGAGAGAACTTGATAATTTTCCCTAGGTAGCCATGGTTTAGTATGGTAGATGTAGGCTTGTACATTTCTTTGATCTCCTATTTAACTATCTTTAAACCAAATTCTCGCGCATCTTGTTGTGCTTCTTTTTTAGTATAGTAAGCGCCGAACAGCTCATATTTTTCAGTCGTGGAACTTGTCAAGCAAATTTCTTTGATGCCTACAATGGCCCAAGGCGCAGAGTTGAATACGGTATCTTTTTTGATTATTCGGTAGTTCATTTCTTTGATTCCTGTTTACTTTTGACCGCGATTAGTATACACATATGTCTACTACTTGTTTTTCTGCGTTAGATAGTGGGATTAGTAGGTAGCTCCCAGAAGTCATTACTTTCCCAGACAAGAGCAGAACCATCCTCAAAATGAAATATAGTCTGCCATTCCTGATAGTCTTGTTCTGTCTCCATGGCAGACTCTTCACATTCATGCACAAGTGTATCGATGTCAGTGTATTTCGTTAGCATTGTTTTTCCATTCTTCATTGCATACACAATTGAATCTTCATCGGTGTATTTCGTTAGCATTGTTTGTGCTTCATTCATTTCTTTACTCTCCTATTTTGCGTTGACTTTCATTACTTGGCGTGCGGCATCCAGGGCGGTGCATCCACTAAAGAATCGCTCGCCGTTAGCATCGCGAAGGTAGTCGCCGCGCTGCCACATTTTGGCGTTTTTCAGAATATCTACTAGCATTACAATCAATTCATCTTCGGATGTTTCTACGCCAAGTTCGTTGCGCACTTGTACCCAAGCGTTGCCAGCGGCGATCATGGTGTTTAAGATTTCATTGTTCGTTCTTTTGAGTGTCTGGTGCATTTCTTTGCTTCCTGTTTCGTTGACTGTGATTAGAATTATACACGTTCAATCCCATGTGTCAACTACTTTGTGCAATTATTTTTGGTAATAGTTCACACAATTAGGGATAGAACTATGTGTTATACTGCGCTAGTGTTATGATTCTACCTTTAACTAGATAGGAATTTAACATGATTGAACATATAGATAGTGTGCTGACGGGGTTAGGTTTGCTGATATGGCTAGCGCCCGCTATCCCATTGATTTTAAGGTTGATTTTTAAATAGGAGTTCTACCTATGTATATGGTTAATCGCAAAAACGCATATAAGATAGTTAGATATTATAAAGATAAAGATGAGTATAAGCTGCGCGCATCATGGGGGACTGAGATTCGTGTCAGCGGTCAGAAACTTGAAGCCAATGGCTACTATAAAGTTAAAAACAAACCGAGGTATTTTTGAATGAACGAATTGAAAGAAGCGGCGTTACACTATGCCGAGAAGCTAGGCTTGCCAGTATTCCCAGTGCATGGCGTGGTAGATTGTCAGTGTACATGCGGCGATCCAGATTGCAAACGACCCGGCAAGCATCCAATCACATCCACTGGATTTAAGGCGGCAACTACTATATCGAAAATCATTAGCGGCTGGTGGGACGCTCACCCACATGCAAACATTGGCATATTATCGGGGGCGATTGGTATGGTGGTGGACGTTGACCCACGCAATGGCGGTGAACAATCATTGACGCGATTCCATGAGGATTATCGGCCAGGTCATACTGTAGTGGTGGCTACTGGCGGTGGCGGCACGCACTACTGGTATAAGACTGAGGAGCCATTCAAAACTTACCACGATAGCCGCTACCCAGGTATAGACTTCCAGGGCGTAGGCTCGTACATCATAGCGCCACCATCGAACCACATCGACGGCGGGCAGTATAGGTTCATTGAATGGACAGATATCGGCTACTGTAATTTTGAGTTCTTCGATCACGTAAAAACCATACGCCAGCTTGCCGATGTGCCGAAGCCTAACGATGGGCTTATGGTCGAGGCAGACCTAGGCGAGCTAGCCGAGATACGCGAAGCGCTTAGGCACATACCGCCAGATATCCAGTATCACGATTGGATTAAGGTGGGCCAGGCGCTACGCTCCACTGGCTGGATAGAGGCGCAGCATTTATGGCATGAGTACAGCAGCGGTGAGCTATACGGCGAAGACTACACCGACTATAACGCGCGCGATTGTGCCAGTAAATGGCGCACGTTCACTGCTAGCGGCGGCGTCACGCTGGGCACGCTGATGCACATGTCAAGCAAGCACGAGACTGAGAAGTACCGACAGCGGAATCTAGCGAATGGCTTAACGGATGAGATGATACAAACGCAGTATGAGCGATTCATAGAGAACCTCGAAAAGAAACGCAACAGACCATCTAATCCGGTATTCAATACGCCGCTGAACATCGTGCGTCCTAGTGAGTACCGCACACGCAAGCCACCGGCATGGCGCACGAAAGGCGTATACCCACAGCGTGGTGTGTGTATGCAGTACGGCGCGTCAGGCATTGGTAAAACGTTTGGCGTGCTAGACCATGCTGTCTGCACGTTCGCGGGCAAGCCATTCCTTGGGCACGATACTATCGAGCCATGCGGCAGTGTGTACTTATGCCTGGAAGGCGAGATCGGAACCCGATTGATGGCAGCAGCCAAGTCTCACGGCGTGCGACTTGAAGATATGGATGGGCATGTGACGGTTGTAGAGGGCGCGCTGCATATCACTGAGCCTGAATCGTTCGATCAGTTCTACGATGCGCTGGCGCAGCTGCGCGAAGCTGGCTATGAGTTCGGCACAGTGTACGTGGACACGCTAGCGCAAGCGATGGGCGGCGCGAATGAGAATGACGGATCTGATATGGGTAAGGCTATTTCGCACGTACAGGCGCTAGCGCGTGAGTTCAACTGCTTGATAGTGCTGGTGCATCATACGGGCAAGAACGCCGACCTAGGCGCTCGTGGACACTCTAGCCTGTATGCCGCGTGTGATACCGTGATAAAGATGGGCATGAAGGAAGGGGTAGGCACAATGCGAGTAACTAAGCAGAAGAATGGGCCAACAAAAAGTATCGGAAGGTTCAAGCTAGATGAGTACAGCTTGGAACTATCAGACTTCGCAGCAGATGTGCGTGAGTTCTTAACGCATGAATCACTGGATACTTGCGTAATGACTAAGGCCGAGGATAATCGCCTAAACGGCAAAGGCGCTGGCGGTATGGCGCAAAAGAGAGAACGCGCGCAGGCTGCTGCCGGATGGATTGCGGCTAGTGAGGGCAAGCGTATGCCGATGGATGCACTGAAGCAGCGTATGCTAGAACTAGTCAAGGTACAATCGCCTGAGCTGAAGAACCCGTACAAAGCGCGAGATGATGTAATGATGCTAGGTGAGAAGGCGCAGCTGTGGGTGGTGGTTCCGGATTCGAATGGCGAAGCTTTTGCTGAACTAACTTAGGTTAAATTACCCGATGTGCCGAGCATGTAAGTATATATATTTGGCTTCTTTAAAGCCAATATATAATACTGCTTAACCATAGGTATATGTATATATAAGGGACAGAGGTTAGGATAGAAACTTTTTAATTGGAGAATATTGTTATGAATCAAGTAGTTGGAGTAGATCCAGGACTGACTGGAGCGGTGTCTATCCTATGGGTAGATAGTGGTAGGGTAGAAGTGGTTGACATGCCCGTAATGCCGCGCCCGTCAGGCAAAGGCAATATGGTGAATTATGCTGATATGCGTGACATCGAAGACCTTTTTGTTGCAGGTTATAAATCGGCGGTATTTATCGAGGACGTTCACGCTATGCCAGGGCAAGGTGTGACTAGTGTATTCTCGTTTGGCCGTTCGCTTGGTGTGATTGAGGGTGTCTTTGCACAACATGAGATCGAATACGTCAGGCCGCAGAAGTGGAAAAAGCACTTCGGATTGTTGAACAAGAATAAGGATGATGCTAGACTGTTAGCGATTGAACTATATCCGCAATTGGAGTCTAAGCTGAAACGTAAGAAGGATATCGGGCGCGCGGATGCTCTGCTTATTATGCGGTACGGGCAAGATACACTTAACACAGGCGATAAGCCTGAACAATGGAGACGAATACTATGAGCAGAGAAGTAGATTCAGATGGCAACGAGATATTCACTATACCGAGCTTGCGAGAGGATGTACTGATTGAAGCAGCGGAACTCACTAGCGACGACCGAGATGAGACGTATGGGGATCCGAGCGCGAACCTGGAGCTGTCGTATCGATTGTTTGGTGAGCTAATGACTGCCAGCAGCGAATCCGACAGGGAGATGGGGGAAGGTGAGGCAGGCGCACTGATGATGGCATGTGTAAAGCTTGCGCGCATCGCAGCGGGGCCAGTACTGCATCGTGATAACTACGTGGATGCAGCTGCCTATGTAGCAATTGCATACGAGTGTGCGATACAGGAAGACACATCCACCATAGCTATAGAGGAATGGCTATTGAATAGAGGGCACCGTAATGATTGATTTGGAGAAAGAAGCACGAGAGAGTGGGGTATGTGGCGAGATGAGTGTGAAGATTGCTGAAGCGGTCGCTGAAGCCATGGAGCTGGGCGCTACGCCGATGGATGTAGTGGGGCATATCGAAATGTACTTATATAGTTTCAAATCTGGTGTGTTCGCCGAGGCTCGCGACAAGTACATCTTGATGCAGCTAGAGTCTGAAATGAGCACTAAACAATGACTAAGGGCAGTAATAGTCGGATCTTGCGCAGGCAAAGCATAAAGCAAGCTAGTAGCAAATGGCCCATCAAAACAGAGACGATAACTACAAAGGGAGTCGATGACAGGTGGTACTGCGAGAACTGCGGCTATGTTGATACACAATTTTACACTTGTCCTAATCCATTTGCGCCAGAAGGTGCTGAACTGACTGGCTGTATGAACTGCCGAGGTGTGAATACGCTATTAGCAGCGTGTCACACCGGAGACTGCAATGAACTTGCTACTGATGTGTGTACTCGCTCTGATGGCGGCGTGGCGTATAGCTGTAGCAAACACAATGCGCGATGTGTTAAAAGGGAAACATAATGCGTTAAAAAGGAAAGTAATGTGTTAAAAGGAAAACATAAGCGAATCGCCGAGCTAGAGAAAGCATTGAACGACAAGACTTGACAAGCCTAACCCATTGGACAAGCAGGAGAAATTCGGATACCATAGAAGTATGAACGACGAAAAACGCCTGACGCCTGGGGAAATCGAGCGAATCAAGCAGGAATGCGCGATGAACCAGGCTTACCAGGACGACCACGACGATGATCTAAAAGCTCACCTGTTAGCCCGCCGAGACTGGCGCAAGGCAGCACAAGCCGAGGCATTAGCCAGTGGCGACTTCGAAGATGAGTCGCTACTATTCCCTTCCTACGACAACATCTACTACTACTGATATGCCTGACAAATCTAAGAAATATACTAACCTTGGCAGTGGTCTGGCTGGTAAAGCACAGCGCGCACTGCTAGGACGTAAGCGTAACTTAGATGCACAGATAGCCAATGTATCCGCTAGCCGACCCGCTAAACCAAAGAAGGTCAAGCAGTAAGTGACGCTAGGCGAACGCCAGCGCCAGTTCATCTTCAAGGTGGCACAGCTTATCATCTGGTGCTATGGCCGTGGATATGAGTTAAGCCTGGGCGATGGCTACCGTGACCCGCGCGCATTCGGTGTGAGTGGTGAAGCTGGGCCGTATGGCAGCAGGACAAGCAACCATAAGAAACGCCTGGCTATCGACCTAAATCTATTCATCGATGGCGAATATATATCCGATGGCGGCAATCCAGCATGGCAGGAAATAGGTGAGGTGTGGGAATACTTGGCCAAGGATATCAATGGCCGATGGGGCGGAAGGTTTGAAGACGCTAATCATATCGAGGCGCCTGAGCATGAGTGGCGCGACGATGAACCAGAACGTCCGATTTGGCTATGACTGAGATGGTTATAGAACGCCTGGATGGACCGGCTGTCCTAGTGTCATTCGTGTTCTTGATGCTAGTATGGCGTGCGTTCACAGCGTTGAATCAGCAGCTTATCGCTATCGTAAAGGAATCAACCACAGCAATGCACGAACTTACCAGCGCATTCAAAGAACTGCGAGAAGAAGTAAGGCGGAACAAATGAGCATATTCAGGAAATTAACGAAGGATGACGCGCCACTGGAAACCGTGGCTAACCTCCTCAAGATGCACGAGAAGGCGCGGCGCGACCTATCGGATACACTCAGCGAGAGGCAGTTCGAGATGAGGGATACCAGGATCCAGAGAGATGAGGCCAAGTGATTGAAGCGATTGCACTACCACTGGCAGGCGTAGCTGATCGAGTACGTGGCGGCTATCCGGAAGGCAAGCGCCCGAAGTGGGCCAGGGACGCAGCTAAGGCTGTAGCTGGAGCTGTCATGGCCGCGCAAGTGGTGGGCCTACATCCTATCATCGCAGCTGTAGCGGCCAGTGTGGCGCTCCTAGGCTGGCGATTTGATAACGGATGGCGTGGCAAGTGGGTGCTGGCCAGCGCGGATATCTGGCATTACGAGAAGCGCAGCGAGAATAAGATCGTAGGCTTCTCAGAGCTAACACTAGCACGAGAGGCGACAGGCTGGGGATTCAAGCACAGCATTGCATATGCGCCGCTAGCAATGATTGATTGGCGCGCTTACTTGGTATTTGTAGGTGCGTGCATGGTGGGTACGGTATTCGCCATGCTACTGGCTAACACATTCAAGCGCATGCCGTTGCTCGAAGCGCGTACGCCATGGAGCGTTGGCGAGCTGATTGAACTGCCCGTTATTGGGCTATTGTTTCATTTGATTATGGTGGGGATATAGATATGGCTAAATACTCGAAAGCAATTGCGGCGCTTGTAAGCGCTGTTATCGGCGTACTGGTGGCGTTCAACGTGGTGGCTCCGGCTGTTGCTGATTCGCTTAACCCTGAGACTGTGACGCTACTGGTTACTACCGTGCTTACGGTCGCAGGTGTGTTCCTTGCTCCGGCTAACGCGGAAAGCTAAATGCTGTGGTTTGTATCCTTCGGCATCTTCCTATTACTGATGGGGGCGTTCGCGCTTGGTTGCAAGATGGCCAAGCCGCAAATGACGCAGGCGCAGCGAGATGAGCTGGTGGCACAGCTTAGTGAAGCAGCGAAAGGTGCTGTTAGTAATCGTGCCAGGTTTGAGCTTGAGCGCAGGATGCGCAGAGATACCACTAGCACTGATAGCGGCAAATAACGCGGCGTCAATATACGACCGTGTGAAGCCAATCAGTGTTGAGCCTGATGGCTCTATACCATGCGGGGCCATTGAGCGCGTCTATCTTGATGGCGACCTTGGTGGGTTAACTGACAACGACTTAAAGGCGATTGATTACAATAATGAAATCATTGAGCGATTATGTTCGGATTAAGACGTGCGTATTAACAGCCGCGCTTTTTCTGCTAACACTGCCCGCGCTCGATGGCGCAGCACAGCCATTCGTGCGGCAACTGGAACGCGAAGACAAGCCAACGCTGATAATGTCATGTGGCCGATGGGCGCAGTTATACATGGTGGTAGCGGAGCATGGCCTAGCGAAGACAATACTGTGGCTACAGATGCCCCAAAGTAACAGCAGGCCAAGCGACGTTGAGTATATCACATCTGACATAATCCCACTACTTGAATCTAATGCGGTGTCATCATCCTACGCTGGCGCGTGGGGTATCTGCGCAGGTAATCAGATATAGTGCGGCGCCACGTAATGATACCGGATACCCAGGTCAAGCCTGGTGTTCCGGTAAAGCACATCAAGGCAGCTGGTAATTGGATTAAGGAACATTGCAAGGCAGGCGATAGGATAATCATTATCGGCGACTGGTGGGATATGCCGAGCCTGAACAGCTACGATAAGCCTGGATCATACGGCTGGGAAGACTACGACCTAGATGCAGATATAGAGGCAGGCAACGAAGCAATGACCATGCTGTTCAAGGCAGTAGGCAGGCTTAACAAGAACCTTGACTGGCATTTCACTGAGGGCAATCACGAGTATCGAATGAGCAGAGCGCGCGCCGATGCGCTCTCTCGACGTTATGGCCAGCAAGTATTCAGCTATAACCGCCTGAACCTGGAACGATGTAAACACCATATGTTCCTGCGCATTAAAGAGCTGGATGGCGTCAACTACTGCCATTACTTCTCAGACCCAAACGCGCACACCGACCGTCCTATCGGCGGAACCATCCAGAACAGACTACGCAAGCTGATGGGTTCATTCGTAATGGGCCACCAGCAGGAACATAGATTCGACCAGCTAATGACTGTTAGCGGGCGCTTTATTCATGGCCTGGTAAGTGGAAGATTCTATACCCACGATGAAGACTACCGTGGGCCACAGAAGAACCGCGAATGGTCAGGCATTAATGTATTGAACGATGTACGCAAAGGCGAATATGACATTATGCCTTTGTCTCAACGCTACTTGGAAAGAGAGTATTTATAAATGGGAATATTAAGCAAGTTATTCGGCGAGAATAACGTACCACTGAACGAGTTCAAGACTACGCACGAGTTCTATGCGGAGAACTATATGGGGATTCCCGAGATCCGCACTAAGTTTGATGGCTTGTGGACGTGTGAAGTAAACATCAATGGCCGTAAAGGTTACAAGGATGCTCGCGAAGTACTAAAGGATGAAGACAAGGAAGCTGCAAAAGCCAAAGCGCAGCAGTGGATGCAGAACAAGATGCGCGATGATTACCAGCCGGAACCGGAGAAAGACTGATGGCTATTAAATACGTTCAGACACTTAGCCACAATATGCTAGACGAAATCACTGCGCTGATTGATGCAGGCGCAGGCGCTGGCACGCTACGGATTTATGACGGCACAGTGCCAGCCGATGCGGATACCGCGCTATCCGGCAATACGTTGCTAGCGCAGCTAACCATGAGCGACCCAAGCGCAGCCGCCGCCAGTGGCGACGACTGGACAGCTTCGAGCATTACAGCTGATTCTAGCGCAGATGCAAGCGGAACCGCAACATTTTTCCGTATCCTTGATTCGAATGCCAATGTAGTGCTTCAAGGTACTGTGGCCGCGTCAGGCGCAGATTTGAACTTATCACCTAGTGCGGTTATTGCAATCACGGATAACGTTGACGTGACCAGCCTGGTGATTACTGAAGGCAACACTTAAGCCGTGAATCTAGTTAGATAGCAAATTTGGTTCACGCCACACTTCCGCAAGTGCGGGACTTCAAAGGGTATTTATGGCTTTATTAGCAACAAACAACAGCGCCGCAGAAGCTTACCGGCAAATCAAAAATAATGCCGTACAGCTACGTGCTAATGCGCAGTCTATTGCGACCAAGTTAGCTTCTGGTAATGTTGAATATGAGTATTTGAGGGACGTTTACAACACATTGTCGCGCTCAAAAGACCAGCTAGCATTGTTGAGGGCGACCCAAGGCATTGTGCAGTACGCAAAAGACCAGGAGGAGGACGTTAATTACGCAGTAAAGACAGAGATCAATGCTCTTACCTCTGCGATTGGCGATGCTTTGACGTGGATGAGAACAAACGTCCCGCGCAGTGTGCAGGTGCTTGCGTTAAACGAATGGCAAGATTTGTCTAAGTCTTTAATTGTAGAGGTAATGACACCAGCAGAAACGGCTGGCCTTGTGACCGAATTAAACAAGATCACTACAGCAATTAGCTGATGGCCTTTGCAGAAGTATCGACCCATACCAATAGCTCGGGTTCTGGGGTTGGCAGCCTTACCGTCACCGTTTCTGGTGCAGTAGCAAATAATCTACTTGTTGGGCAAATTACAGTCAGGAATGGCGGTGATGCATTTACTACACCAACCGGCTGGACGCTAATAGACACGCACAGCACCGGATCATTCGGTTACGCGACGTATTATCGAATAGCTAGCGGAACTTCCGCTGACGACGCTGCATTCTCTTGGACAGACAACGGTCCTTGTTACGGGGCTGTTGTAGAGTATTCGGGTAACGCGACCTCAAGTGTTTTAGTCCAGTCGAGTGAAAAGACTTCTGATCTTGGCAGTACCCTTACGTCGCACACAACGAACAGCATAACGCCGACAGCAAGCAATCTTATTTTGGCTGCGTTAGCAGTCCTGCATAACGCTGGTTGGAATACGCCAACGTCACAAACAACGACGGTTAGTTCTCCATTCTCGTTAAGCGATGAGAACACGACAGCTTCTAGCGGTCAGCCTTACGCCGCTATCGCTTACTACGAAACGCCGGATACCACAGCTAGAACAGCGACATTTACAACTACTGACGTCGGATCAGAGCCAGCGTCGGTCATTATGGAGTTTGCCGCAACTGGCGGCGGCGGTGGCGGTGGGATAGAAAGGCCCGTGGCTTTATACAACCAAAGATTTTTTAGAAGGGCAGCATGATACTCAAGCAAAGTACAGCAGTAGACGTGTTGATCGGGCCGTTTGTGGACCTAACAGACGGCGCAACAGCGGAAACTGGCGAAAGCCCAACCGTTAAGCTATCGAAGAATGGGCAAGCCTTAGCGGCTAAAAATGATGTCACAACGCCTGTTCATGATGCTGATGGTTATTATAACTGCGAACTAGACGCCACCGATACGAACACGGTTGGCACGATGATTTTAACAGTCGCCGCTAGCGCAAGCGCTTTGCCTGTTCGCCATGAGTTTCAAGTCATTGAAGAAGCAATTTATGACGATTTATATGGCGCAAGCGCTGCTGGTTACGGCGACGCAACGGCTGCAAGTATTGCCGCACTCAACGATATCTCACCCGCTGAGGTTAATGCTCAGTGTGATACGGCAATCAGTGATGCGTCCCTCGCAACATCAAGCGCACTAGCGACAGTTGATAGTAATGTCGATGCGATATTAGTAGACACGGGGACAACAATCCCCGCGCAAATAACGGGATTAAACGATCTCAGCGCAGCAGATGTTAATGCAGAGGTAGACACGGCATTAACAGACATTCATCTTGATCACATATTCGCAACAGATTACGACCCAGCAAGCAAACCAGGTAGTGCAACAGCGCTGTTTAACGAGCTTGTGGAGAACGACAGCGGTGTTTCTCGATTCACAGTGAACGCATTAGAAAACGGCCCAAGCGGTTCAGGAGCAAGCGCCGCGGCCATTGCTGATGCGGTCTGGACAGAAACCTTGGCAGATCATTCGGGTACGGCAGGCTCAACGGCTGAAGCATTAGATGGCGCAGGCGGTGGCGGGGGTGGTTTAGATGCCGCAGGAGTTCGTGCAGCAGTAGGGCTTGCGAGCGCAAACCTTGATACCCAATTAAGCACAATAGACTCAAACGTTGATGCTGTGCTGGTTGATACTGGCACAGCAATACCCGCTACCATCTCAACCATTGACGCCAACGTAGACGCCATACTAGTCGATACCGGGACGTCTATCCCTGCCACGTTATCCGGCTTGAATGATCTAAGCGCGGCCGAAGTAAATGCGGAGGTTGACACTGCATTATCAGACTATGACGCACCAACGAAAGCGGAATTAGATGCGGGTTTTGCTGCATTGAACGACCTGAGCGCCGCTGAAGTTAATTCAGAAGTAGATACCGCAATCAGCGATGCAGCACTGGCGACGGCTTCAAGCTTGGCTGTTGTTGATGCGGGTATGGATGCGATACTGATCGACACCGGAGTAACAATCCCTGCGCAAATCTCTGGACTAAATAACATCAGTGTCGCCGAGGTTAATGCCGAGGTAGATTCAGCTTTATCTGATGCCGCTTTAGCAACGGCCGCAGCGCTGGCTACTGTAGACAGCAACGTCGATTCGGTTAAGACGAAAACAGATAGTCTCAATTTCGGTGTCTCTGGGAAGGTTGATGCAAATATCACCCACGTGAATGAGGTAGAGGTCGCGGGAGATGGTCAACTAGGCACTGAATGGGGCCCCGCATAGTGGCCAACGTTTGGAACGCATCATGGGGCGCTAGCTGGGGTGTAAGTTGGGCGGAGTCGTTAGCGGCTGTTTGGCTATCAACAGATCTAATCTACACCGTTGAAAACACCAGAATGCACTACACGCTAGAAAACACCAGAATGCACTACACGTTATGAGCAGAACAGCACAAGAGGTTCACTGTAAGGCTGATACCGCGACAGACATTATATCCTTAGATCTAACGGCCACCCTCGACACCGCAGAGACAGTAACCGGGACACCAACCGTTTCAGTGATAGGTTTAACGCTCGGCTCTGCCGCATTCAATACCTCAGCCGTCACAATTAACGGCGCTGAGGTGGCAATAGGTAAGGCTATCCAATTTTCTTGTTCAGGCGGCACAGCAGGCCAGTACTACACCATCACTGTTACCTATAGTACTACCGAGTCAAGGTCAGGGCTGGAAGCGTTGCTTACTCTACAGGTCGTTTAATGCCTAGCCAATGGGCGCATCTATACAACTCGACACGATGGCAGAAGCTATCTAAGAAGCAACGCAAAGAACAACCCTTGTGTGCTAACTGCCTAACGCAAGGCCGAATTACATCAGCATCTAAAGAGCAGTTAGTAGCAGACCATATCATTGCACACAAAGGTAACCTGCAATTGTTCTACGACTATCAGAACTTACAAACACTCTGCCATCCATGCCACAACATCAAGACAAACTTAGAAGATGGGGGGTTTGGTAGAACAGGGGTAAAGCCCAAAGGTCATGGCGCTGACGGATTACCAACGCATGACGGACATCCTTGGAGTTGACAGCATGATTCTTTGGCGGGACTGGGCAGAGGCAATGCACGATGTTTATGGCTTGCCCAAGACTATTACAGCCATGAGCTTTAGCCGCAGTGATGACATGTTCATGAAACTTAATATCGAGATGCATATTGATGCAGACATGCTCGCTCTGCCTGCTGACTCAATACTAGAGAATCAAGAGGCAGAAGATTGACGCATCGCAGCAAAAAGGGGAGGGGGGTGTCATTACCTGCAATCGCTCCTTTCATACAC
>Ga0208543_1000341_pt1 | contig 15309 bp, 7 predicted proteins | sample DEB08_DNA_14_FD_185497 | JGI IMG/M metagenome (GOLD analysis project Ga0208543, IMG submission 185497) | Aqueous microbial communities from the Delaware River and Bay under freshwater to marine salinity gradient to study organic matter... | ecosystem: Environmental > Aquatic > Marine > Coastal ...
GTTGGGAGTTGCTGGTGTTTTTGGTGGTAGCTTGTTCTCAGCTATGCACGGATCTTTGGTTACGTCGTCACTTGTTCGTGAAACGTCTGAAGACATTAGCCAGAACTATGGTTACAAATTCGGGCAAGAGGAAGAGACTTATAACATTGTGGCAGCACATGGTTATTTCGGTCGGCTCATCTTTCAATATGCGTCTTTTAATAACAGCCGTAGCTTGCATTTCTTTCTCGCTGCTTGGCCTGTCGTGGGTATCTGGTTTGCTGCTCTTGGCGTCAGTACTATGGCATTCAACTTAAATGGCTTTAACTTTAACCAATCGATTGTAGAATCACAAGGTCATGTAGTTAATACATGGGCTGACATCTTGAACCGTGCTGGTCTTGGTCTAGAAGTGATTCATGAAAGAAATGCCCACAACTTTCCACTTGACCTTGCCTCTTCTAAGGCACCTGTAATCGGCTAGTGTGCGTTAGCACGCACTAGAAGCACGTCCGTTCATCCTTCGGGACGCATGACACCATAAGCATGGAACGGGGCTTGTGGAGGCTTCTAAAGAGGTTACTATGCAAGGCAAAACTTATTGCTATCGCGGTGTAAAGTACACCAAGTGAGCTAGAGCTTGCGCCCCGTGCAATTCGGGGCATCACTATTGGCACTGGCCCTTACGAGGATAACCTTTGCCGTCTAGACGGTGGGATAGACCACAATAAAAATTAAACATCAAACGTTTGGTGACAAGTATATCTCTATTATTTATTATTTAAAATGACTTATCAATCTAGTGTAAACCCTGCTCAGCTTACTGCGCCGGGTGCACTTAATGGTGCTATCGCTGATACTAGCGAACGCCGCGCTCTCTATCTGAAACTGTTCAGTGGAGAAATGTTCAAAGGATTTCAAAACAATACAATCGCTCGTGATTTGGTCATGAAGCGTACATTGACTGGTGGTAAGTCAATGCAGTTTATCTACACAGGTCGTACCAAATCTGAATACCATACTCCTGGTAACAGCATTCTTGGTGACTCCAACAACGCTCCTCCTGTAGCAGAAAAGACCATCACGGTTGATGATTTGCTGATTAGTTCAGCCTTCGTTTATAATCTTGATGAGACTCTTGCTCAGTATGATATGCGTTCTGAGATTTCACGTAAGATTGGTTATGCCCTTGCTGAAAAGTATGACCGTTTGATCTTCCGTCAAATTGCTAAAGGTGCTCGTCTTGCATCTCCAGTTTCTAAAACTGGTTATGCTGAGCCAGGTGGTACTCAAATTCAAGTTGGCACTGGTGCAGGTTCTGAATCTGATGCTTATGATCAAGCTAAACTTGTAAATGCATTCTTTGATGCAGCTGCTGCTCTTGATGAAAAGGGTGTATCACAAGATGGACGTGTTGGTGTCTTGAACCCACGTCAGTATAATGTCTTGATTCAAGCTACTGGTGATAGTGGTTTGATTAATCGTGATGTACAAGGTGATTCACTGCAAAGTGGTAAAGGTGTTGTAGAGATCGCTGGTATTAAGATCTACAAGTCGATGAATATTCCTTTCTTCGGTAGGTATGGTGTTAATTATGGTGGTGCTATTACTAGCCCTGGTAACGTTGGTGACTTCATTAGTGAAGACATCGAAGCTGGTACTGTCAGCTCTGCTGCTGGTCCCCGTAATAACTACGGTGCTGCTAATGCCTTTGAAACCTCTTGTGGTTTGATCTTCCAGCGTGAAGCTGCTGGTTGTGTTGAAGCTATCGCTCCTCAGGTTCAAGTAACCAGTGGTGATGTCTCCGTGATTTATCAGGGTGATGTTATCTTGGGTCGTCTTGCTATGGGCGCTGATTTCCTGAACCCTGCTGCTGCTGTTGAGCTTTATGCTACTAACAGTGCTCCTGCTGCATTTGGTACTTCTTATCCTTCAAACGTTACCTGATACGTTTGTTTATCTTATATTGGGAGTCTCTTCGGGGACTCCTTTTTTTTAATTCTTTATTGAGAATAATACTCATTATCAAATTATGCCTTTTCCTACTACTGGCTCCAATACTGAGCTACAAGCTGTTAATCAGATCCTGGCGTCAGTTGGTCAGGCTCCCGTGAATACTCTAACAACTGAAACAACTTTTGTACTTGAACCACTTACTGCTTTTACTGGTAGTATTTCTGGTACTACATTAACTACTACAGAAGCAGACATACCTGTAGGTACTTATTTAAGTGGTACTGGTATTATCCCTAACACAGCTGTTTCTACAACAGGTGTAGCTCAAGGTACAACACCAGAAACATATAACTACACTGTTAATATTTCACATTCATCAACAGGTAATATATCAATATTAAAATCAGTTGTTTCTTATAAAGTAGAAACTCAAACTAACCCGGACGTTGCGATTGCTTTTAATACTTTAAAAGAAGTATCACGTGAAGTTCAGTCTGAAGGCTGGACATTTAATAAAGAATTAAATCTAGAAGTAACACCAGATGCAATTACAAAAAAAGTAGCTATTCCTAATAATGCTATTCAATATGATCTTAGCCAAGATTATGCGGCTAACCTAGGAAAAAATAGTGTTAATCGTGGAGGTTATCTCTATGATACTATTCACCATACAGATGAATGGGGAGATGGAACGCTTTACATTGATGTGCTATGGGAATGGAATTATGAATATCTACCACAACCTATTCAAGCTTATATTGTAGCCAGAGCATCTTCTATATTCTCTAGTAGAGTGATTGGCGATGGACAACAATTCCAAATGCTGTCACAAAAAGAAGCGTATACAAGAGCTATGGCTCTAGAATACGAATGTAATCAAGGTGATCATACATTCTTTGGTCAACCACAAGGCGGTAATTATTACCGTAGTTATAAACCATTTAACGCACTGTATCGCTAATGCCAGTAGTAACACAACTATCACCTAATTTTTTAGGTGGTGTCTCTAATCAAAACGACGACAAAAAACTAGCTGGTCAGGTATCTGAGTGTATTAATGGGTATCCTGATCCTACTTATGGTCTACTAAAAAGACCTGGTATGAATTTTATTAATCACCTAAAAGATACAAGCGGAAATCCTTACAGTAAAGCTGATTTAGAAGATGCTGTATGGTTTTTTCTGGACCGTAGTGAAAGCACTTCTTATGTAGCAGCCATTAAAGGGACTAATATTTATGCTTGGAATGCAGCCACAGGTGCCCCATGTACTATTACAAACAATGGTACTTCGTATTTAACAGGTTCTAGTACTTCAGATCAATTTCATTTCCGTAGTATTCAAGATACTACAATTATTACCAACAGAACTAAAGTTACAGCAATGCTACCAGCTGGTACTTTTATTGCTAATTCAGTTGGTACTTTAAAATTAATTACACTTGTTGATGGTTACGATTATACTATAACTATTCAAGGTATATCTGATACAGCTAGTGCAACATCAAGTACAACTTTTCAAGATTTTTTAACTGGAGTTAATGCTAATAATTCACTATCTGGTGAAGTAAAAAGTATAATTGAAACACAACAAAACGCAAGTAATGCTAATTTTGATGGTGTTTGGTATATTGAGTCTTATGTTAACAGTTTAGTTATTAGAAGATTTAGTGGTGCTAATGCAGTTGTTCTAAATAATACACCAAGTACAATAACTGGCACACCTTTACCTTTTACTTTAACAGCAGTAGGTGGTTTTAATAATGAGTCAATTGAAGCATTTTTAGATCAAGTAAATAACCTTACTGAATTACCAGCTGAATCTTTTGATGGTCATAACGTACGTATCTTAAATACTAATAGTGATAGTGATGATTACCATGTTAAATATGTAGCTTATGATGGTATAAGTGGTAAAGGTTACTGGCTAGAAACAGTTGCTAGGGATGCTTCACCTGGAATAGATGCATCAACAATGCCACATAGATTTATCTATACTGGTACAGTTAATACTGTAGATCAATTTACATTTGAACCAATACCTTTTGAAAGCAGGCTAGCTGGTGATGACACTACAAGTCCAGAACCTTCTTTTATTGGAAGAAAAATTAAATCTTCATTTTTCTATAACAACAGATTTGGTTTGTTATCAGAAGATAATGTAATCTTAAGTGTAGCTAATGAATCTTTTAACTTCTTTGTTAAATCAGCTTTAACACAAATTGCTTCAGATCCTATTGATTTAAATGTATCTAGTACAAGACCTGTTACGTTATTTGATGTCTTACCTACAGCACAAGGTCTTTTGTTATTTGGTGATCGTCAGCAATTTATGTTATCTGCTACGGATGCAAATACATTAACACCTACGTCTTCTATTATTCGTACAGTATCCAGCTATGAAATGGATAGCAATATATCTCCTGTAGATATTGGTACTACTGTAGGTTTTGTTAATAAAGTACCTGATTATGCTAAAGTATTTAGTATGCAGTTACGAGATGTAGAACAACCGCCAATTGTTGTAGACATCAGTAAAGTTGTACTTGAATGGATTCCTGAAACTGTAGATAGATTAGTCTCTAGTCCACAAAACTCTTTTATTTTACTTGTAGATAGACAATCATCTTATCTCTATATTTATAATTATTATAATGATGGTGAAAAAGATCTATTTCAAGCTTGGACTAAATGGGAATTAACAGGTACTATTCAAGATGCTTACGTTTTAAACGATGACATTGTAGTTATAACACAACAAGAAGATGAGTATTTGTTGAATTCAATTACAGTTAATGAGTTACCTACAGGAGATGTTACAGTAAATACAACATCCCCCTTTATTACAGGTAATCCATGTTTAGATTTGTTTTCTAAGCCATTAGCCCCTGCTAATAATATAGATGCAGTTGTATATGATTCAGCTAATAAAGTAACTAAAATCTACACACCTTATACACCTATTTCTGGTAAAAAAGGTGCAGTTTTAATTGGCAAACCTGATAAAGATGAAGGCTTTTTTATAGAAGCAATACCTAAAATTGAAGCCGGTACAAACTATAACTATTTTGAAGTTGTAGGAGATTTAACTGATTCAGCTGATAATATTATTGTTGGCTACAACTATCACTTTGAAGTACAATTACCTACATTTTATTTTAGACGAAAAGATGGTACCTCTGTTGACTTTAGTGCTATATTAACTATTGCTAGAATTAAAGTATCTACTGGTCGATCAGGTCCACTGGTATTTAAAATTAAATTAGGTAGTTCTAAAGAATGGACTTTAATTAAAGAGGTCATAGTAAGTGATGATTATCAATTTAGCACAAGTCCTGTAAAACCTGAGTATAGGTTTGATGTACCTATCCATCAACGTAACACTAATTTTGAATTAAAAATGACAAGTGATTATCCATATCCTGTATCTCTTGTAGAGATGATGTGGGAAGGTAACTATTCACCTCGATATTATAGGAGAGCTTAAATTGGACCCAATCTCAGCAGCAGTCACTATTGCCTCAACCGGTTATAGCCTTGGAAGCAGTTTGTTTGGTAACAACAGCGCGGCTAACGATGATCAAGAAAGAGCGCAAATCCAACAACGAAAAGATGCTCGAAAACTACGTGATTCGATTAACGACTATAACGAAGAAAGTCTCAAAGTTGAAAAAGAAAATTACTATAATAATAGAGATTATGAGTTTGAAACTGCTATTAAAAATTGGGAGTATGGAAAAGAAATACAAGACTTTAATTATCAAAACAGCTTAAATATTTATAACGAAAGGTTAGGAATATCACAAAGTCAAATAGGTTTAAATGCAGAAGCTGCTGAATTAGGAGTTGCTACTACACAAGCTGCTTTCAAAGACTTTGAAATAGATCAAGCATTTCAACGTGAAGCTATTTATGCAGATCTTGAAAACGAAATAATTAATCAAGGTTTTAATAGAGAAACACAAGAACTTAAATTTGAAACTATTAAAGCAGGGTTTGAAAATGAACTTACTAATTTAGGATTTGATAAATTACAACAACAAGCAAATTTATTTGGGATACAAAGTAACAGACGTATTCAAACTGAAAGCATTCAAACTGACTTAAAAAACCTTTACAATAAAACTACCTTTGAAAAAGAAGCTGCTTCTATTAAAGAAATTCAAGATGCAGGTCAAGCTGCTTTAGGACAAGCTGGTAAGTCAAGAGGTAAAAGCATACAATCAGCACAGGCTGAATCATTTAGAACGCTGGTTCAATTAGAATCAGCTTTAAAAGGTTCTAGACGTAGTGCTGGTATTCAACTATTAAATCTAAATGTTGACTCAGCAGTTAGAGAAACTGGTCTTAATATCGATATCAATAAAATTGATGAAGCAACTAGATTTGCTAGAGTTACGTCAGGTCTTCAAACACAACAAGTTGGCATTGATATTGCTAGAATTGATCAAGCTATTAAGGTTGCTAATGAAGAAGCTGAATTTAATAACAGAATATTGCAAGCTAACAGAGAGAGTAAAATTGCTCAAACTGAACGTGATATTGCAGCTATTGAGTTACAACGAAGAAGTGCAGACCTTCAAGCTGAAGCCGCTGTAGGTGTTATGCCAACAGAATTGGAATATGCACCATACCCGGAAATCACTCCTGAACGAGTTTTCTTACCAGCACGTAAAGTGACTTTTGAAGAACTGTTAGGAGCACAAGCACCTATACCTTCAGGACAACCCTCAACTAGTGAAATTATCCAACAAGGTCTTAATTTTGCCTCAGCAGGTGTAAATCTTTATGAAGCTTTTAATAAACCAACAGATTCTTTGTTTAAAAACCCATTAACAAGCCAAACCTTTACTGGATCGCTTAATAGTAATATTTATGATCCAACCCTTGTAAATCCAAATCCATTACAATTCTAAAATCCTAATTAAAAATTAATTATGGCACGACTACGATACCAGCCTGCTACAAACCCAAGAGGATTTCAGCCTATTCAACTAAGTAGTGCTGGTATTACTCGTATGCAGGAAGAAAACAACAGAGTAATTAGAAACTTAGAAAAAAGACGTGATGCTGAAATCTCCCAAAGAGATCGTAATTTACAAGCATTAGAACAGAACCAAGCTGCTGAAGCTGCACAACGTGAACGTAATTTTCAAAGTGAACAACGAGCACTACAACGACAACAAGCTAAATCTCAAGCTGAAGAAAAATTTGCAATACAAAACAGAGAAGATCCTAATAAAGATTTAGAAAAAGTTATAACTGGTTTAGTTGATTTCAGTCAAACTATTGGTAAAATTTCCGCTGAAAGAACCAAGCGGATGATTAAGGATCAAACTGCGTTAGCTCAAAAAAATGCTAGAGATGATTTTTACAATAATCCAGCAGCACAAACTGAGTATAAAAATCTACAAAGCAGGCAGCCAGAAGAGACTGCTAAACTTGATGCATTAACAAGTAAAGGGTTAAATACTGGAGTAATTCCACCTAATGAAGCATCTAGAGATTTCTTGGCTAATCCTGGTAGAAATGCTGTTTATGACCAAGCATACAAAAACGAAGCTTTAAAATTACTTTTTAGGTCTGATACACAAAATTTACTACAAAGCAATGATGTAATATCTGAATTAGGTTTTGCTCCTATTGAAGCCTTACAAGACTCAAAAAAGATGGGTCTTGTTACACAATATGTTTTAGAAAGAAGTCTTGATAGATTAGGGTTAAAAGATAAAAACCCTGGATACTATCAAGAAGGTTATGAAAACGTTCAAAAACTTCAAAGCACTTTTGTACAAAATGCTTCAACAAAAGAAACTTCAGCTAATTTGCAAAAAATGGCTGAACAAGCTGATTTCCTAAGAACGAAGGTATCTACGTTAGGGGCATCTCTTCAATCTGATTTAGCTAATCCCGCCATCAGTAACCAACAAGCTCGTGATCGTTTTTTAAGTGCTTTGGAAGCTGTTGATCCTAGAACTGGAGAACCACTTTTTGAAGTTGATGATATAAACGCTGTTTTTTTACCGAATTTTGATGAAACTGTTGGTAAAGTTTGGGGAGGTCAAGGAGGTAATAAACCTTCGACCGCTTATTTACAAGCTCTACGTAACCGTGAGCAAACTATACGTCAATTTAGAGCTAATCAAAACACAGAGCGTAACCTAGACGCTAAAGATTGGACACGTCTTGTTGCAGTACCAGAACTTATAGCTCTTACTGATAAACCATCTGACTCAGGTGATCCGTTAATATTTGACTCATTTAAAGCCCTATGGCCACAAAAGTTCCCTGGAATACCTTACCCAACTGCTTTAATACAAGCAGAGCAGGTAGCAATTGCTAAAAATATTAAAAAAGAAGAAGATATGATACTATTAAAGCTTAATAGTACAGTACCTCTTACTCAGCAAGACATAGATATTATACAGAACCCTGCTACAAAGAGCAAATATCAGGCTATATTTAAAGAACAACAAACCAAAAGGTTTGGTCCTGAGTATCCTAAAGTTTTAAAAAATTTAAAAGCTAAAGCTATTAATGTAGCTGGGTTTGATCCAACTGTTGATGGTAGCATTAATGTAACAAGTACTTTTGTTTTAAATGCTATGCAAAAGAAATTTGAAGAGTATGCTTTAGAAGGTGAAAAAAGTGGCGTTAGGCCAGAATTAATTTCTGAATATTCTGCAAATAAATTAAATGAGTACGTAGCAAAAGCAGAAACAGATAAAACAAATTTATTTTATAAAGATCCTAATTCACTAGACAATGCACCTAGCTTCCCTAATTTATTTGGTAAAGCTCAAATAACACAAGATAGAGCTGATGCTAACATGCTTGATATACAGCTTGCAAAAAATGGCAATCTAACTTCTATTCTTAACATGCCATATATTTTAGGAGGACAAGATGATTACGAACGTATTTCAGCTCAGATCGCTAATAATCCCTTAAAAGTAGAATATACAGCTGAAATGAGAAAAATAGCTAGGCTATCACAACAAACTACACGTCCTATGACTCCTAGAGAAGTCTATAATTTTAGTATAGCTAAAGTTAATGCAGTATCTATGAAAGACCCTGTTATTGCAAACGAAGTTAATCCTATTGAAGATGCTGTGTATCAGTTAGCTCCAGAAGTTCAAAAACTTTACAACGATATACCAAATCGTACATTTAACAGGTCTCTCAGACTTGGTGCTGAAATAACTAATAGTCAAGGTAATCGTAATAATAACCTACCTACAAGGGCTAGTATGACACCTATTTCTATAGAACCATTTTCAAGTGGTGCGCCTAGTATTAGTCAAAAAAGAACTGGTACTGTTAATGTACCACTAAATACATATGCTCCTCAAGTATCTTCTATTACTTATGACACAGGGCAACCTGGTATTGATGTTTTCTTTGAAGATCATAACTTCCCAGCAGTATTACCAGGTATCGTAAAAGATACAGGGTATCAAGTAAATGCTAATGGATCAGGCTATGGCCATTACTTAGTCATTGAATCTATTGACCCGGCTACTGGAGAACCTGTCGATGTTTTATATGGACATCTACCAACAGCACCCACACAGTCTAGAGGTCAAAGTATTGGTTTAGGTGAAATTATTGGTAAACAAGGTGGTACTGGTAGTGTACAAAGTTATGACGGTACTATTGCTTCTATTGACTTCTTAGCACCAGCTCCTCCTGGTAGTGGATCAATGACACCTTATAGACACTATGATTCTTTAAGAAGAACTATCGCATCGCAATTAAATTAAAAAAAAAACAACATGAACGATCCATTAGAGTATTCAAATGTTGGTAGTGAATATGTGTTAGATGTACAAGAAGATGCTGTTAAACTTACTAACGAACAACTCGAAGAAATTCAACAAAGAATTACTTCTTATGAGGAAGAGCAACAGCAGCTTCAACAACAAGAGACACAACCTCCTACGGGAGGTCAAACTACACCAACAATTGAACAACCTACACCTACGGGTGAGGTAGCAACGGAACAGCAACAACCTACTGAACTTGTAGGCTCACCAGACACTCCTTATAGAACTCCTGAAGGAAACATTGATTATGAAAGATTAGAGCGTGAAGGTAGGGAATTAGATTTAAAAGAAGTTCAAGGTCTAATTGACTTCCCAACTGATTTTGCTAATAAACTACTGTCTAAGACAGGGTTACAAATCCCTAAAGCATCTAAGTACGAAAATGATATAGCGCAAACTGTAAGAAGCATTACTTCTGTTATTGCGCCTACATTATTTCTTCAAGGTGCTGGTCTTGCACTAGCATCTAAAGCACAAGCTGCAAGTACTAGCTTACTTGGAGCTGGTAACGTAATCAATAGGTTAGGTAATACTGCCTTCATGAAGTTTCTTGGAACTAGGGGTATTGAAGGTGGTGCTGGTGTACTTGTAGATGCTATCAGTTCTGAAACTGAAGGAGAAAATCTTTCTGGTTCTATTAAAAAATCAGGACTATACAAAGATTTAACGTCAAAACTACCTGCACAATTCGATTTTATTCCTGATAGTTTTGCTACTTTAGATAAAGATAGTTCAGATGAAAAACGTATTAAAAACATTAATGAAGGTTTGGCATTAGGTTTTCTTCTTCCTTTTGTAGGGTCTTTAGGAAAATTAAAACGCAGTTTAGGTCAAATTGGAAAAGGTGTTATAAAAGAACCTAAACTTATAGGTGAAACACCCAAAGCACAGAAAATTATCGATAGTATGCAACCAGCTGCTAAAAGTGATGATTTAGTAGAAGAGCTCTCTAGATATGCTGCTAAACAAGAGGCAGATCTTGATGAACTTGGATACTACAACCAAGCTATGAATCCTAATGCTAACGTCCCACTAAAAGGTGTTAATGACGTTTATGATTGGAATGAAGTTGGTATGCGTAGTCTTGATGATTTCGGTATTATTGGTGCTAGTGTTGATGCAGTACGTATTGCTAAAAACAAAGGATCAGTTTATGGTCGTTTAGGTAACTTCATCAGTGAACCTGCACGTAAGTTTGCCATTAGTACACCAGGTGGTGTTGAACAAGTTACTGTTGGTCTTGCTAAACAACTTAAAGATGCTGATCGTTATCGTGTTGATGCAGCAGATTGGGCAATTAGTTTTGATGAAATCCAAGAACAAGGTGATAACCTAGTGCTTGAATTGTTTGACCCTACTGTTGGTGTAGATGAAATCCGTAAGATTCTTGATCCTGTAATTGTAAAAAATCAATTTGGTTTGGAAGAATTAACTGATGAAGGATACAGAGGTATCTTTAGGATGATTGATGAGCAAGCTGAAGCATTTACTGGCATGGATATTGCTAAAGCACAAGCTTATAGTGCTACGTCAATTGCTGGTCAAATTGCTGACCTATCTGAAGGTATCAGACTTAACCGAGGTTCAGTTGCTGTTGATCAAGCTAAACAGCAAGTTCGTGATAACCTAGCTTATCTACAACAATTAAAAAGAACTACTGAGTATTATGTAGATAAGAAACGTGGTATCATGGCTTTAGGAGAGCGTGTGCGTGCATTAGGCAAAACACCAGCACAACTAAACAAAGAAATTATCGAACAATCACCACAAGCTTTACGTATTATTCAAGACGAAAGTGATCGGTTTACCCAAAACTGGCAGTATTTAGAAGAAAATAACCCGGAAGTTCTTGATTCATTCCTTGAATTATATGAACTTAGTGATGGTAAGATTAATAGTATCACTAAAGTGAATGAAGATATTCTTAATACTTTTGTTAGGTGGCGTCCGATTGTTGACGGTAACCCTGAAGCGCCTAATATTTTAGCACAAGCTGTTAGGGGTAATTTTTATAACTCTTTGTTTGCTGTAACTTCTAGTGCTAAAGCTTTTTATGGTAATGTAAGTGGTATGGTAGGAGAACCATTAGCTTATTTTACAGGCGCTTTAATGCGTCAAGATCTTAAATCAGTGCAACGTGGCTGGATGGCATACAGTGCTATCTTAGATACTCAAAAAAAAGCTTTACCTTATGCTGGTAAGTTGTTCATGAAAGCATCACAAAATCCAAACAGCGTAAAGGATGTTACTAGGTTAGATTTTGTAATTAAGAATGAAGAAAAAATTAATGTGTATAAAAAACTTGCACAGGTTGAATCTGATAATGGTAGGGATGGTTTTAAATATGTTGTAGATTTATATGATAATTTAAAGGCACTAGAGGCAGACCCTGTATTTAGATTTATTCCTAATACATTTACTGGTTTTGATGGTTACACAAGTGCTACTGTGGCTAATGCACAAGCACGTTTTCGTGCTATGGATGAAATACAACGTCTTGGTAAAGAAGCATCACCTGCTGAAGTAAAAAGACTTGCTAACAAAGAATACAATAGTATGTTTGATGAAAACGGTATTATTGTAGACGAAGCAGTTAAGTATAATACAGGTGAACTTGCTTTAAATTTAGACAATCCAATTATTAAAAGTTTAAACAACCTTTATGAAAGAGTACCTATTTTAAGGATGTTTAACAGATTTCCTGGTATCTTAGTAAATGTAATAAGAACTGGTGATGAATATATTCCGGCTCCAATACGTTCATTTCAAAAAGATATAAATGAATTAGCTTATACTCCAGTTAAAACATTTATGGCGCAACCTGAATTAGTAGATAATATTCTTTCAGCTCGTGGGTATAAAGTAAACCAAATGGATGGTGTAGCTAAATTAAATACTCTTGTTGATTTAAAAAACAAAACTTTAGGTAGAAAAGGTATTTCATCAATTATAACAGGACTGGTTCTTTCAAATGTTGCGACTGATCTTTTGACTGGAGACGGTTGGTTTGAAATGACAGGTGATGGTTCTTATGATAGAGGGTTGATGGCAGCTCGTAAAAGAAGAGGTTGGAAACCTAGAACAGTTACCATTTTTGGTAAAAAAATTAGTTATGACGAATTACTTGGTCCTGGTCTGAGTAATTGGGTTGCTACTTTGGCAACTGTTGGTGATAATTTTGATATGTTAGGTGAAGCTGCTACGGAGAATTTAAAAGCTAAAATGGCTGTTATTCTTGCTGCTGCTGTAACTGAAGATGCTGCTCTTTCTATTCTAACACCATTGGTTGAAATGTTAAGTGGTAATGAAACTGCTATGGATAGATTTGCTGCTGGACAAATTAACTCTCTTGCACCTTTAGGTGGTATCCGTAATAACGTCAGTCAAATTCTAGATGGTGGTCTTAAAGATGTTCAAAAAGATATAATGGGTTACTTAAAAAATAAAAACCAATATCTTAATTTTTTCGATCTTTCTAATAGACAACCTTATATCTACAGCCCTATAACAGGTAAAGTGCCAAATAACTATAACATGATGGTACGTATGTACAATACATTATCTCCAATTAAAATATACGAAGGTGAATCACCAGAAGAAAAGTTTCTTAATGATATTGAATATGATTCATCATCTTTATTTAAAACACGAGAAGGTGTCGAAATTTTACCTAAGGAACGCTCTAAACTATCTGAACTTATGGGTGAACGTGGTTATTGGCGGAGTGAGATTTCAAGAATTAGTAAGTTAGCTGCTGCACGTAGCACTGTTAAAGAACTGAAAGAAGCTAGATCTAAAGGTGTTCGTTCTGAAGATACACCTATTGGCCAGTATGATTTAATTCATATGGAACTTGATAAAGCAAGAAAAAATGCAGAAAAACTTGCTTTTAATGATTTAGACTTAGGAATGAAAGGTGAAATTCAAAAAAGAATTGTAGAAAAGAAGTCAAAAGAAAATCAAGCTATGAGGGGTATTATCCCTGAGTTAAAAAATTTAACTACTAACATCCGGTACTAAAGAATCATGGCAATCACTGAGAATACTTATACAGGAAATGGAACAACAACAAGTTATAGTTTTTCATTTCCTTACATAAAAAAAGAAGACGTAAAAGTTACCTTAGATACTATAGGTACGACTGCTTTCACAATCAATGCTAACACGCCAACACAAGTTGATTTTAATACAGCACCAGGTAATAATGTAGTTATTCGTATTTATCGAGAAACTGATACAGCATCTACATCTTCAACATTCTTTCCAGGTTCAGCTATTAGAGCACAAGATTTAAATAAAAATTTTGAACAATCTCTTTTTATTGGACAAGAAGAAGCAAATAAAATTCAAGATGTTATATCTGGTGGTATTGCTGATGGTTCTGTTACTACAGCTAAAATAGCTGATGGTGCAGTTACAACTGCTAAATTAGCACCGGGTGCAATTAATGTTGCAGACGGTTCTATTACAGAAGCTAAACTATCAAATGGTGCTGTTACTACTAATAAAGTAGCTGATGGTGCTGTTACTACTAATAAAGTAGCTGATGGTGCTGTTACTACTAATAAAGTAGCTAATGATGCTGTTACTACTAATAAAGTAGCTAATGATGCTGTTACAGAAGCTAAACTAGCAAATAATGCTGTTACTACAACTAAGTTGAATAATGGTGCTGTTACAACTGCTAAATTAGATACTTCAGTAACAAATTTATTTAATGATTATCTACCTTTAGCAGGTGGAACAATGACTGGCAACATTACGTTTGCTGCTGGTCAAACTTTTCCACCTAGTAGCAGTAGTGATGGTTTTATTTCAAATAGTTCCGCTACTTTTACAAGTACTACTAATGCCAGTAATTATACATTTTCAATACCAAGTAATGCAAAACGTATTGTTATAAATTACCTTCGTCTTGCTAAACCAAGCGGCGGGTTTGCATATGTAGGTATTAACATTGGTGATAGCAATGGTCTATGGACTACAGGACAAAACCAAGTAAATCATAGTTTACTTTATTCAAAGGCAAACAATTCCTCTGGTACTCCTATTAATCAGGATGAAGTAATTGATACTAATATCTTAATTCCACTTGGATTTGTGGGACTTTCATTTGCGCAATATGCAAGCAGTGGAACTCTTACTTTATTCAGAATAACTGATTCAAGTAATAATTATTTTTCAGGTACTGGTGCATCTTCAATTACTCAAGTTGCTCTATCAACTGATTATGTTAATAGCGAGTCTACAAGAAATTCTGCTATAACAAAAGTTGACCACATTAACAGCACTTTACCTGTAAGTCAATTTTCATTTGTTTATACTAGTAACTTGAGTACAACAGCTTACGGTATAGATGGTTATGTAAGCATAAATTACTACAGTAACATTTAACCTGCTTTATCTACAATATTCTTAATTTATTTATCATGATTACTTTAATTCGTCCAATTCTATTTTCATTTTTACAGTCTGAAAAAGTTAAACTACTTATTGTAGATATGCTTACTAAACTTGCTGAGTCAACCGATAATGACATCGATGAT
>Ga0208543_1000347_pt1 | contig 15044 bp, 28 predicted proteins | sample DEB08_DNA_14_FD_185497 | JGI IMG/M metagenome (GOLD analysis project Ga0208543, IMG submission 185497) | Aqueous microbial communities from the Delaware River and Bay under freshwater to marine salinity gradient to study organic matter... | ecosystem: Environmental > Aquatic > Marine > Coastal ...
TTCCCAAACCCAAAAGACTGGTTGACTCGGATCTTCGATACGAACCAACCACAACTCGGTGGTCGCTCGCTGAATCTCTTGTTGATCGTTCAGTTCCTTCTTGGTGTCGTCCCAACGAAAGAACAGAGTCAGTGAAATCATAATTGAAATCAACGCAATGCAAACCAGAAGTTCTAGTGTACTAAATGCTCTCATGAGAACACCGCCAATTCCTGATCGACCTTACCCACGGTATTAACCAGACAAGTAAGTGCCTTATACGGATCAATATTTGCCGCAGGTCGGCGATCCTCTAGATAACCCATTGAAGTCTTCGCGGTGCTGGGTGGAATACGAATCGACGCTCCGCGATCGGAATTGCCGAAAGTAAACGTATCGATGTGTTGGGTTTCGTGGTCCCCAGTCAATCGACCTTCGTTGCCGATTCCGTATGCTTCGATGTGGTTTTCATGTTCATCACCGAGGTACTGAATCACACTGTTGATGTATGCTTCGTCCTCGTTGTTTCGCATGTAGTCCGTGGAGAAATTGATGTGTGCGCCGGAACCGTTCCAATCACCAATGACAGGCTTCGGAGAAAGCGAAACAGCAACCTCGTTCTTCTCTGCGATCATCTCCATGCAATAACGGGCAACCCAAAGGTGATCCGCCATGTCCAGTGGTCCGCATGGACCAATCTGATACTCCCACTGAGAAAGCATTACTTCGGCATTCGTTCCTTCGAGGGGAATGTTCATCCACCGAACATCTTCGGCATGCTGATCTACAATGTCACGGAGCCTGGTAACGTCTCCACCGACGCCACAGTAGTACCGTCCCTGTGGATTCGGATAACCGATATCAGGCCAACCATACGGTCGAGAGTTTTCGGGATCGATGAAGACATACTCCTGTTCAATCCCGAACCACATACGAGATTGTTCGTAAGTCTTTGCTGCTTCTCGCAATGCCGCACGGGTATTTGATTTGTGCGGAGTGCCGTCGGGATTCATGACCTCACACAATACAATGTGCGATTGACAGTTGTGAGAATATGGATCTCGGTAGATACGAACGGGGTTCAGAATACAATCACTGAAGTTACCTTCCGCCTGTTGAGTCGATGATCCATCAAATCCCCACAAAGGAATGTTCTCTACATCTCGATCAGTCTCTCCTACCTTGGGAGCATACTGATCCATGTATCGAGTCTTCATCCGAATGTTCGGAGTCTCGTATCCGTCCAACCAAATATAGTTTAGTCTAATCACTTGTGCCACCTTCGGAATTCATCGTTTGCCTCATTTGCTGCGGCCGCCTCATCCTGTGCATACCACTCTGCGAAAATGATCAGAGACTCTGGATCAGGAGCAGGACCACGGGCGTCTGCTTCGACGATCTCCTGTCCTCGTTCAGAAATCCAACCATCAAACTCGTCGGTCCATCGGGCCCGATCATTCTTGCCGATGATCTTACCAGTAATAAAACAAATGTCTTCCATACCAATCCATTCTTCTACCATACGGGGCAGAACTTTTACCATAGTCTTGTCAGTCATACGAGCCATTTTCCTCTTTTGATGATACGAGTAGTCTGAATACATTCACCGCGAGCGTGCATCTTACGCTGCTTGGTGATGCCTTTACCTAAGCGAGAAGTGGGGATGCCACCGTGTTGACGAATGGCACCCCCCTCTTTCTCCGCTTCCAAATCGAACTGATCGAGATGTCGCTTCTTGTTCATGCACAAATTATACCACATCTACGATCTTTGTCAAGTCCTGTCGGGTGGATAGGCAGAAATATTTTCCCCCATATCATTCCACCCGTAAACTTTCCATACATCTCCTACCTGAAAATCTTCAGGCTTTATCACCGCTGCCCACCAGACTCCATTGCCGTACTGCTTACTGCCATCTGGTAGTTGAATTTGGTTATATCCATCTGCATTGGCAGAGTCTGTTGCCAACTGGTGAATGATTTCTCCATCACGGTAGATCTCAACGACCCATTTTGCATTCGGGTTTGCTGCAACCCATTCTTCAACAGTCACTTCACCATCAGATAGATTAACAGATTGATATCCATAAGTAGATGCTGAAATGGCGGCTGGTCCTCCTGATCCCGTGTCGTCTGCGACATCGAAATCACCCTTGACTAGATCAACCGCCACTCCGCTTTTGGGACGATAAAATGCCCTCCTCGGGCATTGTCGTTCGGAGTTTCGTTCATAGTCAAGATGAGAATGTGATCAGCAGACTCCCATAGAGGGTTGAAGTCCTCGGTGACCTCGATCGGATCATCAGGTGGATCGGTGGGGTCAACATCACCCCCACCGTTCGCAGCCTCGATCTGATCGCTCCAAGAATCGGAGATGGCTTGGAATAGGATTTCCATGTCCGCCATGTTCACTACACCATCTTTGTTGAGATCGTATAGAGGATTGTCGGTTCCGAGTGCGTTGATCAACAGAGTCTGATCGAGTTCATCGACCCAACCATCACCATTGAAGTCTGCGAGTTGTCCTTCGAGACGAGTTACGATTTCCCACATAACTGGGACTTCAATATTCTCACCTGCTTCTACACGCTGACTCACGACTGTAATGATTCTCTTTGTGCTTGCTTCCCAGCATACTTCACCAGAATACTGTTCTGGAATGATAGGAATAATACCATCAGAGAGTTGAATGGTAAGACGAATGCTCATGGTACGAGCAACTGAAGTGCTGTTCGTCCATTCGACTGTACCGTCTAGACCAAACGGTCCAACATAATCACCCATTGGTCGTTCATAAACTGCAACGACCTGTCGATCCCCTACATCACCTTCAGAGACGGTGAGGATAGATGCCACGCCTTCGTCGCTCAATTGAGGGAGTCTGGTCGTTGTAGTTGGTTTGGGCATCCGTGGAGGACAATCAATGTCCTGTGCGAACGCACTATTACTTGCCAGTACGGCTGCTAGTGTTAAAGATCTCAAGATCATCTGCTGCTCCCTTCGCTGATATCTTTACCCATGCTCGACTCCAAATGTAACTGCACATCACTGCACCTGCTACACTCCACATGGCGATCTCTCCGCCTTCTGTGATGGGCCAGTTCTTAAACCAACCCGTGCCTTCAAGTAGTGGAAGTCCACCAATTCCAATTGCTGCCCAAAACTCGGTGGACTTCACACCTGGCTTTGGATCCGTTGTTGTCTTTACTGTAGCCATAATAATCTCCTTTTACCTTTCTATTTAGTTCATTGTCTTTAATTCAAAAAGAATTCCAGTTGTTGATTCAACCATTTCTTCTATATTTAACCAATCACCGCCCAGACTCTCGGAACTGAGATTTGGAACACTCACAAGTTTCGAGTCACCTGCTCTGAGATTAAGAGGTGATTTCGAGTATGCAAACCCCTTATCAGTGGTGATCTTCAACCACCAACCTTGTTCACCAGCAGAGGCAATAAACTCTTCTCCTGCTTCTCTTGTTGGGAAGCATGTGAGTGTCATACCCGTCAAAATACTTTTCGGTGAGTATGTGTATGCAAATCTCGATCTTTCGTTCCAACTATCTGCATCCAATCCAAATACCTCTGCAAGATGAATCTCTTCACCTTCAGAGTCTGGAGTCATAATGCCAGTCCATGACTTTGCTTTAGTTCCCAACCAAAGAGAACCTTCGCCAACACCGTCCTTGATATACATATTTCCGATTTCAGTTTCGGGTCCAAGTGCTTTGGGTGGAACAAACCAAGAAAACTTAGTGATTAGGTTACTATCGTCTGTTGGGATTCCACTATAAGTCATGGGTGGTGAAATCTCACCTGCTTCACGAAACTCGGTTACACCTGTAGGTTGATTCAGAGGACTGATGGTTCCATTGCTCAATGACTGCATGTTTATATCCTTGATTAAACAAGGACCATATTGCTTTCCGTCACTTCGATATATTAATCCGCCGTTTTCACTGACAAGACCAATGTTTAGAATATGATCATAACGGATTCCGATCTGAGCGATACCCGCAGTAGACATTACACCAGTCCACTTCGATTTAACATGTGCAATGTCGCAGTAGTATTCTTTACCAGTGCCGAAGAATCCAAACTGCTGAACATATTGATACTCGTCATGACCTTCATATCCGTAAAGAAGTCTGTTCATCACGGGAGCAACAACAAACTCTTCGCCTTGGTTGTTGACGAAATCGTTGACCCTTCCCGCAAACTGCTGGAAGTGATCTGCGTGTCGTGATTTTGCCCGAGGATTCAACTTGCGAGTTGATTTACTATTGATAACTGCCTTGACATTTGTCAATGCGTCCATGTAGTTTCGATCAAGAACACAGTTGTTTACAAGTCTAGCATTACCATAACCATAGTAGGTTTCAGAATCAAAACAGTTGGTGTAGTAAATCTGCTGATTGTAAACATTACGGAAGATGTTTGCTCCGTTCGGAATATTCTCATCATCATCTGTGAGTTCCCACATAGGAGTTCCGTCTATAGTTTGAGAGAACCAGTTACTTTCAGTTCTACAGCCATCTAACCACCAACGAGTGGTTCGAGGAGTGTCTTCTAGATAGAATCCACCATTACCTCGTGTAAGAGCAAGAGGATCGTTTAACTTCACCATAGAACGGAAAACTATGTTGTTCCATTTTACCTGATGAACCTTGGGCCTCTTGCCGTAGTTTACACTACCATAAGAAACATCAATGACTGCTTCGATACCTTCTGGTGCTTCTACTTCAATCCAGCCAAAGTCACGAAGTAAAGTTGCATCACTTCCGAGTTCATATTCTGCACTTTCAGTTAGTTCCAGAATATTTCTCTTCGTTTCATCGAATAACTTATTTACGAGTCCAATACCATCGGCGATCGTAACAGATGAATCAATCTTGACACGATTTTCTCCTTCGGTATAGGAAAGGAACATCTGTACAGTTCTGGTATATCCATTTTCTGGAACAGCAGTGATACGAAGTTCTGTATTCTTACCAGCACCAATACCTTCTTTTGTTATTGGTATTTTGTAGTGGCCGCCATAACCATCGGTTGTTTCGTCTGGAACAAGAATCGCATTTATTTCTTCGCCTCCATCAGCAGAAACTAGAACTTCTTTGATTCCTGACCCATGAAAAGTATAAACATCAATATCACAATCTTTATCTGTGGTAAAAATGTTTGGTTGTCCGAGAGCAAGAGTCGGGTGTGAGTCTGCTGCGAAAGTATCATCATTCGATTTGATGGGATTACCATCAACATCCTGTGATTGAATATATTCTGCGGCGGCAATAGATTGACCAAACCTAGCAGGAGTATCAAAGTCACTTGCGAAGAATGCATCAAAACCAGTGCCAGGTGTCAGAACGATTTTCTTCTCTTCGTCTTGAATTGGTGGTGGTGGATTATCTGGATCGAAAGTTACCATGTCGGCAGTTACGCCCCACTTAGCAAAAATCTTACCCATATCACCAGAATCAACCTTACCATCATCGTTGAGGTCGAACTGTTCATAATATCCCTTTGCATCCATACCGAATGCAGCAAGAACATGACCCAAATCGGCAGAGTCGATTACACCATCATTATTATAATCCATTTCTCCACCACTGAGTTGTGCGATCTTCCAATCATAACCAGTAGGACGATCGTCGCTGGTTAATCCCTTGAGGTGTTCAACGATTTCCATTGTTGAGTTACTCTCTCGTGAGAATGGGAAACCACCCCACTTGTTTCCAAGCCAGTATAGTTTGCCGTTCTGTTCGTCCTTGACGAATGTAGGAGTACCAGAGTCACCGCTCCAGATTGCTTCGCGTTCGCCCATAACAGGATCAACTTCGTACTCAAAGTCATAGACGCGAGTTGGTCCACTACCCCAAGTTGCAACCTTACCACCCTTGGTGTACATATAGTGAAGCATACCCTGATTGGTCAACTGGTAGATCTTACTTCCGACTGGCACATAACCGACATCACATCCCTCGATAGGAGTGACATCATCAGGCAGTTCTTCTTTGAATGTAATGAGAATACGATCACCATTAAACTCGGTAGTTGATTCCCACTCGGGGTAATACATCTTACCACTCTTGCCCATAAAACGCTGCTTGCGTTCTTGTGTTGGAACCGTTCTCCAGTAGTGACGACAACCGATCGCGTGCTTGGGTGTAATCAAAACTGTTGCCCAGTAACCACTGTTCCAGTTGTTGATATCGTCTAGGTTAGTGTTACCTGCTTTGTTGTTATATCGGCGGTTGCGAACATTGAAAGAGGAAAGATCTAGTCCGTCTTGTTCTGCAAAGGATCCTTTTTTCCAACCAACGGGAATACCTTCAGTTCGTGTTGGAGGGGCACCATTTATAAAAGTGGCTGGTGGATCGTATTCGTAGCAGTCGCTCTCCTCGTATGTGTACTGTAGTCTCATCTCGTCTCCGTATTTATTCTATTAAGAAGTCTCTTTTGTCGTCGATTAATCCATCTAATTTTTCAGCAAGAAGAGTTCGATGGATGTATGAAATTTCACCTCCATCAAAAACAACCTTTGCAACACTATTGTCAACTTGAACAACAGTGCCCTCTTTCATATCAACTTTATGAATAACTCTTTGTCCTATTTCTAAATTCATTTCGCCCTTTCTAAACCCTCTCGGGTTGTAAAAAAGATTTTGTCAAAAACAGCCATACACCAAGGCATACAGATTTTACATGGTCTGGCAATTCTCATTTCACCAAACCTGTTGAATCTAAAATTATATAGGTGTAGATTCTTTTTACCAGAAACTTTAACATAAGCATCAAGTTCGGAGTGCATTTCATCATAACGATAACCCAACCTCTTGGCCTGAGGATGGGTTTTGAATGAATTAGTCCCGATCGCAATGATTTCGTTTTTACAAACGACCAGAGAACAATGTCTCTTTTGACGAGGAATGTTCACACAAATTGGCTTTGCTACCGAAATTAATTTCTCATACTTCTTCGATTGCAGGGAGTTCATTTCTGGTTTTCACGGAATCTTGAATTTCTTGTATAATAACCGCCAGTGTATTGGCGAACAACTCTTCCATTGACATTTCTAAATTTTTAGATTCTTGATCTACAATATCATACTGCTCATCTGTCATTTTAATTACAAGTGTAAGTTCTTTGCCCATTTTAATTTCTCCATTAATTACAAACACGCTCGATAGGATTCGAACCTATGACCTACGGATTAGAAGTCCGTTGCTCTATCCAACTGAGCTACGAGCGCCTAAGATCAGGTTGTGATCTTCAGGGTATCTGCTGGCGTTTCTGGCACCAGAAGTCCCGATCCAATAGTCTTGTTATACTCGTTCATAAGTTCTCTTTGCGGTGCAACATCAAAGAGAACATTCTCTACTGGGAATTTCACCGTGTTGTTTTCCAGTTCTGCATACATCATCCAAGGCATGAATCCAATTTGTCCCTGACCAGTTGGAATTAAAATTGCGGGATTCTTGAGAATCGCAATATCGTCCGTAACAGTGTAGTCGGTAATTAGTTCTTCGCCCGTTTTCATTCTAACAATTCTTACAGCCATTTTTATATCCTTTTCAATCTTGGTCACAATCGCAACATTTATTTAAAATTCTACCTAAAAAAGTACACTTGTTTGGTTTATCTGCCGGCCAAGTTTGTCCCAATGCAGGAATTTCTTTGGGGTGTGCGAGTGCATTTTTAAATCCTCGTACAATATCTTCTTCCTCAAGAAGAAGATCGACTCGCCTACCATCAATTATAGCCTGTGCGTATGTTCTGTTTTCGTTCATAATAAACCTCCTGTACTACTGTTATTTATAAGAAAAAACCCCGGTTCCGAAGAACCGGGGATTTCCTATCCTTCAAGGACGATCAGAGCGCGAAACGCGAACCGTTCTTGTCGTACCCGTAGGTACGAGTACCCGGATGGGTATCCTCCATGAAGTATCGAGTGGAGCCGTTGGAGGTGTCCTCCGTGACGATCTCCCAGTTGCCGTACTGCTCGACCATCGAGCGGATGTCGCTGATGGTGGCACGCAGGTTGGCGACACCGAAGCGCGAACGAGCCTCTGCGGGGGTGAGTCCCTTGCCGCTAGCGAGGTAGTTGATGACGCGGCGCTTCTTGGTGAGAGTGTTGTTACTCATAATATTGAATCTCCAAAATTAGGTGCTTAACAGTGTGTGGTGGGAGCAGCACCTTTTTGCTCCCGTCTTGTTCATGTAAGTATTATACCAGATCTTTACTCTTTGTCAACCCCCTTGGGTGATTTTTTCCAAGAAAAGACATGATGATCTGCTTCGCGTACTGTTCCGCACTGATACCATTTTCGAGAGCAATCTCGGCAAGGACATCAATGTATTCCTGTGGCATTTCCATGTTAGGCGTAAAATATGCCATCAGTTCTTATTCCAAGGCATGAGACTACCCAGCCAACCGAAGAACTTGGGACCAACAATTGCACCCACTGCAAAAACAACGAGGGTGTAAAAAACTGTGCCTAAAACCTGTGAAGTAGTAATGTCATCCATTCTTTTTCTCCTTTTTAGAATTTGACTTTTTATTCTTCTTCTTCTTAGAACCGAAAATCTTTTCGTAGTTCTCTCTATATTTATTCATATCGACAGAGCGATATTTATCGCCTTTGCCGGCAGAATGAGAACCTCCCATCAGTCAGAACTTCCCGTTCGCCAAGGACAAGCAGGTCCAATGAGAAGAAGAGTAGGAACCCAAAGACCAATAAAAGTTCCCAGAGTTGCATCCGTCTGGTAAACCCAGATCGAAAGCAGAATTGAAATGAACGCAAGAATGTAAAGAATCTGTCCAATTACCTTAAGCATATCGAATCTCCATAAAAAAAGTTAAATGACCCTGCGGAGAATCGAACTCCGGTTACGAGAGTGAAAATCTCGTGTCCTAACCACTAGACGACAGGGCCTAAAGAAAACCGCGAGGAAAGTGTGCCGAGTTCAAAGTTCGGTTCCTTCCCTCGCGGCTTAGAACAGGGCCGCTTACGGCGGCAAATCGGAGGGTTGCTATTTCGGTCACTTTAACCCTCAAAGTAACCCTCCTCTACAAAGCCGAGGATTGGGCTGTGGTTCAATGGGACTCAGGATTATTGTATACCTGAAAGGAATAGGGCGATCGTACAATGTCTGTAGTAACCTATTCCCACCACTCCACGCATCCCGCTAAGGATCATCTCTGCACAAGCATTTCTGCATCATGAGGACAGGTCGCTAAACCATTTGGAGTTTGCACTATCCCCGTTCGCGGAGGATTGTTATGCGAGTCCCGTAGGGAAGGTAATTAGTCTTCCCCACATTGTTTCTTATTCACTTGTCATACGAGTATTATACTCGTTGTGTTGGGTTTGTCAACCCTTTTTTCAAACTTTTTTAAGCGGGTGAACGGACTCGAACCGTCAACATTCAGCTTGGAAGGCTGACACTCTACCATTGAGTTACACCCGCTAAATACCGCCTGAGGGACTCGAACCCCCGACCTAGTGATTAAAAGTCACCAGCTCTACCAACTGAGCTAAGGCGGCAAGATGAGGGTGGCGAATCCCCCTAACGCCAGGGTTTTAAAGATCCCTAAACTTGGAAGTGATCTGGGTTCACTTCCTGAAAACCACATGTTAAATTAGTCATAAACCATATTATACTACATTTAATTCGCATGTCAACCCCTCAGTGTACCAATTTGGGACATTTCCGTTCTTCCATTTCGCAAACCGACGCTTCTCTCCGAGATAGTAGGCACGATATGCTGACACCGCGTTTCCGACCACCTTGTACTCATCTGGCATTGCCTGAGCAAATGGCGTTCGATGAATACCAAATACATTCTTCGGATAGTGATCTACAAGCCACTCTACCAGATTCCTTGTGGCATGTTCTCTTTCATACCGATCCTCGTACTCGTCACATAATGCAAGTGCATGAGATGCGAGCCATGCGTAGTTTGCAGAAGTTTCTCGCGTCCAAACTGTGCATGGATGATTGAGCATGACAGATTTGTGCAGACGAATCCTAGAATCTGAAGCATCGGTATAATGCGTCCATCTTTTAATGCGCCTACCATTTTTGCTGATGGAAATGAATTCATCCCCATCTACATAACGGTGGACTGTTGAAAGCATCTGGGCGGATTCAATAATCATCTTGACAACATGCTTGTCGCACATCATCTCAGCAGATGTTCTAGGATTTTCGTCTAGCACAAAAATGTTCATTACAAAGCTTCTGGTGAGTCCTCATTCGTAGAATAGCCATCAGCAACAATTTGAAAAGGAGTTTCGTCATACTCCCGATCAAGCATAGAGTAGTTAAACTCTAGTTGAGCCGAAGGTTCCTCATAATACCTACCATACGGTCCAAAGTCTTGCATCTCGTGATCATGACGAGGAACCTCATAGTATCGCTTCAGGTTCCAACGCTTGGCGAGCGCACGCTCCCAGCAAGCACCCTTGCTATGCTGAAATCCAGCCATAAGGTAGATTGCATCGCAGGTTTCGAGTGCTTCGATATCTCTGCCAGCAGCCTCTTCGTATTCGTACTCCCCGACATTTTCGGGATCAAGTCCGATCTCACGATCCATACGAGCAGGATTTACAACATCAAATCCGGCAGCAGTTAACTGCTTTTCCTTCTCGTCGAATGCGTTCCAATTCAGATTCGGGTATCCGGACATGGGACCCGCGATATAAATTCTAATTTTCTGACTGTTCATCAAAATCCTCCGGATCAATATCCATTAAACTTCTGACATCTCTCAATACAACACCATCAATATTAGTATAATCTTTCGCAAAGTCAATTGCTTTATTCCAAAGATTTTCGTCTACCTCTTTGATGTATTCTGAAAATCTAGATGTGAATGTAAGATATGCTTGCACTAAAGCCGCAGACTCTTCTTCGTTATAATCATCCATCGGAATCGTTCGCATTCAAAATAATAGGAACCCAACGACCATTTGCGTACTTTGGACCTTTTCTATTTTTATCGCGGGGAGGAACCCAGCCTTTATTCTTCTCGGCTGCGGTCAAAGGGCGATTTCGGTTATTCCAATTGAGATTTCTCCACATGAATGTGCTATCGACTCCAAAATGTCTTACTGTGTATTTAATCATAATAGGCCAATCAGGATTCGAACCTGCTTTACGCGATTATAAGTCGCGCTGAGAAATGCCATTTCCTCCCTTGGCCCTTCACCGTTGATATTATAGAATCTTTTCCGTGAATGTCAAGCGGGTTTTCTTGTTATTCACATGTCCCTCTTCATCCTTCATGAAGTAGTTGGACTTTTGACGATCATCGTCATGTCCAAGACGATAATTCATGCCGGTCACTTCATCGTCAATCTTAGCACGATTACTGACATGAACAGCAATGGAAGACACCATATGCGTTGCAATTCGAATTGCCTCTTCTTCATCTGTACCAACAGGAATATCAATGTGTAGTCTGTACATCAGGCAAACTCACAATTCTCAGGATCAATCGCTTCATGCACGAAATCCCACTTCCAATTCCAAATCCAATCGTCTCGATCGTAATCACTGTCGAAAGTCAGATTTTCAGCCTTTTCACGAATCATCGCTTCATTTTCGATAGTTTCATTCCCATCCCAGTCTACCATTTCTTCCATAGATCCATCCTCGTAGACGCGACAACCAAAGAAGTTAGGCATTTCATCAATGAACTGATGAACAATTCGACACTCATTGTTGGTAATTGCATCAATTCGTTCAACAAGAGGACCAACTTCCGACCACGCAGATTCAAGATTGATCATAAAAGATCCCTCTTCTGGTTCCTCTATGTCCTGTAGGCGAACCCACTTTGCACCGATGTTCTGTTCCCACCAACTTCGGGTGTCCTGAATATGATCCTCTACAGGTTCATAAATTTCAGTGAACAATTCGGACTTCATGCTCTCATAGATGTCTAGAATCTTTTCCTTCTGACTTTCGGGGTATTCAATCATAATAATGTTTGTCACATGATTCGCCATTACAAAGTGTCTCCTTCTAAATCGTAGACTTCATAAAACAGTAGATTCTCAGTATAGAAACTTCTCCACCCATTGTCAAGTAGTGACCAAGCAATTACTCGAACTCCTTGATTATCTTTGATCGAATAACTTTTTTTAGAATATTCTTCATAAGTCAAAGACATTGAGTAATTTTGTGCGTTTATGTTTGCGAGGTTTCTATATTCAGTTGGTTTGATTAAATCTGCTCTCAGAGTGAACGGGTAGATATTTCTAAATGTTCCCGTCGTTTTCTTTTTGAAGTAAACCCTCACGAAGTCCTTTTCTAAGTGATCGAAAAGTTCTGGTAAATTCAATTCTTCGTGAGGCACTCGTTTAAGCAGTTTTTTAGACATGCCTTATTTAGTATCAAGACATCGTGTGGAATTCTTCCCATCGTTCAAGGGAAGAAGGAATCGGATCCTTGGACCGATCCACCTTCGGACGGCCGGGGGTTGCAGTGATGTGCCAAGCACGAACCTCACGACTCTCGTTCATGGCTTCCATACCACAGTGCTGTGCATACTCATAATCATCACTCTTATCAATCTGATACATGTTTCCGTGAAAATCTTCGATCCACACATAAAAAGTAATACTGTTCATCTCAAGCCTTCCTGTCAGGGATTAAATCAGACACACGGTGTGTCTGCCAATAAATAGTGGTTCCATTTGGTTGAACTCTCAGTTCCTCAATGCTAGTCATTTTATCATGCATTTCTGCCATGTAAAGCAATTGTTTGGGAATATCTTTAGTATCTACCAAACGGGTGTCTTCTAACTTATTCTTTTGGTAGCCGAGTAAAATTACTAGATTCTGGTAGTGCATATCGTTTTCCGTTTAGTTCTAAGTGTGAGTCACAAAAATTATGAATGTGTCCAAATCCGTCGTAATTTTCTTTATTCAAGACTTCTTGATAAAACCAACTCTCTTCTTCTTCGTTTGCCCCCATAGGCAGTTTTAGTTCTTGCCAAATACCCATCAAATTGGTTGGATTGGCAAAAACCAAAGAATCAAAGAAGTTGGGATCCAAATTTCGCCAATAGTTGAGCAAATCAGACACAGTTTCCTGCTGGGGACTCCATGCCCAGTACCGATATCCGAAATCTTCTTCAATAAGTAGTCTCATACACGAATTATAACCGATTTTCTGCTCTTGTCAACCATCAACAAGGGATTAGTACCCCAAAGTAGGTGGCAAGTTTCTATTTTTTGAGCGAAAGTTTACGATCTTGGATTTGAACGATGTGTTTTTTCATTTTATCGATATAGCCACGGTTTCGGAGTTCCTTAAACACCAAATTTTCGACAGAATACTCGCCGGCGCGCCTAATTCCGACGCCTCGTTCAACTTGAAGCCTTTTTTTCAACTTTTTGAGCGTGCCTTCGTCATCGGCATGGTGTTTGAGTGCATAATTGATCATGTGAATGTCATGATCGACTTTCGATTGAACGAAATCGTCGTTTTTTGGGTCGATTTTCTCTTTTTTGGGCTTCTGAAGCCATTTATTTTGCCTTAGAGAGAAAACTCCCTGTGATTTTTTCATAGGTCTACCCATTGGTTCAGCGAAAACTTCAACTGGAACACCATAAATGGTAATATCATGAGTAAATTCCCAGATTGACTTCTTATCGCGGAGGTATTCTCCCACGAATTCCTCTTCGCACTCAACAACTTTAGAGTAATCAACAACCAAGTGAACATCCAAATCGGAAAATTTAGTGTAATTGTAGTTTGCGTTACCACCAACAAGGACAATATCCTTAATTGCACCCCTCGGAATGTCCGCAAACTTAGCCCACTTATCTGAAATTAGCAAAAGTTGCTCACGAACCTTGCCAATCATCTCTTCGTTCTTCCAAAATTTAGAATTCAACTCATCATGGAACTCAAAACTCAGTTCTTCGCTAACAAACCTAGAAAAAGATCTCATCCTTTTTGCCCTCTCCCAAGAAGTTTACCAACTTTACTTGCTAATGCTTTTTTAACAGTTGGTCTTTGTTGATCAACTCCAAATCTAGGAGGCTCGGTGACACTTATACCTGATGCTGCTTTAACACCTTTTTCAAGAGCTTTAATTTGTTGATTTTGACTGTTCATAGCAGACATAGAATGACCAAAAGCATCGATTGGATCATCACCACTTGTTGCTTTCTTCACTTTGTCCATATTTTTATGGAAATCGTCTGAGGCACTTTGATTTTTAAAAGCGGCGCGGTGAAGATGTCTTAGTATTCTCTGTTCCTGTCCAATCTTCGCTTTTTCTGCTGGTGTATTATCATCAGTAACTCCTAAAGCCGGGGCAACAGTTGCTGCTGCCCTTTTTAATTTTTTACCGACAATACCAGTAAGACTGCTTTTATTGGAAATGGGTTCTGGTTTTTTCAGATTCTGAGGAGATCTTTTAGGTTTCTCTATTGGATCATGACCCATATAAACAACATCATCCTTTTTTGGTTCTGATGATCCACTATCCCTCTTCGGAGGAACTGGCGCATACTCTTTTAGATGGGATTTGAATGTTTTCACCGTCCCACCACCCTATCATCCATTGCGTCAAATGAATTTTCTGCGTCTAAAGCACGATCTGATGCTCTTCGACGAAGAATACTCTTTGCATTTTTAATACCTCGCTGACGATTCTTTACCTGTCGAACGCCATTTTCTCTTTCAGATGCGGTTTCACCCTCGAACCCTGCGTCTCTACCGCTCTTTTCACTCTTCTCGGCCTTTTTGATATACTTCTTCAGATTTTCGTCGCTCGGTGCTTCTTCCATCTTCCCCGGCTTACCGAAAAACTTACGAAATCCCTTTAAACCCTTTTTACCGTAACCGGGACCATAACCCTCATTTGTCTTTTCCCCGGCTTTTTTGACCTCATGGTTCGTAGGAATACCCCGTGTCGCCTTATCTAATTTACCTCTTGTGGTTACTTTTTCGCCGGTAGTAGGATGTGTATGAGTGTGACTTCCTAATTGAGTTCTTACTCTATTTCCTGTATGTGGATTTGTGTGTATGTAAGGGAAGTTCCT
>Ga0208543_1000349_pt1 | contig 15013 bp, 12 predicted proteins | sample DEB08_DNA_14_FD_185497 | JGI IMG/M metagenome (GOLD analysis project Ga0208543, IMG submission 185497) | Aqueous microbial communities from the Delaware River and Bay under freshwater to marine salinity gradient to study organic matter... | ecosystem: Environmental > Aquatic > Marine > Coastal ...
CGTTCTGTAGCCCACGCTCTGGAACCGGCAATCAAGACTGTACTCGAGTCCAATCCGTTCTTCCGGTCCCTGTCCCCAGGTGGCCCTAAGATCGCCCCTGAGATCGAAGGCCCTAACGCTGCGTACCCTGAGACTGTACAGGCTCGTAACGAGGCCCTGCAAGCTATTGATGACTACGTGAACACAGCCAGCTATGGGGGCAACCCTGACGAGCTGGTGCGTGCTGCTGACCACATGTCCATGGGACAGGCCAAGCAGGTTACTGATGACATCATCCGGCAGGAGAAGGACATCAAGGAGCTTCAAGGGGCTCTGGAGCAGAAGGAGTTCGACATCTACATGTACCGTCAAGCCGCCTCCGAGGTGGGCTATGACGCTACCTGGGATGAAGTAGCCCTTGACTATCCTGAGCTGTTTACCCCTGGAACCCGCTTCAACCCCGATCTGAGTACGTCTACAGGCGGTCAGAAGCTCGTACCTGACAAAGGTCTGGCCAAGCTTATTGCTGAGAACCCAGAGGGCTTCAGTGTCAACCCATACAACCTTGAGCCACCTAAGACTGGCTTCATGGTTAGCATTGATGCTGAAGAGATTGAACTGGACCTACCCACCATGCGTGGTGTGGGATTCGGTGAAGGTGGTTCCCAGCTCAACAAGAACCGCCAAGCAGTTACCAAGCAGCTTGGTGAGTGGATGGAGCGCAACCAGAAGATCCTCAGCCGTGATGATACCTACCTTGGTGGATGGATTGATCCTGAAACCGGTAAGCTCCAAATGGAGATCAGCCGTAATGTACCTGACTACAAGACGGCAGAGCAGCTAGCCTATGACTTTGACCAGAAAGCCATCTTTGATGTTGATGGTGGAGAGGTCATTGATACTGGTGGCATGGATATCCTAGGGGCTTCAAAGGGGATGTCCAATGAGTGGGCTGAGATGAGCGAGGCTCTGCGTCGCCGTCAGATGGAACACTCTGCACTCTCCGACAAGTTCTTCAACGGTAACCTGGACAACTTCCAGGCCAAGTTCGCTGAGCAAGGTCTGTGGGATCCCGAAGGTGTATCACAAGCTCTGGCCAAGGCTGAGTACATGGTGCCAAACGGTATTACCCGCAAGATGGCCGTGAAGAGCGGCTACGAGATGGACGAGCTGATTACAGTCAAGCCCCGTATGGAGCTGGGTGTTGATCAGGGTACGTCTGTCAAGAACACTCTGGAGCGTGATCCCTATCCCGTATCCCAGAACGAGTTCCTCTACCACTCTAAGAGCCCGGAAGCACAGCGTAATTACATCCAAGGTAAGACTGATGAGATGTTCGCTGAGATTGACTCGCTCAAGGGTATCGAGGATCTAGACCCACGCAGTGATGAGTACAAGGCCATCCTGGCTAAGAGTAACCTGCGTACCCTCCCCTCCATTGAAGCCTACATCAAGGGCGGTGGAGACTTTGAAGCCTTCGAGAACGGCCTCCGTCTGCAGCTGGCAGAAGAGATCGAGACTCTCCAAGGTCGGGGCATCATCCTCCGGGAGAACCCCAAGATCGGTGCAGCACTTACGCTGATCGATAACTACCTCACCAACGGTCGTAAGAACTTCAAGGATCTGGGTGCTGTACGTCGTGAAGCTGCATTCAACGGCCTCAGTGTCGCTGATCAGTTCGATCGTCAGTGGCAGGTCATGAAGGCCATGATGCGCCTCAAGCGTGAAGCTGGCCGTACCTGGTCGTTCATCGGCCACAAGATGCAGAACAAGAACGCTGTCGTCTTCACCGAGGAGATGGCTGAGAACATGGCCAAGTCCGATCAGTCGGCAGAGGCTATGTACAAAGCTGTCGATGAAGTGATCGAACAGATCCGTAACGGCAAGGACGTTACCGGAACGATGATGCGTCAGATGGATCAAGCCTTCAATGCGCTTGAAGCTGCTGATGACATCTCCCGTGCTACTCCTGTATTCTCCACCCTTTTAACCGCCATTGGTCGGGGTGTGGATGCCATGTACACCCGTACTGTTCTGGCTAACCCCAAGACCATCGCAGAGAACTTCGTCAACCTGGCAATGCGGACAACCGTTGAGCCTGTGATGAAGGGTATCGGTGGTATGGGCTTCGGTAAGCTGGACCGTAAGATGCGTGCAATGGCTGCTGCAGAGATGATGTCTGTGCAGGAGACCGTGATGCACATGAACGATGTGCTGGGTAAGGTCTGGAAGATGCCTGATAGTATGCCGTTTAAGCTCTCCATGAAGCCGGAAGAGTTTGAGATGGTAGAGGCTATCCGTGGTGAGAAGATGGCCGGTAACCTTGGCCCTGTGGGCAGCATGATGCTGTCCCTGTCTGACTACTTTAGCCGTGCCACCCAGCTGGGTATTCTTCGGAAGCCTACTGAGTGGATTGGTAAGACTGAGAACATCGGTCAGTACATGGCTGCTAACAGCATCGCTACCCGTGAAGCTGCAGCTGAGATCCTAGAGCGGTTTAATGAGCCCTGGACTTCCAAGTCTATTGCCAAGCGCTCTGCGGAGATCATGGAGAAGAAGCAGAAGTTGATGGATACCATGTTCGATGAACTGGGTGCCATTAACAAGAACCATCCTCTCTACAAGGATATCCAGGATTACGGTGACTACTTCAACTTCCGTAGTGACAAGCTGAAGAACAATACGTTCTTCCGTGCGCTCAACAAAGTTGCGGATGCACCGGGCATCAAGGGGCTCACCGGTATGGTGTTCCTCAAGACTCCTGCTAAGATCTTTGACGAGGCCATCGGGGCAACCCCTGGCATCAACATTGCTCTCCGTCAGTTTGACCAAGAGTGGAAGGCTCTGGAGGATCTGGTTAAGCAGAAGGGTCCAGAAGCCCTTACACCTGCTCAGCTCCACACGCTGGCATTCAAGCGCGGTAAGTTCCGCATCGGTTACATCATGATGCTCCCAGCTATGATGGCTGGATACTTCGACATGGGTAACGGTGCTGGCCCTATGGCCCCTGATCGTCGCCAAGACTTCTTCACTAGCAACCAACAGCGTAAGCCTTACACCGTAGGCTTCGGTGAGAATCGCATCTCATACGCATGGGCACAGCCCTTCGCTCAAGCCATCGGCATGGGTATGGAGCTGGGTCACTTGTTCCGTGAGATGGGTGAACCCCAGAAGCGTAACTTCAACCCATGGTCTCAGACCGCAGCTATTGCTGTTAACAGTGTCGTCAAGAACTCCGTGTTCGAGACTACCATGGGCATGTGGGACAACCTGAAGGCACTCATGTCTGCCGCTACAGGTGATCAGAAGTTTGGAGCTACAGGTGAGAAGTACCTACGTGGTATGGTCACACGCGGCTTACTGCCTATCCCCATTGCTGTGGATCAGGCTGCCAAGATCGTATCCCCTGAAGCCCGTCAGACCCGAGGTTTGATGGATGATCTCTGGGGTATGAGTGGTCAAGGTCTCGGTGGATTGATGCGTAAGATGGCGTCTGGCGTAATGCCCGCTGCTGCGCCCATGAAGCTGGATACAACCACTGGTGAAGAGCTGACCTTCGATGGCTTTGATAAGTCCCCCTTTAGCCTCGGTGTACGCATGTTCAACTTCGCTCAGCCGGTTCGGCTCAGCAAGCAGGCACGCACACCAATCAACAAGGCGTTCGAGAAGTACGGGATTGATCCTAAGCAGCCACCGGAGGACTTCCAAGGTATGCCATTAACTTGGAACGATCGGAATGCTATCACTAAGATTGCTACATCCGTTAAGCTACCACTGTTCCGTAACCGCACCATGGAGCAGGTCTTGAAGGATTACTTCTATAATGAGAATGGACCAAACCTGCGTAAAGGGGGCGACGATGAAACCGCAACTCTTATGTTCGAGGCTGGTTCTGAAGAGAAGATACCACAGCACCTATTCTACGAGAAGGTCCACAAGGCCTACTACAACTATGCTCAGCGCAAATACGCTGCTGTTCAGCTAGCCAACCCTGGAACCTCATTCGCACGTCGTATGCAGGACCACCAGGCTAAGCAGGCTGAGCTGCAGAGTATCAAGCTTAAACAACAACGTACCTCATTCATGACTTACGCTAATGGCGGTAACTGAAAATCTCTATACGGGGGACGGATCAACCGTCCTCTATTCTTTCACATTCCCATATCTTGAAGAGTCCGACATCTTCGTTAGCGTTGATGGGACTGATACAACTGCATACACACTGCCAAACCCAACTACTATTAGCTTTAATACAGCCCCAGCTAATGGGGCTTCAATCCGCATCTACCGTTCTACCAACATTGATGCACTTGATGCTGAGTTCTATCCTGGCTCCTCCATCAGAGCACAGGACCTGAACGGTAACTTTGATCAGACCCTATACGTGGTTCAAGAGGTCCGAAACGGGGCCGTCTTGGCTGACGGATCTACCACCTTTGCGGGTGATCTGGACATGGGTGGTAACGAGATCATCAACCTCGGGACGCCTACTTCAGATGGTGCTGCTGTAAACAAGCAGTACGTGGATAGCCGCCTTGGTGATGTCGACGTCCCTGGCCATACCCGTTGGCGCTACAACGCAGCTGGTGGTGAGACAAGCCTCAGTGGTATTGGCTCAGATGGGTCTACCCTCCAATACTCCGCAACGCGGGAACAAGTGTTCCTAAACGGTGCTCTACTGCAGCGTGGTGTTGACTACTCCGCAGATGATGGGGCTACTGTTAATCTGATTAGTGGCGCTCTGGTTGCAGGTGATGTTGTTGATGTTCAGTGCGTCAATAACTTGAGCACTGCTCCAGGGCAGGCGGCTGACGTATCCTTCCTACAGTCTGGCACTGGAGCTACTCTCCGTACCGTTGAAAGCAAGCTGAGTGATGTTGTCTCCGTTAAGGACTTCGGTGCTGTTGGAGACGGTGTGACGGATGATACGGCAGCTATTCAGGCTGCTATTAATTACACAACTACCAACAAAAAAGTACTTGTTGGCACCGCAGGCACATATCGAATTACGTCTTCTTTGAAATTTGGAAGTAACTTCCATTACAAAGGTAATGGAGCTATTTTTCAAATGGATTATCGCCCTGTGGGTAACAATGTTTGGAGAGATGCACTCTTTGCTAATACTAATTGGGCAACTACTACCAGAACTACTAACATTATAATTGATGGGCTTCAAACTGAAGATGGTCCTAATTCTGGGTATGGTTCTCACCTAACAATTATTGGTGGTGAAGATGTTCTTATTAATAATCTACGATTCAATAAAACGTCAGGCCAATTTGCAACGGCATTTGCTTGCGATAATATCGTCGTCTCCAATTGTCATATCGTAAACGATCCATCTGGTCAAGCGGATCCTGCAGATAGATTGTATGGTGATTGTCTTCACTTTACTCAAGGTAATAACATTACGGTAACTAATTGTATCTTAGAATCAACTAGTGATGACGGTATTGCATTTTATGCTCAAGATAATGGGTTCCTAGTTAATGGTGCTTTTAGTGATATTATTGATGTTACAGTAACTAATTGTGTCATCAAAAGTGCAACTAATAGCATTAGAATTGGCTATTCAGATAGTGATGGGGCTAGCGGTGAGTACACTTGGACTACTAAAAATATAGCTATCTCTAACTGCATAGCTAATCAACGGTTTAATCTTCAAGATTTTAGGGCGCAATCTTCACCATTGATTGAAAACATTACTATTAGTAATTGTGTATTCGATGTTGAAGAAGCTAGTAAACCTAATATCTTTACAGGTGGTAGAACTGGAGCAAGAAGAACTGCTTACGGTAAGGTTACCCTAACTAATTGCACATTCCGTGGACTTGATTCTACAGAAAACCTGTTTGACGCTAGAGAATCTGCTGGTATTCACGCAGCTACTGAAGTAGTTATGTCAAATTGCAACCTTACAGGTCGTATGGCTATAGGCGCAACAGATCTCCTAACAATTCAAGGTTGTAACCTTACCACTACAACTAGTGGAGATAATGCTATGTCTTTAGCTGGTACAGTTATTAGAGTGAGCGATAATTACATTGATGGGGGAACTGTCAACTTTTCAGATGTATCCCTTAACAATACAGTTGATCACTTCTTTTTAAATGATAACTATTTTAAAGCGGGAGTAAGGAACGTCACTTTAAATCCGGCTACATCTGCAGTTGTAAACGGCTATACTATAGTGAACAATAGATTTAGTGGTTCTGGTAATGTTGTTAACATTGGAAGTCTGACACTTCCTGTAAATAAGGGGTCTCTTAATCTTACTTTTAGTGGTTCTGGCACACCAGAAAATGTCGTGACTGCTCCAGTTGGTTCAATTTATACACGAACTGACGGAGGGTCAGGCACGACTCTCTACGTCAAAGAAACAGGTACTGCAAACACAGGCTGGGTAGCCAAGTAATTACTATGACAAAAACACGAGACTTAGCCGACCTGGGTGGAGGTTTCATCCAGGCTGGTACTGGTGCACAGCAGCGCACCGTTGAATCAAAGCTGCAAGATACAGTTTCAGTTAAAGACTTTGGCGCCGTTGGAGACGGTGTAACAGATGATACGGCGGCTATTCAGGCTGCTATTGATGCGGCAGAGGTTTTTGTTGTTTCGAGTACAGAATCACAGACTACTCGTAATGATTCAAACGTAGGAATTGTCTGGTTCCCACCTGGTGAATACAAAGTAACATCTACACTTATCATTAACGGGCCTGGTGTACACATCAAAGGTAGTGGAGTTACAGCTACTAAGATTAACAGTAGTAGTGACAGTAATCTATTCTACGCACGCTCTGATACGCAAACCACTACTGGGATTTTGCATAATATTGCATTTTCAGATATGTCACTCCGTGGGACTTTTACAAATCCTACTAGTGGAGCCGCTATTGCAGTAGATATAGCCAAACACGTTTATATCTACAATATCCGTTTTAATGGGTTCTATGATGATATTGTTTTTAGAGGTGTCCAAGAGCCTGCGTTAGTTCATAACTGCAACTTCTTCTCAAACAATTCAGTAACGACCGCACGGACTGGTAATGCTCACATTAAAGCTAGTGCTATACAAGTAAATTCAGGCTCAACTAACGCAATGGCTGGCCCTGACGGGGGAGGATTTTACTATGCTTACTGCGTCAATATTGTGGTGAGCAATTGTGAACTAAGAGCGGCATCTGATTTTAAAGAGCATGGTGTATTTATTGGGGCATGTGATGGATTTTATTTGTCTAATTGCCACCTTCTGAATCATGTTGATCAGGTTTCGGTTGTTAGAGGTAACACAGTCTGCCCTTGTGCAAACATACGTTTGAATAATTGTTTTTTTGATGGGGAATCCCCTACTACTAAAAGGAATCTTAATATAGCTAGTGCTCAGGCACAAGTTGGTGCGAGTTCTACTACAGACGTATGTGTATATGGGTGTAAGTTTAATGGTGTAGGTGATGCTGCTGGGGGAGTAGAAGCGTGGATTATTTGTGATGACGTAGCAGCACGAAACCTCATTGTTGATGGGTGTTACTTTGATAAAGCTAGAAATGAAACTTCAGCTGCTATTGAGTTAAAGCGCGGAGATGTTATGTGCGTTATTGCTAATAATCAATTTCTCATGGAAGATACGTTTGTACCTACAACAGTAATCCGTTCTAATGCTTCTAATGTAGCAGACACTGATCTTTTCTCACATCTAATTATTGATTCTAATAGCTTTGTCTGTAATGGTACAGCAGATCGCCCTGACTACAACATTAGATTGGCTAACGCACAGAATAAAACTGTAATTAAAAACAACTGTTATTATGCAGATTCTGGTGTTGGTGGTGATAATTTGTTGTACGATACTAAGACCTCTGGTACTACGTTTGGTAGTGGTACAACTAACAATAACATAGACATCAGTTAATTATGACAAAAAACACGTGACTTAACTACCCCTTTATCCACGTATGAAGCAACAACTAAACGTACCTTACTTCTACCAATACGATAACAAGAGCGGTACGGGATACCGAGAGTGCTTCAGCTCCTCCTGTGCCATGTTGGCGGCCTACCTGGGCAAGGTTAAGTCCGATGATGAGTACAACCTTATCCGCCAGCACTACGGGGATACTACCAGCTCCACTGCCCAGCTCGGTGCTCTTAGCCGGCTGGGCCTACACCCATCATTCCTAACAAACGGCACCGCATCCCGACTTAAAGCCGAGATCGATAAAGGTTACCCAGTAGCAGTAGGTTGGATCCACAAGGGGCGTGTAAGCGCGCCTACAGGGGGAGGACACTGGTCTGTGATCGTTGGTTACGACGACACTGGATTTCTTGTCCATGATCCTTCAGGTGAAGCCGACTTGGTTCATGGTGGATATGTGAACTACACCCAGGGTGAGTACATCCACTATTCGTACAAGAACTGGCTACAGCGTTGGGAAATTGACGGTCCTGGTACCGGGTGGTACATGACATGCAGACCCTAACATGCCTGAATACCTGATTGGGATCGCACTCTCAGCCCTGCTGGGGGGTTTCACCTTCACTCTAAAGAAGTTAGATTCAGTTGAGTCTGATGTTCTTAAGCTTGAATTGAAGATCTCAGAGACCTACGTAACAAAAGAAGAGCTCAACAGGACTATGGATGGGCTCTTCAAAACCCTTGGTCGGATGGAAGAGAAGCTAGATGCTCACGTCTTCGACGACCGAAGGAAACTAAGTCAACTCAAATGTCACTACAATGATTGAAATTCTTGGCGTCAAGCTGACCTACGAGGCCCTGGGCTTCCTGGCAGCATTTATTATCTCCGAAGTAATCGGAGTTTCAAAGCTTAAGGAGAATAGCGTCGCTCAGCTCGTAAAGAACCTGATCGATACACAACGTCCTCATCGCAAAGAAGACGACAAAGTGGTTGCTATCCGCGCTCGCGTGGAAGAGCTGCTGAATGACCTCAAAGCACTGGATGACTGAACATGGCTACAAAAATGGGGACAGAGGACCAATTTGAGTTCCTCCATGGACTGGTTACGGCAGAGTTCATCGAACGAATCCAATCGGGCCAAGCATCTACCGCAGATCTCCGGGCTGCAGTGGATTGGTTGAAAGCTAATGACATCACTGGAGTCCCTGTGGAGAACAGCCCACTTGCTGGACTTGTTGGTCTGATCCCAGAGCTTTCCTTTGATGAAGTTGCGGAGGAGATTCAATAGTGAAGACCTGCAGCATTTGTGGTGTAGAAAAGGACTTGTCTGAATTCTACTCAAGGCATAAGTTCTGCAAACCTTGTGCCACAACTAGGTCGAGGGAGAGACAGCGGAACAATCCAGATCAATGGAAAATTCAGAAGAACTACGATCTTAAAAGGAAGTATGGTATTGACCTCGATCAATTCAACACTATATTAGCTTCCCAAGATTGCTGCTGTGTTGTATGTGGGTCTATTAAATCACTAGTGGTAGACCATAATCATTCTACCGGAGATGTCCGTGGAATCCTATGTTCCAGTTGTAACGTCTCTGCAGGACGTATGGGTGATAGCCCCTCTCGCTTGAGAGCACTTGCAGATTATCTAGAAGATGTAGGTCACTATGGCTCCACGTAAATCAAAGAATCCTGGTAAATCCGCCAGGTATTACGCCTCAAATCCCAAAGCGCGAGCTAAAAAGAACGCTGCCCAGCGCAAGCGTAACAAATCAGCTAAGAACCGCAAATACCGTGCCGAGCTCAACAAAGAGCGCCGCAAACGTGGAATCTATGGTAAGGGCGGTCCTGACATGTCTCACAAGAAGAATGGCAGGATCGTAGCCGAATCACCAAAGAAGAATCGCGGACGGCAAGGTGCTAATGGCAAAACTACTAAGAAGTAATCATCATGCAAACCCCCGGTGACTATCTCTACAACATGATTGTCCTCAAAAGCAGCGATGCTAAGAGGATGTGGCGAAATGCGATATTCGAAAGAGATGGACACCGGTGTGTCTACTGCGGCTGTGACCGCAACCTGACTATTGATCATGTCCGCCCTAGATCGAAGGGTGGTCCAACAAACGCTGAGAACTGCGCGACCGCATGTCGCTCCTGCAACCAAGCAAAGGGATCCATGCAGGTCGAAGCATTCTTAAACCTACAGTTAGCATAATGGCAATCTCCAACACCCGCGAAGCTTTTCTGGCCGGTCCCTACGACGGCTACACAATTGATACTACAGCTGATACAGCCCTGGCTGCTATCACCACTTCAAGCACTGTGCGCGATGTCCTGGACATCCTGAACGGTGTGGTTCAGCGCAACCGCGTTACCACTGTGGACAGCACTGGTTACGCAACCTCTGTCCAGGTCTGATCTCATTGGGGGCTTCGGTCCCCTTCCTATAAACCCCTTAAATAAATGAGTACACTTGATGAAAGGCTCGCTCAAAGAACATCACTAGGAACATGGACATTTGACAATAGATTCAGTTACAGGGCAGGTCTAGGTAGGATCTTCAATGCTTATGGTCCTGTCATCTGCGAACTCTGCTACAACATCACAAGCCCTGGTGGCGCGTTCACTTTAAGATCAACAGGTTCTGTAAGTTACGAGGTGGACTGGGGGGATGGGTCCTCAGAGACTAGTACGTCAAACAACCTGTCGCATACTTACGCAGCTGGTGATTACATCATCAAAGTCACATCAGCTGTAGTGTATCGTCCGTATTTTAACAACAGCGGGGATGAAGACCAGATAACTAGGATCGATACCACTGACATTGACTTTGGTACTAGCCTCGAAAATGCTTGGAGGGGTGCAGCCAACATGACCGACTTTAACGCTGCTTTTGGCGTTTTTACTGGTGTGACTGACTTTAGTGGTGCTTGGCGTGCCTGCTCTGGACTAACTAGCTTCCCCTTAATTGACACTTCAACCGGGACTAACTTCTACGCTGCTTGGCGAGACTGCTCAGGCTTTACTAGTTTCCCCTTGATCGACACTTCAAGCGGGACTAACTTCTACGCTGCTTGGCAGAACTGCTCAGGCCTAACCAGCTTCCCCTTGATCGACACTTCAAGCGGTACTAGCTTTTACGCTGCTTGGTACAACTGCACAAGCCTTACAGACTTCCCAGCCAACTTCTTCGACTCCTGGGCTGGCACACCAGTAACTAGTTGCTTTGTTCAAACCTGGGCCAACTGCACCTACCTCACCGCCACATCCGTAGAGAACATCCTCAACAGCCTTGACACCTCTGGTCAATCTGCACCTGCATCTAGTGTAGACATCACCATTGATTACAACGCAGGTTCGGGAACACCTAGCGTAGCAACTGCTGTATCCAACCTTAAGTCCCGTGGCTGGACGATTACTCTGAACGGAGTGCTTCAGTAACCTAATTTCTTTTATACTATGTCCGACAACATTAGTTACTTCTACAACGCGCTCACAGGAGATGAAATCGAGAAGCTCTCTGGTGGCAAAATAAAGCGGATGTCCCCCTATGCTGCTGCTGGTCTCATTGGCTCTTGGATGGTTGAAACAGGTAGTGATGATCTATCCAACCTAGATGTAGTTGAGAGAGGCAACAACAATAAAGGACGTGGTATCTCCCAGTACACCGATGTCCGCCGTGGACCATATGACAGGGCTAGGCAGCAGGCTATCAGCCAGGGCATTGATCCAAACAGTGCTCAGTTCCAGTTACGGTACTTTGTTGAAGAGTACATGGGTAAGCATGACCCCCCAACTGGTGAGAGCCTCATAGGCTGGTCTAGGAGCCTCGAGAACCTGCCTAAGTTCTCTTCTGTGGCCGAGGCAGCCACACACTTCACAAACAACTATTTCCGGCCATCTGAGCCCCATTTGGACCGCCGTACATCCTCCGGTGAATCAATCTATCAGCGGTTCCTCAATGCGCCTAAAACGGGGCCTCAAACCCCAAAGCCCCAACCACCCAGCCTCTCACCGATCTTTAGTGGGAAGTGGGTTGACAAGCTGGTAAAGAAGTTCGGCCCTAACGCCACAGTCGGTTCTGTGTTCGTCCAAAACGAGCAAAAGAATGCAAGACTAATGTCCAAGCTGGACAAGCGGGCCTACTCTGCACTTGAAACTGTTTATAATGTGCAAAACGGGAACTTCGATCAAGTCAACAAGAAGCAATTCAAGAAGGGCTGGAAGTACCTGAAGAAGACTGGTCTTACTAATGTCCTGTCTAAGTTCGGCATTCAAGAGAATGTCATGAAGATGGCTAAGAAGGGCGGCTACGGTAACGTAACCAACAACACAGCCACAGCCTTCAAGCAGGGTATGGACTTCTTCAAGGAACTCGGCACTAAGCAGCAGGAGTCCTGGCAGTCTACCCTTGATGCCCGCTCTGAAGCCCGTCAGGCCACCTATGGTGACTACGACTACAAGGGCTACAACTTCGCTCAGTACTTCAACGAGAATGCGCTGGATAAGCTGCGCATCAAGGATGATTACTACAAGCCTGGCTCATCTGAAGCCAATGCTTGGCAGATTCCCCAAGGCCAGGAGCAGTATCAAGCTGACTTCGGTCCATCATACACAGAACAGATCGCTACAGCTAACAAGGTGAATTCTAACCTCCAAGGTGGTGGTGCTCTGGATTCTGGAGAGAAGGTAGGCGGCTGGAACCTAGGTACAGCTCAATACGGAACCACCCCTAACACTGGTGGAACTTCTACTGCTACGGGCGGTGGTGGAGGCGAATCCGCTTCCTAAGGCCCCTAGGAGGCCCTACAAGGGGCCTCTAATCCCTTTTAATACAAACTACCATGTGCACCAAGAAATGCTCCTCATGCGGCTTAGAGAAGCCTCTGGGGGAGTTCTACAGATCTAATACGGTTAAAGGGGGACTACAGAACAACTGCAAGCCTTGCTGCCTACAGCTCCAATGGGAATCTAAACTCAAGAGAGTGTATGGCATCGACAAGGATATCTACAACAAGATGTTTGTTGAGCAAGACGGCTGCTGTGCAATTTGTAGGCGCCATCAGCTGGAGTTCCCTAAGCGTCATGCTGTAGACCATTGCCACACCACAGGTAAAGTTCGCGGACTGCTCTGCGAAGACTGTAACACCTCACTCGGAAAATTCAATGACGACATCCAGACGCTCGAAAGAGCAATTAAATACCTTAGAGCAGCGTCTGAAGGTTGACTTCAAACTATTCTTAAGGGCGGTCTGGCACGAGCTGGGCCTCCCTGCCCCAACCCGTGCACAAAACTGCATCGCAGACTATCTACAGAATGGACCAAAACGCTTACAAGTACAGGCCTTTAGGGGAATTGGAAAATCCTATGTTACGGCTGCCTACGTACTCTGGGAACTATACAGAGACCCAGACAAGAAAATTATATGCCTTTCCGCTTCTAAAGATCGGGCTGACTCAAACAGCATCTTCCTCCAGAAGCTTGTCATGCAGATTGACTGGCTCGCGCATATGCGGCCTAAAGGCGATCAGCACCGCTGGTCTCGTGTCAACTTTGACATTGGCGGTTGTGTTCCTACTCAATCCCCTTCGGTCAAGTCAGTCGGCATCACCGGTAACTTCACAGGAAGTCGAGCGGACATTATCCTCTATGACGACGTTGAAGTCCCCAACAACTCTGCCACAGACATGCAGAGAGAGAAACTGCTCCAGCTTGTTACTGAAGCAGAATCCGTCCTCATTCCTAAGCCTACTTCCCGAATCATCTATCTAGGTACACCTCAGACAACCTTTACCGTCTACCGTAAGCTATCTGAGAGGGGCTACAGGCCCTTTGTTTGGCCTGCCAGGTATCCCAGTGACCCCTCCCTGTACGAAGGCACCCTAGCGCCGCAGCTAGAGGAGGATATGGCAAAGGGGGCTCAAAGGGGGACACCAACAGATACACGCTTTGGAGAAGACGAACTAACAGAGCGTGAAGCCCACATGGGCCGCTCTAACTTCGAACTCCAGTTCCAATTAAACACAACCCTGTCTGATGCTGAGAAGTTTCCCCTTAGATTCTCTGACTTCATTTGTACACCGCTGTCTGACACTGCTGCTGAAAGGTACGCGTGGAGCTCAGACCTGCGTTACGTACACAAGGAGCTACCTGCTGTCGGCCTACCAGGAGATAGATGGTTTGCACCGATGTTTATTGACCCAGGGATGGTTGACTACACCGAGACGATCCTCTCCCTTGACCCTAGCGGTCGTGGTACTGACGAAACAGCTTATACTGTTCTGTCACAAGCTAATGGGTATATCTTCGTCCGCCATATGGGGGCTTCAAGGGATGGTTACTCGGATACAACGCTCTCTGAAATAGTCAGGACAGCTAAGAAGTACAATGCTACTACGATCCTTGTCGAATCCAACTTCGGAGACGGAATGGTATGCGAACTTCTCAAAAGACATCTCATTCAGCAGCAATGTAATGCTCACCTGGAAGAGGTCCGTGCTTCGGTACGCAAAGAAGAGCGGATTATCGAAACTCTCGAACCTGTACTCAACCAGCACAAGCTGATCATCGATCCAAAGGTGCTTGAATGGGACTACAGATCTAATCCAGACGTAGCACCAGAGAAGAGACTGGAATACATGCTCATGTACCAGCTCTCCAGGATGTGTAGAGAGAAAGGAGCAGTCAAACATGATGACCGGGTTGACTCGCTTGCTCAAGGGGTCCAATGGTTTACAGATGCTCTTGCTCAGTCTGCTCATAAGCGTCAAGCAGAAAGACGAAATGAAGAGTGGACAGCAATGATGGAGATGTTCGAAGAAGCTCCATCTGAAGCAGTTGATGGTCTCTGTTTAGGTGCCAGTTTTATCCAATTTAAGCGTAAGACACAAACACTACGAAAGCCCTTGCGCTGGAATTGATTAACAACGACTGCGGCCATTAGCAAGGAGGGGACAAAGGGAAGTGGTGCTCCCCCTCTCCAAAGGTGGATGGCGACACGGGGAAGAAGACCACCCATAAAGGGTAGTCTCTTCCCCCTTTAAGCCGTTAAGGGGGGGACTATAGGGGGGGATTAAAGACCGTAAAGCGCGCTAGCGCGCCCTATAAGCCGGTGAT
>Ga0208543_1000361_pt1 | contig 14740 bp, 18 predicted proteins | sample DEB08_DNA_14_FD_185497 | JGI IMG/M metagenome (GOLD analysis project Ga0208543, IMG submission 185497) | Aqueous microbial communities from the Delaware River and Bay under freshwater to marine salinity gradient to study organic matter... | ecosystem: Environmental > Aquatic > Marine > Coastal ...
CTCGCGTTTGCTGCATCCTTAAAGCTTGTAATGCGTTAGCTCTGTTTGCGTTTCGGTTTTGCAACGCAACGCCAGCGCCCTGCGCTACAATACTCCCTATTGTCATTGGATCACACATTAGTTCACTACCTTTACGCTGCCGCCAGTTACGGGGTCGAATAGTCCGGCGATTGTGGATGGCGCTGTATTAGCGCCCTTTTGATTAACCGATCCAGTTACACGCTTGGGCGCTCCTGTTGCGACTGCACTAGGATCAACGTTGTAAGATGGATCGTATGATCGTTTTACAAAATCAGTAAAAAAATCTACTACTTCTGTTTCGGTAGGCTCTTTGTATGGCTGGGATCTGCCAACAACATCGAAAGCGTTTATCGCAGCTGTTTGAGCGTTAATTGTAGGTATGTCCTCACTATCGACGGCTAGACCTTGTAGTTCACCAGTTAAATCAGTTTTACCGCCCGTAACGTAATTACGATTAGCACCCATGTACTGATCGACAATGCTATCAATACGTCCTTCTTCGCCACCTTCTGCACCAGCAAGTATTCCTAAATCATCGTCAACGTCTGATTGTGCAAGCATGCCAGCAGATTTGTATACATCGTATATACCCCTTACCGCATCATCGTAAGCAGTTGTAAACGCTTCGGATAATCCACCTTCTCGATAATCTGTGCCTAGCTGATTGTAATAATCATCTGTAGCAAACGTAAATTGTTCGTTAAGCAATCCTAATTGTTTTTGTAATGCAGCATCACGCAATGCTAGTGCATCGAGCAACGCTTGGTTTACTACGGATGCAGTGCTAGTACCGCCTTCGTCGTCGTCGTCGTCATCAGTTGTTGTAGTGGTCGTAGTGGTTGTGTTATTTCCGCCACCAGTAACTGTAGATCCGCCACCTGACGTAAAGTTTCCAGATCCGTCGTTTGTAAGAATATTTCCTGTTGGACCTGCTAGTGTAACGCCAGCATTATTAACGTAAGTTATGTTGCCACTTCCAAACGAGTTTGGATCGTCATCAGAAAATATATTCACAAAACCACTATCATCCTCACCACCAGATTTAATAAATCTGTCCAAAGCATTAGTGTTGGCAATATTTACGTTGTTGTTTGTCGGGTAATATAAAGAACCATCAGCGTTTGTTGCCATACTTGCATCACCGCCAAGTAAACTACCAACTAACGTTCTATTCCCGTCACCATCAACACTTACTATTGCTGGATTTCCAGGATTTGCTGGCGCACCTGGCGTTACTTTTCCGCCAAGATTCATAACGCCTACGTTACCCATAGACGTTATGCCAGCATTAGCATTGTTAATGGTATTATTATTATTGTTGTTGTTATTGTTGTTGTTATTGTTGTTGTTATTGTTGTTGTTAAACTGATTGCTGTTATAAGTCTCAGTAACAGCCGCACCGCCGGAAGTAATTTCTTTCCATGTATCTGACCACCAGCCCATTATATTATCCTCGAGCTATCGCTAGGCGCAAACAGCTGCGCCATTTCATATCGGTTTTTGTTTCGCGCCTCGAGTTGCGCTTGTGTTGCTAGACCTTCTGTCGCGTTGGCAAAAAGATTAGTTAATGGATTGTATTCCGGCACTTGTGTATTTGCCATAATCTGATTAGCCGCCGTACTTGCAATCAGTGTGGGATCAGCCAGTGACGCATTTTGCGTAAGTAAATTACTTTTTACGTTTGCAAGATTAGTCCGCATAGCATTGGCAATCGATTCACCTTTTCTTGCCGCTGCTAATTCTTGCGCTGCTAGTTGTTTTTTTAATTTGTTTTCTCGATCAATACGTTCGCTCGATTGCAACTGATTACTTCGAGCAAGAGCAATTCTGAGGTTTTTCATTGCATCAGTGTACTGATCTTCTATTTGTGGGTTAGCGTAATTCATATAGTCGGACGCAATGCCACTATAAAAATCATCACCATAGCCAGCAAACGCAGCATCAATGTTTTCTTTGCCTTGCGTAATCCGCCCTTGCCTAGCTTCTTCCTCTGCAAGTTGGCGCTGGTATTCTTCTTCCATTGCCCTGTTGCTGCCGCCACCTAAACACATTTTATGCCACCATGCCCTTTCTGCGCCACTTTACATTTGTGTCCGACAATCGAACGTAGCTAAAAACTTTAAAATCTTCGCCGTTTTTGCCATATTTTTTCAGCGTACATTCTTCTTTCAGTCCTAAAAATTTTAACCACTTATGCACTTCGTCATAACCCTCGATACTGTACGCTTCGACCCTATGCGCTCTTGCTCTATCTAATGCTGGTATTATAGCGCGAATTATCTGTTTTGTCAGGAAAACGCCGATACTTTTAAACTTGTCAGTCGCAAACATCCCAAGTGTCCACACGCCAGGACGCACGGGTATATAACTTATAATGGCTATTGGATTGTTTGGTTCTTTTTCAACGCAATAAACCGTTTCAAAATCAGCTAAATTATTTGCAATATTATAGGCTAAATCTTTTTTATCTTCTGTGTATCGTAATGCAGATATTTCTTCAAAATCCCGATGCCGCATATTTGAAGCAACATGAAACACATCTTCTGGTTCAGCGTGACGTATTATCATCCGCTTTCTCCGCTAGTATAGTGTATTGCGATATTTCCTAGTTTTGCTGCACCTGGCTTAGTGCATGTGAGCCTTGGCGCAATATGAGTAGAGTAACCATTTATTGCTGCTCGGCCTAACCCAAACGTTGTTTTATTTACTGTCGCTACTTCCTCGAGCGCAGTAATGTCTTGCGGATCTGTTGCAATACTTACCGTCCAGACGTTTTCGCAAGTAACATCGATGCTGTTGTAGTCTTTGAATGTTGCTGGGCTTCCGCTATCCAAAAACGGCATTTGCACAACAACTTCTGAACTGTCGTAGATGTTGCCGTCCTCACCGCCTAGCGAATATAATTTATTGCCGCTTCTGCATAAAGTTTGTCGCCCGTCGTATGCCCATCGATCAACAACAAAACCTGGCTCATATACAGACCATGCAGATACTTTTGATGAAGGGAAATAGCTAAACACATACATTGTCGAGCCGATTGCCAGTATGTATCGACCATCACGTTGCTCAAGCGTTGCTTTTGCCTTTTCTGCTAGTGTTCGATTGTCTTGTATTGATTTAACAATAAGTTCGTCAATTGGATTGCCAATGTCGCCTACAAACGCAGCATTAGACGAGTCTCGAGAGCGCAAACTACGCAAACCAGACAAAGACAAATAAAATACATCGTTTTCGCCAAACTCTACCACACTGTCAGGAGCTATTGTTCCTGTGTTTTGCAAAACTTGGATTTGCTGGTTTAATGCTGGATCAGGGTCAACAAACCATATTTGTATTGCCTCTTGTGCTAATACGGCCAGATTATCAAAATAAGTCGCCATTGCTTTAAGATCTTCCGACCCTCGAGAATGGTTAGCGAGGTTTATAAACCCTGCACTTTGCGTCGTGTCGTTCCATTCTGTCGGATCGTCGATTGCAGAGAAGTGCAGCAAACTATCTGATAATGCGTACATTTTTGTTTTTACTGGCATTACAAACTTGCCAGGAGAATACGCATTGATCGTTACGGCATCAGCCCCACCATCTAAATAGTTTTGAGTTGTCGGATCAAACGCAGTAGTTACATTGCCAGTAGTTGTAATCGCAACGGTCTTGTTGTTGTGTGCAGAGGTGCTTTCTTTTGCAATAATATTTACAAAAGCATTGACCGCTGTGGCTTCGTATTCCGGTGCAGACGCAAAACTGTTGATAGCCGCTGCAACTTTAATTGCTGTATAGCTGTGCGACGTTTCCCAAACAACTTGAGAGCCAATTAAATTTATACCGTCAACAGTAATTGCAGTGACCGCGTTATCAACGCCGCCCGACATATGATTTATATTGCCAACGGTAAACGCACCAGTAACCTCGAGCGTAATCTGGAAATTATTGTAAGCTATGCCTACCGCTGGCGCTGTAATTGTAACAACATCACCCGTTGCATTAGCAGTATAATCACTAGCTCCACTGGTTATCGCAGCGGCAATGTTAGATGCAGTTAAAGTGTTCGATCCGTTATGATTAACAGCGGCATCAATAATATCTACATTATTTATACGCAAAAAGCGTAATTCATCACCTGGATTTGACGTACCACCAGTTATTTGTATCGACGCAGTAGCCGCAGTGCCGCCCACACTACCAGCTGTTATCTGAAAAGTGTTTCTTGCTCTGCCGTCAAACCAATCTGTAATCCGCGTACCATCATAATAATGATATATTCGACCGTCTGCGAATTGTGCTGCAACATATAACTTACCGTTGTAAAACTCTACTGAATGAACGTTTGTAAGTGCTTCGCCACTAGGATGCTGCAATTGAACATATGTAAGGTTAGTCGGGGTATTAGCTGGAAATGTAACAGCAGAAGATGCCGCAGATCCGAACGTATAAATCTGACCAGCTGCCGCTGCTAATCCTATTGTGTTAGACGGTAAGTCTACAATTTCAACAAAAGCGGGTCTCTTTTCTATTTCACCACCGCGAGTAATATGAGCATTTTTCAACTCAATCAGCGTACCAGGAGGCGCTGTCACATTCATACGTCTGCGGTCTAAACCACCTCTAAAATCCTCGACCAGTACATAAGGCATTAGCTACCCCCTGTTGTCGCAATCAAAGGTGGGCCTTTTGGTTGATAGATCCCTTCCGGTTCACCGCCACCAATAACAAAGGTTTCGGTCTTGCTCATTCTCGCTTTTAGTCGAGCATAATGCGCTTGTGCAGCCGCCAGCTTATTTTGTGCGTCTGCCTGTTTTTGGCGTGAAAGTATTTCTGCAGCCGAGTATAAAATTATTAACTGATCGTCCAAATCAGCTGTATCTGCTTCGGCAACAAACGGACTAAGATTGCGAATACCGTATATCCTTACACTATCCGTTCCTGTTGTTGCGTTTGAGTTATTTGCAGGGATTGGCCAAAACTCTATTTGATTGTTTTCGTAAGTATCAAAACGTCTGATCGGTGAAGATTGTATTCCTCGATCACTGTCATGCTGATTATATTCTTGTGCGCCAATCCCGTAATGAAGCTTTGTCCAATAGTCGCCATGTTTAGTTTCAATGCGCTCTATACGCTCAAACACTAATCCATCAGGCACATCATAATATCGCTGGCCAGCATTTATCGCTATGTCACGGGTAATGCGTAAAAACGGCCAGCTATAATCTTCCCATAGCCGCCGTTGTGTACGCTGCAACATATTAATAAATACATCCCTCGTTGCTTTGCCCAGATTAGGCTGTAGCGAGTGACCAACTTCTGCCCTCAAATCGGTTACAAGTTGACCTAATGATGTGCCTCTAGCCATGTGCTATCCCTCGACGTATGCCTCGTTTATTTCAGTTGTGGGATCGTCAGCTATGTAATGGCCTTTTGCATCCCTCGCTCTTTTACGAGTTGTTTTCTTTTTTGCTGGCTTTTTCTTTTCTGGCGTAAATGTTGGATCTAAAAGCTCCGCTGGAATACGGGCTGCTTCCAGCGAATTAGGAAGATCCCCGTATTGATTAAATAAATTTACAACTTTTTGATCGCCGTAAAATTCACCTAATCTGTTTCGTTCTTGATCCATAGTCGCATCAAGTTCGCCAGTAACTCTAATATTTGTAACGGCATCACCGCCATGTATTGATTGCAACAGCATTATTTCCGCTGGTGTAACCATTGATTTTGCTACAACGCTGCGAATATCTCCTCCTATCGCAACAGTGCATGAACATTTATCAAACATATTTTCCTCCTGTTGAAAGGAGGGCGCGAACGCCCCCCTGATTAAATTAAACGATTTCGTAAACGCCGTGACAGTTCAGCTGAGTTGCTGAAAGTGCCGCAGTTGTAGTAACCGCACGATACATCACGTACTGGTCAGCTGGTCTTGCTGGTGAGTGACGCTTCATTTTCTCGCCGTCCATGTAATACATGCACAGTTTCGAGCTATCGATGATGTAACAACGCTTGTCTGGGTTTTTACCTGAGATAGTCAAATCATCCAGTGTTGGATCATAAGCAAAAGTAAGACCGTTATAGTTAATCTCACCCATTGCAATGTTTTGACCTCGAGCAAAACCAGTTTGTGAGTAGTTACCGTTTCTACGTAGTTCGTCTGCAAGACGGTCTAAGAAAGCAGAACCACAAACTGCAATGTTTGGCTTACCGCCAAAACGCTTCAATTGACGCATTTCTGTATGTAGAGTTTCAATTAACTCTTGCCCAGTTGCGGTAGTTGAAATTGCTACGTTTGATCGGTTTCTCCACCATGTATTCGATACGGTAGATAGACCGCCAACCGTTGTACCAGTTGCCGATGGATCATCCAAAATCAATGTCTGGATACCAGCAATTGCGTTTGCGTCGGCTGTACCGTCACCATAAAGAAAATCATTCATGCCTCGAGAATAACCTTCCATCATATCGTCTAGCTTATCTTGGAAAAGATTAGCTAAAACCGTCTGATCGCGGCCTGAGTGATTGCTTACACCAGCTGATGTAGTGCTTTCAGTAACGCTAATACCGTCCTTTTTAAGTTCGGTTAGTGTTAATGAAATACCAGCGTGATGCTCTTTCCATGCGTATGCAGCACGTTTGATGTTTGCTGGGTTTGCATAAGTCACTGTGTCGTTATGCGTATAACCAGAAACGGTTGTTGTGTATGTGCCTTTAACACCTACACTCAGTTCACCTTTACCACCTGGAAAGGTTTTAGCAGCTGCGTCCATTGCTTTTAGCAGCGGCTTGTCTTGTAAAGATTGAGAATACACTGTGCCTTTGTCGATATAGTAATCGAGGGCGGCGTTAGCGATGTTCTCAAGTTCGGCTGTTGAAAATGCCATTTTGACTTCCTAACGTTTTTAGGAGTTACCCATCGCCGCTGCAATCGCCTCTTGTAACGATTGGGGTTCTGGCGCTGGACTACCTCCAAGTTTACCACCAGACGCAGTTTTCATTGGCGTTCTATTACCAAATTTAGCATTATACTTTTCGTTCACTTGGTCGTAAGCAGTCTGCGCTAATTGGCGTAAATCTTCTGGATTTTGCGCTGTAAATTGCTGGCCGTTACTTCCTAGTTCCCACCTTAATGCTTGAACTCTTGCGTCAATTAGATCTTCTTTGAGTTCGTAGTCAGGGTCGTTCGCTCGGGCGTTTTCTTCCCATTCAGTTGCAACATTAGCTAAATAATTAACATGCTCTTGCTGCGCCTGATTTTGTTGCTGTTGCACCAGTGCTGCGTTCTGTTGCTTCTGCCATGCGGCATCTGCCCTAGATCGCGTTAATTCCCGTGCCGCACTTTCGTCTAAGTAACCATCGTCAACTTTGGCTTGAATATCAGCTGGCACAATAATACCAGCCGCTTGGGACAATTGTTGCACATAAGGTTTTAATGCTTTTAATGCGGCCATTGGGTCAGATTTCATTTTAGCCATAATATCTAAACCAATTGCTGCTTCATCACCGGACAGATTGTTCTCCGCCAAGTAATCTTGCATTATATTAAACTTGTCTGCGCTTTCTTTTGCTTCATTCCGTTGTTGTACTAGTTCCTTAAAACGAGGGTGCTTGTGAAACGGTAATTTGCTATAATCTTCTTCCTGATCTGCTAACTCAACGTCAACTTCACTTTCAGTAGATTCCGCTGCAACTACTTCCCTTTCTTCTTCCTCGTTCTCAGAGTGCGACTCTGTTTCCTCGTCGGGCTGCACAGCGTCTTGTATGACACTAAGCAGATCCTCCTCAGTTTCGCTTTCAACGGGTGACGACTCCGCATTTTCGTCCTCGATTATATCTTCAGCCTCGGTGGACGTTTCCGATGCTGTGGTTTCATCAACCATATTAGCGTCCTTCCTTCTATCTGCATTTTACCGCTGTTGATCGCAACAATCAACAAACAGTAAAAAAATTACTGGTTATTCGCCCCCATTGGTGCAACACCTCCCGAACCAGAGGGCAACTGCCTTGGTGCGTTATCCGCACCGCCTCCTGGCGCACCAGCTAACGCTGGATCACCAGTTCCTTGTCCTTGTCCTTGGTTCATAGAAACAATTGAAGGAATTTTGTCTGTAAACGCTGAATCTAAATCTAATTTATCATCAAGACGTTTTAACAATTCTTTTGCTAACCATTTTGGATCAATACCAGGAATTTGCAGCAAGAACGGCATAATACGTTCGATATTTGCAAGTTCCGCTGCACGGTTAGGTTTTCCCGTAGACCCAGCTTCGATCTCTAGGAATACTTCTTCCATAATTTGATCTCTGGTCATTTCCGGCCATACTGCGCCTTGACCTACAATCTTAACAACTTCTTCTCTACCTAAGTTTGCCAACAACACTTGGCCAGCCGCCCTTGTAATCTCTGACATAAAACTATCAAGTTCATCGACATTTGCACCAAGGCTCGACATTCGTGCGCTTTCTGCAATCGATGTTTCTGTTGCCGTTGCTTTCGACAAACCGCCAAAACTGCTTTCTTGTGCGCCTACAACTAATTGAATATCGTCAAAAATTGTACGCACTTCGTACAAATTAGGATCTATTCCAATCTGTCCTACTGGCTGAATAACATCATTTACCTTTTGGCCAGCCGCCAAAGCTTGCAACTCTATCACCGCATTTGCTGGATGCGTTGCTAACTTTTCCTTATCGTTATCCTCTAATACGCCAGCTGGTGCTGCATACTTAGGTCTATTCGCCCTTCGATGCTCCCGTAATCCCTGCCTCGCTCGGTTGTACTCATGCTGCATCGGCAACAACAAACCAATATCGCTAGGTGGGTATAAATGATCTTTGTGTTCAACTTCATTAAACACAAGAGCAAAAATCGGCCAAAACGTTTCTACGTTTACTGGTGGCGCTGTAGGCTCACGCAAAAAATCTGGGTGTCCATCTGCGACCACATACTGCACACCCGTTTTACGGTCATAGACTTCATATACTTGCGCTAATCCTTTTGGCGCACCTTCGCCTGATATATCATCGTAAGACGTAGACAACTTGTTTGCATCATCATGCCCAATCAACCGACCTTTCATATCATACGTTTTAAACGCATTTTTCATATCAACGTCGTATATTTCTTTTATTTCATCGGGCGTTAAATAAAGCTCATGCGCTACCCATTCACACCCAACAAACCCCCGTAATTGTCGGCATCTAGGGTCAATGATAATCGAATTTGCTTCTGGAAAATCAAAGACAAGCCCTTCGCGGATTGTAACCATTGGTTCTTCGAGCAACGTTTGCAAGGAAAGCATGAGTTCTTCAATTTGCGGATCGTCCTCTTGTATTTCACCTTCTGCCGCTTGTTCAGCTACCCGACGCATAAAATCAATTTGCGCTTGAACATCTGCAATCTTAGCAGCAACTTCCGGCGCTCGATCAACGTCACGTTGAAACCCAACTTTAACGTAACCAACGCCAGTAGTAATCACTCGCCGCACTAATGCTTTCATTTGTGCTTTAAAAGCTGGTTGCTGTTCTTTCATGTAATAGTCAAAAAGATTTTCTAACGTTTTAGCAACGTTATCGAGCATTTTATTTTGCGTTTTACCGTTTGTATAATCTTGAATAATGTTAACTGCGGCTGGCGGAACAGCCATACCAGCTTGAGCAGCTTGCTCTGAGGTCATAAAAGCTTGTGCAAGTGTTTCAGCTGTCCCATCCCAAAACTGATAGCTCATTCGATTACGTCTTTTAGCTACTGCTTTAGGATTTTTAGCGTACAATTGTGCTGTTCTTTGTTGCACATGACGCTGTAAAATGTTGGCTACATAATTCTCGCTAGACCACTTTGTTTCCTCAAAACCATTTAATGCCGCATCCATATCGCGCTGCATTGTTTTAAATGATTTTTTATGAAACTCTTTAGCATGTTTGATCCGCGCTAACCACTGATTGACTAATGCCTTTCGACGTTCTGTTGGTTCTGGTTTGTCAACGTCTGTCGTTGTAATCGTCATTTCTTCGTGCATTTACCAACCACCCGTTCTAATATTTTCAAACTGTTGCTTTCGACGTTGTGCGGCATCCCACTTAACCCAAGCAAGAGTGCCAACTTGCGGCCTAATATTTGTTTTAACTATACCACCACCAGGGGTAGTAAGTCGAGACAAGCCCATGCCTATCCATGCAAGGGTATCTACAAAGTCGTCATTACGTCCATTTGGAAACTTTAATAATTCGTCTGTGGCCTTTTGTGTCCAGACTGACTGCTTCGGAAACAGCACTTTATTCATTGCCATACGACCCAGTATTGACTGCGCCCGTTGAACTTTATTGGCTACTGGCGTTACTTCCTCGACACGACAATAAATACGTTCTTCTGCCATACGTTTACGCAAGAATGGCCCAATAGCTTTAGAAATATGGCCTTTTTCTGCCCACCATATTAATGGCTTCCACTTCTTTATAAGCGCAAGCATGGCATCAACCACCTTGTCAGTAGGTTGTTTTTCCCACCAGCTATCGAGCAAATATATATCGTCGTTCTGATCGACGCCGACTATTAATAAACAAGTCGCATCGTTTCTTGTTTTATCAACACCAACGGCATGATCGCTGGCTGCATAAATACGCAAATCTTTAGGTAATTCTTTGCGATTATAATATTTTACATTTTCTCTGCGAAACAAATCACCATCTTCGGGTGTAGGCCGACCCTGATACAATGCGCTAAAGCCTCGAGAGTCCAAACGCCGCTGCGCTTCCATAAACTCCATATCAAATCGATCCGGCCATAACAGTTCGCCTACCTCTCGGCCTAATGGATCATCTTCTTCTGCTAATGCTGGTAAGTTTATAATCTTCCACTTTGCAGCTTCTTCTGGGCTATAGTGCGGATTAGTGGGGTCAGTCAGTCTACCGATCAAATCATCTTCATGCCACCTAGTCTGCACAATAACAATCGATGCTGATGCAGTCATTAGACGGGTCATAAGCACCTGAGTAAACCACTGCCATAGCTGTTCGCGCAACGTCGGGCTGTTCGCCTCGATACTGTCTTTAATAGGATCATCGAGGATAACAAAGTCACCACCTCGACCAGTGATTGATCCCCCTCGCCCAACAAACACTGACATACCGCCAGATCCAGTTTGTATTCTCGATTTACTTGCACCGCCTTTACGCAATCCAAAACTAGGAAAAACGTGTTTATACTGTGGCAACATCATTATGTTACGGACGTCTGCACCAAAGTCTTTTGCAAAATCTTCGTTATATGTAGCAAAAATCACGTTTCTATACGGATCTCGACCCTGCAACCAAGGCACAAAACGCCGTGATATTAGTTCAGACTTACCGTGTCTTGGCGGCATCGATACAATTAATCGTGGAATATGGCCTTTTTCTACTTTTTCTAGCACTTTTGCCAATGCTCTGTGGTGCTTCGCATCCTTAAACATACTTTCGTCTATGTTTTCGGGATCATCTGCATCTGGCATGGTGTATTTAACAAAGTCGATAAAGCTTGTGCGGCACTCAATAGCTTTCTTTTGCCGCTTTGCAGCCGCAATCTTGTTTTCTAGCTCATTAAGTACCTTGGCGTTAGACATCCGCCATTTCCAATGCGAGTTCTAGCGTATGTTTATTTCGCCTTGTCCAGCCTTTGCCAAACGTATCAAATGTAGATAAGCTTTCGTAGTGTTTCTGCCTACTGTCATACATATATTCGATTAAATCTTTAGGCATTTTTTCAGCAACAAGTCCTAATGTTTTTGGCCCGATCACACCGTCTTGTTTTGCTGCAACAAACTTTTGAATACACTTTGCTGGCTTAGAACTCCCTGCATTAACAGCCCAATCAAAAGTAAATAACGCCAAACCATTGTCTAAATCGTTACAACGGCATCGATCCCAGTATTCTTGCTTATACACTGGCGCTACATCTTCGGGTGTAAGGTTACGCATTTCTTCTTCGGTAACGTGCCGACCTAAAAACTGTTCATAAGTACCTCGAGTAACGCCTAGATTGGTCATACCACCTGGGTCACGCGGATGATCTACAAATCCCCCTTCGTTTTCCAATATAATCTCAAGGCATTTTTTAAAATTATCTGCCATCATTCTGTCTCCACTGGTTTTGTTCCCCACGTTCGGGTGTAGCCGTATTCTTCATAAGCAGCCGCCCAACGATTTTCCGTAAAAGTTGCAAACTTTATTAAGCTTTCGGTGTCTGCATAAAGTTGATCGATCCACTCGATATTTTCTGCAACTTGCTTTTCTAAATGCTCAATCCGGTGTGCTTGTTCGCTAATCCACCAAACACCACCTACTAGCTGAACGGCCATTGCAAGAACTAACGCTAAAGGTACTTTTAAATCTGCCATTATTTCTTACCAAATAGATGTTTGCCGCCGCGTATTCCTATGGCCGCGCTGCATACCGTAAAGACCAGCCAGGTATACCATTCGGGCAACTCAGAAAGACGGGTAAAACCGTTTTTAACGGTTTCTTCTAAACCTGGAATGAAACATAAGATTACTGGAATAAGCACAATCACGGTTACGAACTCGTCCTTGAGAGAGTTTTGCGTACCTTGCGCCATTATCTTTTCCCAATCTGCCGTCGATGTTTCTTTCGACAACAAAATTTTAGCTTTTGCTTCTGCTTCTGTTAATTTTAGCTTGGCGTTAGCTGCTTGTGCTTGGGTCTTAGCATTAAGCCAACCCCCAGCAAGTTCAGTTATTGGCCCGATCAGTGCTTGTAGCATTTTTAGCCTCCATCATGTTAAACCCGAAGTACGCTGCGACTACCCCAGACGCACCAATGACATAGACACTTGCTATGTCTGTAATTAGCTCTGCCGCCCGTTCTAAGCCCACGAAAGACGCAAAAAGGATTGCCAAAGGGTAAGCCAGCATCCCAACAGTACATGCCACCACTAAGCGCCTCTGTACGTCACGCTTTTTGTCCATATCTTCCATGTTTCGACGGCGATCCTCGAGCATAATAGCTCGTTCATCTGGATCGATCTTTCCGTTTCCGTTTATGTCGTAGTCGTTCATTTATTCGCCTCGCAATCCGTAATGCGATCCCTCGATCTCGAGTTATCACGATTACTTTCCCGTTTTTGTCGTACAGCACCCATTTATTTTTTCTCTCGACTAACCTCAAAACAGTGAACCGCACTATTAGTATTCGTTATAAGCACTCGCGCTTTGACCATTTCCGTTTTGCAAGCTTCCTCGCTGCCATACGTGCCGATCTGAAAGTAAGAAAACTCTTGCGCTACAAACTGCATCCAGACCAAGAACCACATCACCAGCGTCCCTGCCACTTGCCCAAAGCGTAGAACCCTAGAAACAAAATGCCGCCACTAATTACAAAAATGACTGCGCCTATGGTAAAGTTGATTGCAGCATCTATTCTCTCTTGTTTTTTGTACAATTCTTGCTTTCTTTTCCTACGCATCTGCGCCTCGATCTGTAAAACCTCTTTCCAGGCACTTGGCCCGTAATTGAAAGAAATATGATCCTTAATTTCTTGGCGCATTTGCTCCATCTTTTTTTTATTGGCAAAGATTTCTAACGCTGTTTCTTCATCACTCCCTTTAAACGTCTGTTTCCACCAAGGCGGATTTTTCTCTCTTTCTTCTAAATTAGTAAAATCGGAAAACGCCTTTCCCCACTGGCTCAAAGTTCCGGACATTTCTTGTAAATCCTTGCCCGTCGAAATAGCTGCACGAAGCGTCTTGTACGCCCCTGTCGCTAAAGCAACGCAAGATACCGGATCCATTACATCCGCGTAAGAATGGACAACAATAATAGGATCATAGCGCCAGCTGTGCCGAGTATAATTGTCTCGATACGCTTGATCCTAAGTATGGTTTCCTTCCAACGCTCCTCTAGTTGCGTTTCCACCTTTACTACTCGTTTATCTAAACTGGCTAATGTCGGTTTACTCATTTGTATTCCTGTGTCAGACGTATAAATCAACTAGGTACAGACGGCCAATCGCTATCCTCGAGCGACGGCCAGTTTTCATGCTCCGGCAACGAGCGCAGCGAGGATCGATAGGACGCCCAAGAAGTCTTGGCTTCATCTGTTAGTGGGCTGTCGTTGAACTGTGTCCAATCGGACGCTGCAAGTAACTCATTGCGCTTCATACGATTGTTAGAGGCTGTCATTGCATCTTGTTCTTCTTGTGTAGGCATAGAAGAATAAAATGTCCAAACATTCGGATAGGTAGCAACAAAACTTTTTACATCTTCTTCGTTTAACCAGATTGCACCAGTTGATGGGTTTGTATTTCCAAATTCAATAAATGATAATTCATCTTCGCTAACAACAGAGTATGAACCATCATTATTAGCAGTGTATGTATCAGACATCGAACTCTATTCCTTGTATATGAGAATAATCACTCGCTGTTGGAGAGGCTTTTGCTACATCCCCTGCTGCTAGCTCTATTGGAAGTGGATTTATGTGATAATAAGAAGCACTATAACCTACATGCATATGGTTATCATTAAGTATCCCATAATAACTTGGGCCATTAGTCCATATATGACCTTTAAATCGTCTACCTACTGGAACAGTATACAAAACCTGACTAGCTGTCCCTTGTTTCATTATATTTATACCTTTAGGTGCTAATGCTGTTGTACCCGATGAAGTTGTAGTTGGTACTGTTGTTAATGCCATTTTTTGTTTCCTTTACTAATCTGATTTAACGCCAGTAATTCTGTATGT
>Ga0208543_1000369_pt1 | contig 14503 bp, 32 predicted proteins | sample DEB08_DNA_14_FD_185497 | JGI IMG/M metagenome (GOLD analysis project Ga0208543, IMG submission 185497) | Aqueous microbial communities from the Delaware River and Bay under freshwater to marine salinity gradient to study organic matter... | ecosystem: Environmental > Aquatic > Marine > Coastal ...
CACAAAGATAATAAAACAGTTTTTGCGCCTCTCACAGCTTCATATGTTTGATTGACGCTTCGTAGTGTCTGTTTGTTTGCACTTGCAAACCCCTCTAGAAGCTCCTTAGAATCAAAACAGCTTCGAAGTATCATCGCTAACAATGCTTTGGCGAAGTTACAGCTTTTTTTTTAAAAATGCAAGTCTATAATCTGCTTTAAGCAATCCCCATAAGTCTCTGATAAACAGCTTACTAAACAGATTTGCTGGTCGTTTCGTGGATATCGTGTGTATAACCAGGCTTGGAAAATGGGGGAGTGTAATACAGATCGTGGGGATTATATATAGTATAGAGCACTTGGAGCTACGCTCCAAAACCGACTTTTCGACCCCCCTCCCTCAGAACTCCACAGAGTTCTGCTATACTTTTCAGCTTTTAGTAGCAGGCTAACAGCCTGATACTAAGAGGATTGCCCTCGGTTGATTCATCAACCGCTGGAAGTGACAGCAGTAAAACTGCTGAAGGGAAGGGCAGGACAGTCCCCCTCCTCGACCTATGGTCGAACTACAAGCCTTCATTACTGAAGGCTAACTAGCAGTTTAAGAAACTGCTAACAAGTGGCTCAGAATCAGCGGCTTGACCTAACCGCGCTGAATCATCTTCGATGATCGTATGGTTAGCTACCAATCGCATGAGTATCAGCTTGCTGATACCACAGGAATTGGAGGAAGTAGATATAGATTAGAAGAAGAATGAATTCTGTGAATTCTTCTTCTAATCTTAATATCTAACAGTTATGGAAAACACCATTTCCCACTCTGAGTTGCTGAAAGCAACAAAAAAGGCTGTAAACAGCCTGATGTTCAACCCTTCTGCTTCTAAGAAGCAGTCAGCTATCGAAGCTTTAGCTTCGTTGTCGAACTTCATCGAAGCCATCGAGGCTCCGAAGGAGCAACCGAAGCCAAAGGCTTCGAAGTCAAAGAAGAAGCCGAAGGCTTCTAAAGCGAAGCCAAAGGCTTCGAAGTCGGCTTCAAAGACCAGCCGTAAGGCTGAGATTGAGGCTATTCTTACCTCTGGTAAGAAGCTCAAGAGAGCAGAACGTTCCGTTCTGAACAAGGAGCTTCACAAGCTTCTCCAAGAGGAGAAGCGTAAAACGAAGTCGAAGACTTCGAAGAAGACAGTTCGACGTCCTAAAAGGACGTCAGCAGCTGGTCTTGAACAAGACCAAGCAAAGCAGAACACTGCCAACAAAGTTGGCAAGGTCAAGAAAACCAAAGTCGTCAACGCAGTTGACGGTGGGGAGGCCCAGCCTTTTGAACCTCGTAAAGAGGTTCAAGTAGTCGAACCGAAGGTTCGAAAGAAGGAACAAATGAAGTTGACTCTCCTTCCAGGAGAGTCTGTCGATGAAGCTATGGCTCGGCACCGCAGTGCAGTGCTGGAGCGAGAGCGACTGGAGGCAGAGGCGTTGATTGCTGAAAGCAATCCGATGTTGGAGCCAAGCTTTGCACCCGCAGTTTAAAACGAAGTTTTAGTTAAACCCTATAAATCAAAGATTTATGAATGCATACTTTTTCCAACTCCCCGAAGGGGGAGTCGTGCGCTCTTTCGAGAGCATAGACGCTGCCACCGAGTGGGTGGAGGACTTTATGGTCGAGTCCGATGACGACCTCATCTACTTCCAGCTTGCGAGCGAGGGCCAGGGTGCGCTCGATCGGAGCGCCCGTGGATACTGGGCGGTCGAGTGGGATTGGTGGGATTCGGTCTTTCACCACCACCACTTCGCTCGTGAAATTGACTGAAAGTCAATAACTTATTCTCTTTTTTCTAACCTTTAAAATCTACGATTTTATGAATCAACCAATTTTTGCTTTTGTTTTCCCCTTCGGGGAACACGGCGGAGAGTTCCGCTGCAAGCGCAACTTCGTGGACGCAGAGAGCGCCGCGAACTGGGCTGTCGATATCATCCTCAAAGAGGGGGATGATTGCTGCTACTTCAAAGAAGTAGCGAGCGCGGACTACGTGTTCGAGCCAGCGTGTGAGTCACACACGGTGGTGTGCTGGCATGATGACGCTCCTACATGGGAGATGTACGATGTCATCGACTAACTACCCTAAAGGGTAAAAAAATAAATTTGGATTTAGGTATTCTGTGCCTTATCTTTGTTGTCGGCAATTCAGCCAAACTCAAAATCTTTAACTCATGTCAACAGACACACAGCGCAAGAAAGCGCAGATGGCTTCGGCCTTGTTCAACGATGTTCAACTCCTTGGTTCTACCATCACCTGCACAGCGGGCTGGGATGCACTCCCCTGCGATGAGCAGATGAAGTTGGAGGACTTAATCGGAACTGCCCAATGATGTGGGTGGCGTATGCGATTGGCCTTGCCTACGTGGTGGTCAGCACTTACATAGCAGACGAATCTTTCAAAATCGACCGATAATGTATAATCACTTCCTCGAATTCAGCGTGGATGAGATGGTGGATGCGTATACGTACTTCGCCCTCATACACGACTACGAAGGCTGTCGCTTAGTCGGCGAGGCTTTCGATAAAAACATTTCAATCGACTTTCAAAACTTCTAATATGAAAAACTTTTCTTTCGACGAAGCTATGTGCTTCGCATACGGCAGCACGATGCTGACTGGTGGCTCTTCAATCGGAATCATGGACAACCGCGAGTACTATGTACCTAAGTATGGGTATGTAGTGGGCGGAATCGTACCCGAAAAGTCCTGCGACATGGACAACGAATCGGCTTTCAAGCACACGTATAACCGCTTCTTCTATCAAGCTGAGTTGGCTCTGGAGCGCGAGTCTGCGGTGGTCATAGGCACATGGGTTGAAGACGGCAAGATTGTCTTCGATTTGTGCAATGTCCTCGATGACATGAAGGATGCGCTCGAACTCGCTGCGAAGCGCGGTGAGCGAGCCATCTTCGACCTCGAAGAGCAACGTGAAATCTTTGTAAATACTGGAGCATAATGGAATGGATAATGTACGGACGAGCCGAGCGTGGCGCATACGGAGGGCAATGGGTAAAGATTGCCGATGGTACGGGTGAGTACCGACACAAGCAAGCGAGCGCATGGTGGAACCGTGTGCCAGTATGGGACGAAATCAAAACTGAATGGAAATGATGAAAACACAACAACACATTGATGCGCTGTACGAACGGCGCAAGACAGCGGGCGGATTCGAGTACGCCCTGATCGACGCATATATGCAAGCCGATGGAGGCAACGCCAAGATTCTCGAAGAGGCTTTCAAGGGTACACGATTTGACCTGACTCCAAAGCCCAAGTACAACCACGGCGTGGAGGTGCTACGTGCCGCAGCGTACTGGTCAGGCAATCGTGACGAGTACCTGAACGACGACAAGACAGCCTACCAAATCATAGACGAATACCTGAAAGAAAATGATTAAAGCCACACTACAATTCGACAACGGTTACCGAGGTAACTGGCGCAGTGCCATGCCATCACGGGGATGGGTGGTGCGCAAGGTCTTCAACGACGAAGCCCACATGGAAAACTTTATCGCATACATCGAGCGCAAGACGGGTATGCCATTAGACGAACTTTACATCGACGAACAATGAAAACATCAATCTTCAACACACGAATCATTCGCAAAGGCTCACAGGTGCTATACCGTGGGTCATGGGGGCGCGACGGACAGCGCATCGCAGAGGTAATCGCAATCGAGCAGACGCAAGGCCCGAACGAGAAGTACGGGGATGAGGTGGATGCGGTCACGCTGGACGACCACTATGTACTCACCCTGAACAACGGACATTGGTGCTACTCTTATCAAGTTGATGGCTTGGTTCAACTCCCTGATACTGAGTCAGTTACAAAATAAATTTGGAATAACGAAAACTCTGTCTTATCTTTGCAGTGTCAACAACGACATCATCTAAATCTTTAACACATGGCATTACCCACACTTACCGACTTCCTGACTTCTTGGGATAAACTCATCGTCACTGGCATGACTCCTGAGCGTAGCGACTCAGTGATGACTGTCGCCCCGAACGGCGCGACCGTGACCATCGAATACCGTCACCAAATCAGCGCACATACTGGCGAAACATCCACAGTTGCGTACCTCGTGGCATACGATTCGAACGGCAACCGAGTCACCATGCGTAATCAGACGTATGGATGCTTCGATGACGAAGAGAAGCAGTTCCACCAATGGTTCGCCACGAAAATGGCAGGCGCGTTGGAACTGGATGCACGACGACGAAAAGATTTGTCAGATGGTATCGACATGATACTGGCATAATCACACAAGGTGTACTTGGAGTCAGAAGGGTGATACGGGGATGAGGCTCACGCCAAAACTCCCAACCCCCTTGAGAGGGTTCGACTCCCTCTGCACCACATATGGCATTGACACTGGCTACAGGAGGCTGTGGATTGGTGTGTGCATCTCAACATACGTTCCTTCTTCCCTTTACCGAGGGCTTATGGCAACGAGCGTGAGAGATGTGGTGGTTCGATTCCACCCTATGCTACTAACTCAAAACTCTAACACATGAAAAAATCACCAGTACAGGAGTGCCTTAAGCACTTCGAATCAATCGACGTTAAAGCCTACGAGGATGACGGTAGCGTATACGCTGAGACCTCAGCAAGGGGTGTGTACGTACAGATTTCAACCGCTGAGGTTTACTTCAGGGCAGAAGAAAATTCAAACTACTAACTCTAACACATGGACAAAGAAATTATTGACCGCCTCGAATACGTCGAGGAAATCTATGCAGGCGAAATCGAGCTATGGCGCGACCCTGTTGCCGACATCCTCTACCACGTACCAATTGAGGTGAATCGTTACTTCGATGAAGCCTTTATAAACCCTTACAAATCATGACATACGAACAATTTGAACTGCTCCGTCAGTGGGCAGACCGTGTGGCTAACACAGCCAACGACACTGACACGAACATACGCTCCATCGATCTCGTGCATGACATTGCAGGAATCTTGGCTAATGACGAACACTTTTTACCGCGACTATGAAAAAATACAGTTCAGTTTACACGGTGGCAATTACGATTGACCATGACAAAGAGGATGCAAGCGACATAACGCAAGAGATGCTAATTGAGCGGCTGTATCCCCTCTCGTTCCTGACATTCGACGGCCCTGATGACACAATAGACAACGAACAATGATAACCTCAACCTAACCACGACTATGAACGAAGACCTCACACTCCAAATCAGCAACGCATTCAATGACACTGGTGCGTACTGGAAACTAATAGACGTACTCTCTAATCAGAATAAGGTTCTGAACAGGGATGAGATAGAAGAGTTGGTTGACCGACTCGAAGCCTTTATTGTGCAAGAGATTGACGAAATAATTGACGAACGATGAGCAGATTAACACAGAGCAAGGGCGTATGCCCGAACTGCAAGGCTGACAGCCATATCAGTTACAGCAGCCTGAAAGACCAGTACGACCCCGATGCTGTGTACTTCGACGTCAAGTGCCACAACTGCGGTACTACGTGGGATGAGCATTACAGCCTCGTGTTCTTCGAACAAGACAACATTCAAATACCCTCAGAAAAATGATGACAGATAAAGAAGCACAAGCCTTCATGCAGAAGGTAGACAGTTCCGCCCAGTTCTGGCAGGAACTCCACGACGAAGATGCACCAACGATGCAAATCGAAGGTAGCACCGTACCCCGATGCTTGTACAACCTGATGGTGACCAAGCGTGATGTGAACCTGTACCTACATGGACTCAAGCCCCACCGTGGGTGGAAGATTGGAGATGTGAAAGCATACTTCGGACTCAAGGGTGGCAAGCAGAAGGTGGCTGATGCTATCAACGCCATCCACTCAGAACTTATCGGACGACTTAAAGAACAAGAACAATGAAATACTGGAACGGAGAAGGTGAATACCAAGACCTATTTGACAAACACTGGAAGAACCTCGTACCCGCAGTAGGCGAGGCAGACACCCCTGAAGGCAACGTCATACGAGCCATAGCGCGTGTCAACCACGACGTCTTTAACAACGGAGCCTGCAATATCGTAAGGCAAACCGAAGAGATAGGCGACGATGGAGAATACTACACGGAATACAGTATCGAGACTTGGTGGGAAGATTTCTTTGAAGAAATATCCGACTTCGCACGTCTTGATGCAGACAGGCTCAAGCGCAAGATCATAGAGTACGTACAGTACGACAAGGATTACGGGCTGTCTGACTTGCTTGATGACTACATTGACCACATCATCTTAAAGGTTGATAATCAGTTAGTTGCAAAATAAATTTGGAATAACGGAATCAACGCCGTATCTTTGTCGAACAATTCAAAACTCTAACACATGAAATACTATGCATTATTACACGGTGTATGTGGACTAGCCGAAGGTTACTCCGACACCACAGTCCGATGGTTCAACGACTTGGACAAAGCCATCGAAAGCAAGGGTAAGCTCGTAGCAAAACTCATGGACATGAGTCATGCTGAGTCATGTACTACATCCACAGATGGAACGGAAAGTGTCATCACATTCGATGACGATGACCACGAGCAAGAGATTGTCAAAATCATCGAACTCAAACCTATCTGGCCTACCAGCATATCGGTAAGAGAGTGGTTTGTATGGGACCAAATGAATTGCGAAGCCCCATTCGATGGTGAGTATATGCCGACTGACATGGCTGTCATCAAGGACTTGTGCGAACGACAAGAAGCTGTTGCTGACACCTTCGACGTCGAGGTATTCCACGAGTTTGTCAACGACTTATGGTACGGAGGTGCTGCTATGTTCGATGCTGATGACATCTGCATCTACTACTTCAAACTGCCAAAACTTACAGATTAAATCATGAAAGTAAACGACTTCATCTTCATATGTGAGGAGTACAACATCGATCCCGTGATTGCATCCGAGGACGAGGGTGTACGAAGTATCCTCAAGACATCAACATCAGACGTAAACCAGCAGCTAATGCTTTCAGGCTACCTGCACAAACATTTCTAAATCATGACAACACAACGCAAAGAGGAGCATATCCGCAACATTACCTTCTGCATCAAGACAGGTGCATCAGGCTACGTAACTGACAACTTCCGTATCGACGACCTGCCTACACCGCAGACGGCTGGTACTCTCTCACAACAAGATGCCTATGCACGAGGCAAGGCACGTATCATCTTCGACGAATTCCTAAATCAAAACCCTAACATCAATGAGTAAGTACGCAAACAACTACGCAGTTTACCGAGTGTTCCGCGACTGGAACAAGCGACCCAAAGTCCTTATGGATGGACTCACACGAGAACAAGCACAGACTATTGTACGTAACACACCGTCCGAAGAGGATAGCATGGTGGTGTTCGATGAAGAACCAAGAAGCAAACAATGGGGAAAACGTTAGTGTGTATACGGTCAAGCGCAAACGAAGATCCCGCGAAGGACTTCAATGAGTGGATGCAACACGTATACCACCAAGTCAAAATTAACTACAACAAAAAATTAAACAACAATTCAAATGAACTACAATCAAATCTACGAAACGGTCGATTATAGCGACTTCGACTGGACGGAAATCAACCGTGAAATTCAACAACCTCAAGTGAAGAAGCTTGAGACGGACATCGAAAACGGGTTCGATATTCAGATGCCCATCCTTGTAAACCCACAGCGAGTAAATGGCAAACTTCAAGTTGCTGATGGTCAGCACCGACTCACAGCTTTGAAGAACAAGAAGCGACCCGTGCGGTACATCTTTGCTACTCGGCAGATGAAGTTAGACGACATCACCCGAATAAACAGTGCTCAGCGACCATGGCAAACAATAGACTACATCAAAGCCTACGCCAAGGGAGGCAACAAGCATTATCAACGTCTATTGAAATTCTACGAAGAGGTCCAAGACAGAGTTCAATCAACCAGAGATTTCAAGCCCACGAAGGTGTCCATACGGTCCGTGTCGTATCTGACGCAGGGAAATGCAGCAAACCCCAACACCGAGAAGTCAAGAAAGTACAACATCAAAGCAGGCACTTGGGAGTTCCGTCTGACTGACGAAGAAGCTCGTAAAAACCTCAACATGTTCATGCAGTTTTCTGCCGTGACGGATTCGTGTCTAACTGAGACGTTTATCCAGACCATCTTTTCAATGATGACTAATCAGGATAGCTTCGATGTCAAGCGGTTGCTGAAGCAAGCGTTGAGTTACCCTCACATGTTTTACTCATGTGACCGAACACAGGATTACATGCGAATGATCGAGGAGCTATACAACTTCCGCAAGCTAGAAAAGAACCGAGTGTTTTTCCGATTCCGAAAAAAGTAATTCGAAATGTACAAAATCAGATTCCACCTCGGACGAGGAGACAACTTTATGAAATGGCAGGTCAAATGCCCTGACGGTACGGTCGAGTACCACCGACCAGAGCAACGACAGCTTGCTATGTTCAACGCCAAGCTCAAGGTGCAGCTCGGCACATCAAAGAAAATCCATGACGGTGCATGCAAGACTGTGTGTGCTTGGGTGGAGTGTGACGAGTTGCAAGTCCTGGGGCAGTCCGACCTCATCAAACCATGTGAGAACGACTTCTATGTACGCTTCAACCCACGTAACAATCCCAACTGGACGGACAGGTACAGCAACATCATGAACGATGAGAAGTTCGACGTCCTTGTGACTGATGACCGTAGCATCTTTGTCTTAACTGGAAATCATGAATGCGAAGAATAAACACCCGAAGGAACATCTCATCCACGACGAATGCTACATCCAGATCGAGCGATGCGAGAAAGCGTGGGGTATGACCGATGGCTACAACATCTTCATCATTGAGGATTTCACTGACGACGTAATCGTTGAGGAATGGGAGCCAGACTTCGAGTGGGCTTGGGAGACAGCCAAATACTTCAGCAAAAAATACAGTTTAGAAATCGTAGACAAACTACCGTACTAATGACAAATGAAAACGCAATTCAATTGATTCAACAAAAAACGCAAGACGCCAATGAGCCAGAACGACTGGCTGCCATGTATGCCATGGATGACATCCTCGATGCAGACATTGACGTATGGCTTGATACCGACGTGTCGCAATACCTCGCTCAGTTCCCCGACGTAGCAAGAGAACTGGCTGACGATGTTATCAAACAAGGCATCAGCATGGACAAACTGGCTGATGGACTGTGCAATGTGTCTCAGTCCATGTATTACTACGTCAGATTCTACGAGATTCTGACTTCATACAACGAAGCACTGTCAGAACGCTGACGGGGAGAGGGGCGTATGGTGTGCGGGGAGACCCCGTAACGAGTTTGTTAGAGAACTCTGAGAAACAAAGTCCCTCTCTTATTTGGATTATTAACACTTAAAACCTATATTTGAATGTACAACGAAGGAAAACAAATACTGAAAGAGTACTACCATGTACTTGGAATAAAACCTGATAGAACAAGACACCAAGAACAAGTAAAAGCAAGAGCGGCGATGATGACCGCCATGCGTCAGAACGACCTGACGACGACATCAATAGCAAAACTTTTCGACTCTGACCACAGCACTGTGGTTCACCACACCAGGAAGCACGAAGCTAACATGGCTACATGGCCTGGCTATGAGAAAAACTACATAGCTGCTGTGCGACTGTGTGGAGAGACGTTGAAGTACAAGGCTTGGCAATCCAAGCTTCATTCTGTGAAGGCAAGCATCGCCCGACTACAAAGCATGCAACGAAAACTAGAAGAAACAATTCAATCAAAACAGATTACAAATGTCTAATTACAAATTCAAAACAACTAACATCCGTGGTAAGCAGTATGTCGAGGTCAACGAGCGTATCAAGTTCTTTCGTCAAGAAGACCGATACAAGGATTGGACGATCATGTCCGAGTTCACGGTCCTCGACTCTGAGCAGTGCGTATGTAGGACAACCATCGCAGATGCTACTGGACGTGTTATTGCCACTGGACATGCACACGAAGTGCAAGGTGCATCCAACATCAACAAGACCAGCTACGTTGAGAATTGTGAAACCTCAGCGATTGGGCGAGCCCTTGCTATGCTTGGAATCGGAATCGACACTTCTATTGCGTCAGCTAATGAAGTCACGGAAGCAATCGCCAAGCAAGAAAGCAGCACGGACAAGAAGGTCAAACAGGTACAGGAGAAGTTCGACACCGAACCGCCTGTAAACATCATGGACAAGGCTGTTGCTTACATCAAGTCGCAGACCGACAAGAAGAAAGCATTCGCAAGCATCATGGACAAGTACGAGTCTTCCCTCACGGAGAAGCAGGTTGCTGGCCTCAAGAAGTTTGTGCGATGAGGAAGGAGCGATGGAACGGTCAGACGTGGTACATGCCACTCGATCAGACACGCACCAATGAGAAGCTTTATCAGCGATTCCGTGACCAATGCTTGAACTCGAAGATGCCCAAGCACTGGGTTGACGCAGAGAAGGAGGGCAACCCTGATTTTTCGGGGTTGTTCTTCGTCAAGCAGAAGGAATTCCCTGCGGAGTTTAACATCGCTGAGTTCTTCATCAACCGAAAGGGCAAGCGATTCTGGCTACTACCCTCACCGCCTACCGAGTGGGCAGAGATTGAGACTTACGAATACACTTACGAAGACGGAACACCAGTATACGATGAATTTATCTGAACAACTACAAGAACGGTACGGCAAGTCACACCTGTCGTACTCCTCGCTGAAGCAAGCATTGGGTGACATGGCGCAGTTCGACCGCTACATGAAGGGGGAACTGAAGTACAAGTCCGATGCGCTGGACTTCGGCACACTATACGATATGCTGTTGTTCGAACGTGAGCAAGCATTCGAGAAATACATCGTGATGTCTGACAGCCAAGTAATGGCTAGGCTTTCAGATAAGGCACGTAGCTCGAAGAAACCATCGATGACCTCTGAATACAAGGCTGTTGTTGCATCCATGAAGACGGAGGCTCTCGAAGAAGGCAAGACGATTGTCTCTAGTGATGACTGGCAAATGGCGAACGATATGATCGACCGTCTCGCTACTTGCGGATTACTAGATACATACCTGGCGGGAGACTACCAGGTGGGATTCCTTGAGGAGCTGAACGGCGTTCAGGTCAAGGGATTCCTCGACTGCCTGGGTGACGGATTTATCAGCGACAGCAAGTCAGCGCGTAGTGCGGAGAAGTTCCGATACGCCGTGCGCGATTTCTGTTACGACATCCAAGCATACATCTACACGAAGGTATTTGGCATCAAAGACTTCTACTGGGTGGTGCAAGAGAAAACATATCCATACCTACCAGCATTGGTCAAGTGTACGGATGAAACATTATTCACTGGGGAAATGAAATTCAACGATGCGATCAATCGTATCAGGCATTTCATGCGAGAAGATTATGACCCCGTAAAAGATTATTTGCAGTATGAAGTATAAAAAACCAATCAAACGGTTGCTGTTTGTTTCAGCAGCCATTATCTTTCATGTCTTATTTACTAACTTTCTTTACAAATGAGTGATCAGAGCAAGAAGTACGAGAGTGTTCTCGTAGGCTGGGCAGATGAGCCTAGCTACAATGACAACGGCGAGTTGATGGGGTGGTCTTTCCGCCTCAAGGACAACGAGCTAAAGGACTGCATTGACCAATACACCACCAAGCGTGATGCTAGCGGTCAAGGCGGTAACGTTCGATTCCGTCTCTTCATGTCGAAGAACGGCAAAGCATGCCTCAGCGTGTGGGACCCGAACAGCGAAGCGGCGCAGGAGCGTCGAAACAACACGGCTAAAACAGAGGATACCGAGACTATCCCGTTCTAAGCATAGTGGTTTTCAGGTTAGCAGGGGGGTGCAGGCGAAAGTCTCACCCCCTTTCTTTCCCCTTATCTTTACGCCATGGGTCAACCAATCTATTACATGACTGGGAAGGCTACGTTCATCAAGAACAAGCATCCCCAGACAAGAGACGTGTGGATTGTAAGCCGATACGATAACCCCAGGGATATCATGAAGCACGACAGCCGCACCATGTACAGACTCGATCAGGAACTGCTTACCCCAAAGGCCAAGCAACGTACCATCATAATCGATAGGGTCGATACCGTTAAACAAATAGGAACCACTGTAGATGTCAAAGAAACACAGCGATAAGCAGATAGGCGGTGAGCATTACAAGCACATGAAGATTCAGGTAACTGAGTTCGTAGCTGCTAATGAAATACCGTTCATCGAAGGGAACGTAATCAAGTACGTGTGCAGACACGCCCACAAGAATGGGAAGGAAGACGTTCTAAAAGCAATTCATTACCTGAACTTACTAATTGAATACCACTATGAGAGTAACGATGTTCGAGAGCCTGTACACGAAGCAGGCTTACCACATGCCGATAGCGCAAGCCCTGAATCGAATCAAAGAGGGGAGGTCTCAAACATTGATTGAAGCTGTACGCAATGGAGACAAAGACTTCAAAAAGAAATTACCTGTCGTCCTCTTCTCAGGGGAATTTGAAACACGTAATGACGAGGCGATTACGCGGCACAGCCAATTCATTGTACTCGACTTCGATCACATTGATGTTGCGGCGTCCAAGGCGCTTCTATCCACGGATCCTTATGTTTATAGCTGTTGGGTTTCTCCGAGTGGTGACGGACTTAAGGCGCTCGTTAAGGTAAGTAACCCTGAGCGACACCGCGACCACTTCCGTGCGCTACGCACGTACTTCCACAAACAGTACGACCTCGAAGTAGATGAGTCGGGCATCAACGAATCCCGTGCATGCTTCGAGTCATACGACCCAGAGATTGTAGTCAATGAGGGCTTCGCTGTATTCGGAGCAATGGCAACAGAGAAGTCTGAGTCTCAGGTAGCCGTGTCAAAGGCGGGAGCCTACACAGACTACCAAAAGATGAACATCGCTTCGCGCCTTATCCGCTTCTGCGATGACGGCGAGAAACATCCTACTCTGTTAAGAGCCGCTAAGTTTTGCGGTGGGCTCATTGCTGCTGGCAGGGCAGAAGAAGAAGAAGCTATCCGAATCCTCACGCGGGAGATCATGAAGCGTGACGTGGATGACGAAGTGCAGACAATTCGTACCATTAAGGACGGCATCGAACACGGAAAGCTTCGGCCTATCCATGAGACCATGGACGAGGAGAAGAAGATGCGACGTGAGATGGCTATCAATGATGGCGACATGTCCTTCATATCCTCTGATGACGAGGACTTCCGATGGATTGATGACTACGCCAATGGCAACATCGAAGTCGGTTTGGACACGGGTGACCCCAGTATGGACGAGTTCTTCCGCTACAAGAAAGAGTTCACTATCATCAATGGTCACAGTAACGTGGGTAAAACCACCATGGTGTTGTATCTCATGGTCAACGCTGCTATCCGTCATGGATGGAAGTGGGTAGTGTACTCCTCTGAGAACCGTACAGCGGCATTGAAGAAGACGCTTATTCAGTTCGCTATGAATAAAAACGTAACTTCTATGAATCACATGGAGCGCAAAAGAGCGTATGAATGGGTAGGCAAGCACTTCACAGTCATCAGCAATAAGCAGGTGTACAGCTACGGAGATATCATCATCTTCCTTGAGAAGATCCTTCGCCAACAAGAAGTGGATGCTGTTTTCGTTGACCCCTACAACAGCTTAAAGCTTGATATGGGTACTACAAACAAGAGCAGTCATGAATACCATTACGAAGCAGCCTCTGAGTTTCTTACCTTCTCTACGGCTAACAATGTGGCCGTATGGTTGAACATGCATGCATTCAGTGAAGCCCAGCGTCGCAAAGGTGAAGACGGCTTACCTACAGCGCCATACGCAGAGGATACTGAAGGTGGTGGTAAGTTTGTTAACCGCGCCGACTGCTTCATCACTATTCACCGAAAGGTTCAGCATCCAGACCATTCGCAACGCAGAATCACCGAGTTTCACGTCCGTAAGGTGCGGGACGTAGAGACAGGCGGACAGCCTACTGGCCTTGATGATCCTGTTCGACTCGAAATGAACACATCTCGTACAGGATTTAGGGTTTGGCCCAAGCAAAATTTGCTGTTTGATGCTGTTGAATTGGAGGGTGGTGAGCAAGATGTAATAAATTTTCCTGTTAATACGTCGTTTTTAACGCAATAGGCTGTACCTTTGCCTTAGTGAAGCGAAACAAAAACGGGACACCGAAGAGAAAAACAGCCAAGAAGCGGTCTTTGGGGAAGTATAAAAGCGGGTTAGAAAAAACCTGCGCTGATCTTTTAGCTGAATCGGGGCTAAGTTTTACCTACGAGACACATGAATACATGCTCGTAGATAAATTCAAATACCCTGGTACATACTGGAAGATGACTACCAAGCGGAAAGACCTGTCGAATCGAACAGACTCGACGGTCCTTCCCATTAAATACACTCCAGACTTCGTAGGACCAAACGGAGAATGGGTGATAGAAACCAAAGGGTACACTCCATCGCATCATGATTTCCCGATGCGGTGGAAGCTGTTCCTTCGTCACTTGATAGACTCAGGA
>Ga0208543_1000370_pt1 | contig 14431 bp, 33 predicted proteins | sample DEB08_DNA_14_FD_185497 | JGI IMG/M metagenome (GOLD analysis project Ga0208543, IMG submission 185497) | Aqueous microbial communities from the Delaware River and Bay under freshwater to marine salinity gradient to study organic matter... | ecosystem: Environmental > Aquatic > Marine > Coastal ...
AGAAGTAGTTTCACCAGACTCAACAGGAACGAACAATGGTTCTATCTATGGTGCAACCACCTTAACAGATGCCTATTCTGCCAGTTCTCCTTTCTTACCAAGAATCCAAGATAAAGCATCTGATACAATAGCAAACTATGGAGAAGTCTATGGTGGGAATGCAGTTAGCTTTGATGGTACGAATGATTTTGTAAACATAGGACAACCAAGTAATCTTAATTTTGATACAGATGCTGATGATTTTACTATCGCTATGTGGTTTAAAATTGCATCTGGAGATACTGGTACTTTAATATGTAAAGGTGGTGATACTTCTGGAGATAGGCAATATCACATTTACTATTCATCGTCTGATTATATTGCTGTAAACATAGGTGGTACAGTTGTTAATACTAATGCTTATGATGATGGGAATTGGCATCATGTAGCTGTTGTTAATTTTGATGATAGTGGAACACAAAAATTTAGAATATATATTGATGGATCATCTGTTGGTGTAGGTAATTCTGGAAGTGGTAGTAACTCTTTAGATGTGTTATTGGGTGCAAGAAGAGGATCAGATAATACTAATACTGCTTTTCTATTAAGTGGATCAACCAACAATGTAAAAATCTTTAACACAGCCTTAACTCAAGATCAAGTCAGAGAGTTATACACAAAGCCAGAATTAACCTTACCTACTGGTATATCTTCATCAGCATTAAAGTTAGATATGCCAATGCAAGAAGGTTCTGGAACTGCAATATTAGATGGCTCTCCTACATTTCTTGATGTAGCAGTTAACGGAGATTTCTCGGCTGATGCTGTTGGGTCAACTTCTGTAACTGGTTGGTCTTTAGATGATTTCACAGCAGAAGTGATTGCTGATGGCTATAGTGGTAACGCAGTACAATTAACAAGGGTAGATAGCGGTACACAATCTTTTTATCAGGATTTATCTGGAATTACAAGTGGAAATAAATATAAGATTAATGTCAAGTTAAAGGCAATCGGAGGTTCTGTTTCAGCTGGTATTCGAGTAACTACCCCTACAAACTCTAATCCTTCATCTAATATAGTTTCTTTGCCTGCTGATGGTAGCTGGGAAGATGTAGAATTATCATTTACTGCACAAGGGACAACTGCTCGTATACAAATACAAAGACAAGAAAGCGATCCAGGTTCAATCGTAGTAGATGATGTAATCATTAATCAACTGAACTTAGGTCAAAATCATGGTACAGGAAATGGAATCACTTGGGCAACTGGACAAGAGTATGGCTTTCAACATTCATTAGTAAGAAGTAATAATCCTATGGTGTTTGATGGTGCTGATGATAAAGTTTCAGTTGGAACACCTTCTGCTTTAAATAACATATTTACAGGTGGTGGTACTCTTTCTGCTTGGATTAATCCAAAAAGTGATGGACAAAATAATGCTGGACAGGCTTTTGATAAAGTTAAATATGCTTTTCAAGTTATTAGTGAAAGCTCTGGAAGTGTAAAAGTTCAATTTGCTGTAACATTATCTGGTGGGGCAGCAAGATGGGAAACACCATTAAGCGTTCCTTTAAATACTTGGACTCATATATTAGTAACCTATGATAGTGATAATCCAACTACTGATCCAATTATATATCTTAATGGCTCTGCTGTTACTTTAACTGAAACGATCTCACCTTCTGGTACTTGGGTTTCTGATGCAAGTTCTAATTTAACTTTAGGAAATCGAAATGATGGCGTTACAACTTTTGATGGATTGCTAAATGATTTAGCTATTTGGAGTTCAACCTTAACAGCTAATGAAGTAACAGCCTTATACAACTCTGGATTACCTTTACTACCTACAACTGATAGTGGTAACTATGCAAGTTCAAGCGATTTAGTAGGATACTGGAGAAACGATGGTGTAACTACTTGGTTAGATAGAAGTACAAACTCAAACAATGGTACAGTATCTGGATCACCAGCATCAATTATAGTTCCAGAAGGACTTAATGAAGGTAGGGATTCACAAGGATACTACCTAACAGATACAGACTCAATATCAAGTGGTATCAGATTTAAAGGTGCAGAGTATATATCGATAGAACAATCACCTTCACTAAATGATATTAGTTTTTCTATTGAAATGTGGATAAAAAGATCAAGAATTGGAGTTTTAGAGTATGTATTTAAACAAGGTTCTCAAGCATCAGCAAACAAAAGGCTTCATTTAGGTTTTAATAGTGGGAATAAAATTACTTTTAATTTTTATTCTGATGATGATGTATCATCAGCATCTATTGACAATACAAATTGGAATCATATTGTATGGACATTTAATTCAAGTAATCAATTAAAAACTATTTACATTAATGGATCATCAGACTCTACTGCTACATCAGACAATAACTTTACAGGAGACAGTTTAAATACATATTTAGGTACATATAATTTAAGCTCTTTCTTTTTTAAAGGTAGCATTGATGAAGCTAAAATCTACTCTAAAGAACTATCAGCATCAGAAGTCTTAAAGAATTATAATAATGGAAAATCAGCACATAGCAATTAAGGATTAATATGAAAGGTCAATACACACATTATTTAGTTATACCAAACACATCACAAGGTTTAGACTTGCGAATTACATCTCGGTATGATTGGCAAACATTTACTTATACAGAAGTAGAAAGAACTGGTACTCAAGATGTTCAAGTAGAGTTACCAACAGAAGATGATTTAAAGGCTGATATTCAATCTTTTATGACCACACATTCCATAAGTGGAAGTGGAACAAAGGCAGAACTAATTGAAGCTATAAACGAGCATATATTAGAGAATGGACATCCAACAGAGAGCGAAACATATACTTATATGGAGCAAGTAGTGGATGAGACTACAGATCACGAAGCAAAAGTATCGGATCTTATAGCAAGACATCCACAGTATTTTGCTCAAAGAATTAGTGCTGATGATTCAGAGTTTATAATAAAAGGCGATTGGACATTAGCAGAATTAAATGCGTTACCAAGCGGAATAGGAACATACACAAATGAAGAAGTAAAGGTTTACATTGCAAGTTCAGAAGCGTGGGAAGTTAGTGAATAAAAAAATTAAGAAGTTAAAAAATGGAGATTTTGAAGTTGTTAGTACGAGTTACAATATTCCTGTTCAGTATGTTTTTGTTAAGTAGTTGTAGTAATGGTTGGTCAGTAGGTGATTTTGAACCATCACCAAGAGATACAATGTATGCATTTGTAGAAATATTAGATCAAGATTCTACTTCACATTTTTATGCAGATAATGTAAGGATTGATTCAGATAACTGGTGTTTTACTCATAACCAATGGGAAGCTGTGCGAGAGCATGAGTGAAATCAAAACTGCACGAAGTGTTACTGGTGGCATTGTGGATGATAATGCTTTTATCAGCCTTAATGTACGCTACCTTGCAAGGCTTTGCATCTTTGCTGGGATACTTGGTTGGAGTGGATATGAACTCTTGGATCGGTTGGAAACTGTTGAAAGAAAATTGGATGAACAGAATAAGCAGATTGGAGACTTACTTGATAAACAAATACTTGCAGAGCAGGCAAAAAGGCAAAAGCTGGAAGAACAAATAATGTTTTATGAAAAAGAATTTAATATAAATCCACTATCGTGGGGTAAGAAAAGGAAAAGAAAGTAAATGGATTTTATGGCAGTATACGGTGAAGCAGGTATGATAGGTGTAGTAGGTATTATGTTTGTATATCTAGTAATGTCTTTATCAAAACAATCCAGAGAGCAGCAAGAATCATTAAAGAATTTAGAAATAGAAAATAAAGGTCAATCTGAAAGTATTAACAATATGGAAGGAATGATTATAAAGCTTATATCACGATGGAATGATAGTGATGCTGTAAGAGATAGAAGGTATGAACAGACGATGGAAGCGATAAGTGATTTAGAAAAACAATTATCAAGAATGGATGGTATAATGAGTCGAATGAATGGGAACGGGAGGCACTAATGGATAGTCTTAAAGTATCTGGAGGTAGTTTTGGGAGTATGGCGATTGTTTTTATGGACTTACTTCCTTATATTTTAGGTATTGCTATTGCAGTTATGAACATTATCTATTTATACTATAAGATAAGGAATATAAGAAATGGCTAAAGACTCACGATTAAAAAGAGCGGGAGTATCTGGTTACAATAAACCGAAGAGAACTCCAGGACATCCAAAAAAATCACATATTGTAGTTGCTAAAGTAGGCGATAAGATTAAGACAATACGATTTGGTCAACAGGGTGTAAAAGGTGCTGGTAAAAACCCTAAGAGTAAAAAAGATAAAGCTAGACGTAAATCGTATTATGCTAGGCATAATGCGCAAGATTCTAAGCCGAGTAAATTATCTGCTCGATATTGGAGTCATAAGGTCAAGTGGTAATGGCTACTGCCAAGAAGCGTAATCCAGCTAAATGGGCGAGAGCAAAAGCAAAAGCGAAAGCAAAGATGGGCGGGAAACACTCGGCTCGTGCAATGCAGTTAGCAGTAAAATATTATAAGGATATGGGCGGAACATATTCGGGTAAAAAGTCTTCAAAGAACAAGCTATCCAAATGGACAAAAGAAAAATGGGATTATGTCAGTAAAGGAGACAAGAAGAAACCAAAGAAGAAGCGCGGAAGATACTTGCCTGAATCCGTAAGAAAAAGTTTAAGTCCTTCTCAAAAATCAGCAACAAATCGTAGGAAGAGAGCTGCATCAGCGAAGGGAAAACCAAGAGCAAAATATAGTAAGTCAATCGCAAGAAAAGTAAGGAGAAAAAAGTAATGCCATATCACAAAGGACATGGAAAGAAAAAGAAAATGAAAAAGAAGCCTATGAAAAAGAAAACTACAAAAAAGAAGATGAAGAAATATGGCTATTAAAATGGTTAAAGGCGTGTCTTTAGTAGGCTTAAATAAAAGACAAGCAGAGGCAATGAAGAAACATGGTAGGCATCATACTGCAAAGCACGTTCGTTCTATGGTTAAAGCTATGCGAGGCGGTAAAACTTTTACAGAGTCTCATAAATTAGCAATGAAAAAGGTAGGGAAATAATATGGAATGGTTAACAGCAAATTGGGAATGGGTGCTATTAGCATTTATGGTATTAGAAAAAATTGTAAAGATGTCACCAAGTGATAAAGATGATATTCTTTTAGATGTAGTAATAGAAGGTTTAACTAAAATTGTAAAAGGAAGTAAGAAATGATCAAGCGGTATATTAAAGGTCAAGTGAAAAAGTATGGAGTAAAGGGTTTTGTAATCAAGGTATTAGAACTCATTGCAAAAGTAACTCCATCTAAAGAAGACGATAAGATCGTAGCTAAAATTAAAGTATTTGTAGCCGATTTATAGAGCCTTGAGTTTCATGTATATTATGTTGTAAGTTCAATATAATGAAGAACTTAACATCATATATATTGTGTACTCTTGGACTCGCTGCAATCCTTTATTTAATATGGGATAAAGGAGTAGTAATTCAAGATAGCACTTCACTTGAAGTTTTAAATGGTTACATATATAAAGTAGAATATAAGGTTACTCAATATGAACAAAAGAAAACAGAAGCAGATAAGGGGAATGATCTCTTCCATCTTAAAGAAAATGGGAATGTATTCAGAGGAAGCAGAAAATCTCATATTTGGAACTGGTTTAATTGAGTCTAATTATGATTATGTAAGACAATGGAATGATGGAGTAGCGCGGAGTTGGTGGCAAATAGAACCAGGGATGACGGGAGCAAAAGACACCCTGGAGAATTATTTAAAGTATAGACAAAAATTGATGTGGAAGTGTGTGCATATCGCACAAGTTCCATCAACTGCATTTCTTCCTACTGCACAAGAAGAAGATATAGCAGACCTTTTAGAATATAATATAGCATATGCTATTATTATGTGCAGACTTAAATATCGTAGAGTTCCTAAAAAACTACCAAATACTATCGAAGGTATGGCAGATTACTGGAAACAATATTATAATACGAGTTTAGGAAAAGGTAAACCAAGCGAGTTTATCGAAAAATACAACACCACTCTCTAGTTTCTTCCAACAATAATAATATATTTATAGATTCTTCTTGCATCTATTGATGCTTTGATATAAGTTCGTATAAGATTTATATCGATAAATCATTATTTTAATTAATAAATAGATAGGAATAGAAGATGAAGCAACTTATGACTACGAAAGAAGCATCTGAATACTTTAAAGTTTCTACTTATACCATACGAGCCTGGGCAAAGGCGGGTAAGATTAAAGAAGTAAACTTAGGGTACAGAACAAAGCGTTACGAAATACAAGATATTATAGCGCAATGAAGCTAAAGCGATTAAAGGTAGGTCAACGATTTTGTCTCAGCAATAGACTAGACCCTGAATTAAATAAGTGGGGTACAGTTTTAGATATTGGAGTTGGCAGTATTAAAGTACGTTTTGATAGCTATAAAGAAAATAACGAGCGTGGTGAATTAGTATCTGTGAAAAGTCACACTACTAGAATTGCGCCAGAAACAGAGGTATAGAATGGAAGAATTATTGCAAACTCCGATTCCCGTAGAAAGACATGATCTTGCTAATGGAAGATGGTATGCTCCACTAGATGATTATTGGAATAAAGAATTTGGTGAAGATACACCAAAGATATTTAAGCGATCTTCTACTACATTTGAAGATGCATTAGATAAAGGTATAGGATTTCATAGGTGGTTGGGAAATGCAAACTCTTATGAGGATGCAATGGAGTATGCAAATAAACGCGCAACTATTGGTACAATCGTACACGACTTTTGTGAACGATTATTGCGTGGTCAGAAGATAAACCTCGTAGAGCAACCTTCTTGGTATGATGCAGAGTCCGATAAATTGATTCCTATCTCCAGGGAAATCGTAAAATATATTATGTCTTTTAAACAGTTCTGTGATGATGCAAGTGTCAATGGAGAGTTTACTACAGAAGCATTAGAGATATGTATGTTTGATTTGGCTGCAGATAACAAAGGAAATCAATTACATCCGTGGGCGGGTACTGCGGATTGGGTGGTAAAGCTTGTCAATAAGAAAGGGAAAGAAGAACGATGGTTAATTGACTTTAAGACGGGCAATGCATATCAAACGCATCAATTACAATTAACTTCTTATAAGATATTATTTGAATCTTTATTCCCTGATTTAAAGATTGACGGTATTGCCTGTTTATATTTAAAATCGGGTTGGAGAAAGAAGCCAAATTATACATTAAAGAAGTATAAAGAAGATAAACAAACTTGGAAAAAGGTTGTGGAGGTCTCGGATTGGGTACATAATTATCCTGTTCCGTCCTTTCCGAAAGATTTACCAACAACCTTTAGCTTAATCGAAGAAGAAGAACAGGAAACAAAAAAGGAGTCAAAGTAATATGGCTTTTGACAACACAAACAAAGGTGCTTTATTTACTGCGAAAGAGCGCAAAACAGAGAAGCACCCTAATATGACAGGGAAGGTAAACATTAATGGTAAAGATTATAGTTTATCTGCCTGGTCAAACCTCTCAAAGAAAGGTGAGAAGTACCTTAGCTTAAAAGTAAGTGACTTCAAACCTAATGGTCAGCAGAAGCAGGACGATGATCTCCCCTTCTAAAACCACTATGACAACTGATGGGCGGACGAAAGTTCGCCCTATTCAGTTTGATGAACTCACTTCTGATGAGCAGATGTATTATTGCATTGGTAAATCCGATGTGGATTGTGATGATTGTAGAGGAGAAGGTGGGTTTATTCATAGTGAATCAATGGATTGCGGTTATTATATGGCTACAGAAGAATATTTTGAGCCTTGTGATTGCGTAGTCAATAACCCTGAATCAGGTATATAACCTATGGCAAACTTTGAGAAATCATTGGAGATCGGCAAGAGAATAGAGAGCATTGTATTAAATAGGGTCAGAGAATCTGATCCTTTTGCTCTCATTATACAAGGTAAGTTTAAACAATTTGATATTTATAGTCCTTCTACCAATACCAGGATAGAAGTGAAGTCTGATATACAATCGCAGCACACGAATAATTTTTTAATAGAAGTATATATGTATGGGAAACCTTCTGCATTGCTTTCGACAGAAGCAGATATTTGGTGCTTTTTTGATAATAAGAATTTAATTTGGGTACATCCTGAACGCATAAAAGATTTAATTTTGCAAGAAGGGTATCAACAAAGATTAATTACAGGGAAAGGAGACACAAAGGCAAAGCGGTGTTATCTTATTCCTACAAAAGAGATTTATTTAATAGCTAATAAAGTGGAGTCTGTACATGAAGAAGAACGTATTAAAACGGTTTAAATACACGGATGAACAAGTAATTAAGATGAGAGATAAATTTCTACATCAAGATAATAATTGGTTTTATGAATTATATTTTAAAGCAACAAGACCAAATGAAAGGAAGAAGAAATGAAAATCACCCCTAAAGAATTGAGTTATGTAAGACAAGGTTTAGCAAACCTTTTAGTAAAATTAAAAATAGAGCAAGACAGAAAGTCTATCCAGGGTATACATAAAGTTTTAGATAGACTTGATGAAATGGAAAAGAATTTCTACGCTTCACAAATAGTACCAGGTGGTACGAAGTCCATATAGACCAATGATCTCTTTGAGTAGGAATATAGGGACAAAAAAGGCTTGGGAAATGAAACACTTGGGTTGGCGCTAAAGTGATGTGGGGCGTAGAAATAATAAGTATTTTGATAATGTACATTGCAGTTCAATATGCATTATATGTATATGAACGTGATGAAAAGAAAAAGGGGTAAGTATGGTAATGTTTAGTATCGCAGAGTGGGTAGCAAATGTATTAATATTGGGTATAGGTGTATTTTTTTGGGTAAGTGCTTTTGCAATTATTATGGTGGTAGTTAGTGTTTTAGTAGATAGGTTTACATATGAGTAAATGGCAACTTTATAAGAATAAAAAAGAACTCCCGATGATGTGCGGTGTATATGTTATGTATAAAGACGCAAAGGTGGTGTATGTAGGTGTCAGTAAAGAGATACGGAAAAGATTTAGTAAACATTCTGTTGAGCAATGGGATTATGTAAAAGTAAAACCAGCAATTTCGTATGGTACTGCAACTGATTTAGAGCGAAAATTAATTAAAAGATTGCAACCTACACTTAATTCCAGGCATAAGACACGTTCTCAATTAAGCGGGAGGCATCGAGTAACACTTGATTCACATATCTATAAAAGATTAAGAGTCTTTTGTTTTGAAAAAGATATTAAAATAAAAAATATGATTGAGGATTTAATTACTCAATTTTTAAAGGCGGTGGAAGATAGTGGCAAGTAAATCAAAATCAAAAGGAAATACATACGAAAGAGAACTTGTAGACCAACTTGCCAAAGAAGGTTATGATGTAAAACGTGCGTGGGGATCGGATGGTAGAAGTATGGGATTGACAGAGGATGTGGATATTTTGGCGAAGAAGAGCGGTAAAACATACAAGATACAAGCAAAGCGCAGAAAAAGTATTCCAAAATGGTTAGCATTTGGGAACTGTGACATAGTAATGACTCGTGAAGATCGGGGTGAAACCATTGTCTTGGTGAAGTTAGATGATTGGTTAAATAAATGAGACTACTTGATTTATTTAGTGGCATCGGTGGTTTTCATCTTGGTCTTACACAGGCAGGTTATAAATTTGACTGGGTAGGCTTTAGTGAGATAGATAAATATGCAAGTGCAGTCTATAAACATAAATTTAAAGAAGCGGAGGAGTTAGGTGACATTACAACTATTCAACCAGAAAGAGATTTACCAGATAACATTGACATCCTTTGTGGCGGATTTCCGTGCCAAGCATTCAGCGTGGCTGGAAAACGAAAAGGCTTCGATGACACCAGAGGTACTTTATTTTTTGAAATCGCAAGGATTCTCCGATATTACAGAGACGTTGAAAAGCCAATCTCTTGTTTTGTACTCGAAAATGTTAAAGGCTTACTTTCTCACGACAATGGACGAACATTTGCTACAGTCTACCGAGTTCTTAATAACATTGGGTATACCATTGAGTTCCAGTTACTTAATACTCGCTGGTGGAAGCCCCAAAATAGACAGCGGATATACATTGTCGGATATATTGGAGAAGGAAGTGGATCAAAAGTATTTCCTATCGGAGAACCAAGTAAAATCTCTGACAACAGGAATACAAAAGTCGCAAATACACTCCAACATCCAGGACATTCAGGTGGAAACTATAGAGGAATGACTATGATCGCTGAAGCTACGAAGAAAGGCTACGCAGAAGCAGAGGTTGGTGATTCTATTAACCTTTCTGTGCCGAATAGTAAGACCAGACGCGGTAGAGTAGGTAAAGGTGAAGCACAGACATTGGATACTGGTATGCAACAGTATACGATACAACCCAAGAAAATTGAAATAATTGGTAACCTGAAAGGAAAAGGTGGGCATGAGTGCCATAATGTGCATTCAGCAAAAGGAATTGCACCTACTGTACGAGAGAATCATGGTAAAACAACGATGGTGCAACCAGTATTAACGCCAAATTATTCAAATATACGCAGACTCACACCAAAAGAATGTGAAAGATTGCAAGGATTTCCAGATAATTGGACAAGTAAAGGGATTATAGATGGTAAAGTAGTAGATATGAGCGACACACAAAGATATAAGCAATGCGGTAACGCAGTTACAGTAGACGTTGTTCAGGCAGTAGGTGAGAAAATGTATACATTGCTATATAATCAGGATAAAAAATAAATGGTGTATTTTACATTAGTCCTGGAAATAGAAGAGAATCTTTCTGCATCGGAGATTCTTGAGCAGTTGAGAGATGCAGCAACACGATGGGGTAGGTGTATAAACAAGACCCCAAAGACAAGAAAAAAAGTAAAGAATAATAGGAATAATTACTACATGGAGGTAGGATATGAAAGTTGATACGTTTTTTAAGTTAAGTGAACTCTTTTTAGAAGAGTGTAAAGAGATTCAATTAGAAAAAGGTAAGGAATACACGATAGATGATGGGTCAAATACTGCGGATAAATTTAAGAACTTCCGTTCTATTGGAGAGCGATTAGATTTAGACCCTAAACTTGTTCTATTAACCTATATGTTAAAACATATGGATTCTATCCGTACCTATGTTTTATATGGCAATGAAGGATCAGAAGGAATTAAATCAAGATGTCAGGACTTGGTAAACTATGCAATTATGTTATGGGCGATGGATCACGAAGAAAAAGCATTTGCAGAGATTGTAGAAGATGCCTGATTTTCAATGGTTTTATGAGTATGAAGTAGGGGTACAAAGAATAAAATACAATGGGACACAAGGAAAAGGAAGTTGTCCTTTAGGAACACACGACGATAAGAAACCCTCTTTTTCATTCTCTATTGAAAATGGACAATGTAAATGTTTTTCTTGTGGATATAAAGGGAATGCATATTTATTAGCCAAGCACTTAAACATCAATAATCCTGAAAAGATGATTAATGGTGAGGTAACCAAGAAAAAAGCACCTGAACCCCCCAAAAAACCCCAAATAAAGGGAGATATAGAGTCTGTAGCGCAGAAGTATATTGATAATGTACCTAGTGAACACTTAAAGTCTTTACCAAAGCTTAAAGATATGAAGGTAGGATATACGGAAGATGGACTCAAAGTATTCAACTACCTGGACAAAGATGGGAAGACAACAGGAATTAAGATTCATAAGTCTTATTGGAGTCACGGAGATAAATCGTGTCAAATATATGGACTTAACCTCTTAAAGAACTATGATCGGAATCAACCTCTTATTATATGTGAAGGGGAAACCGATATGTTGGTATGTCCTAACAATAGTATTTCTTTTAGTGCGGGAGCGGGATCTATCCCAAGTGATATTTCACCGATCTTAGATTTTAAGAAAATCTATATTGCTTACGATAATGACTCGCCAGGAAGAGAAGGTGCAGAACGCCTGGCGCAACGCATTAAGACCGAGAGTCGGGGTATACAGGTATATATCTGCCAATGGAGTGAATATCTCCCTGAAGGCTATGATATACGGGATGAGTTTACCAAGTTTAAGGCGGACTCTACCTATAAATATAAAGAACTAAAAGATTCTATTACAAATGCAGTAGAATTTAAACTAGCGGCACGGGGGTACAATGTTATAGATACCTCGGAACTCACCAATACATATAACAAGCCACCTGATCCTATTATCCAATACCTCCTATATGAAGGTGGCGTATCCCTAGTCGCTGGTACAGATGGAGTCGGGAAGACTTGGTTTGTACTACAAATGGCGTATGCTATTGCATCAGGAAAGGAGTTTTTAGGATTTCCTGTAATGCAAAAAGAGGTGTTACTTGTGCAGTTTGAATTATCTCCTGAACAATTATCCAATCGAGTAAAGGCAATGCAACCAAACTTCCCAATGGGAACAAACGTACGAATCGCCTTATTTAATGATGATGATATGATGTTTACGGATCAATGGCAAAAGATCAAAGATACCATCGAAGATATGGCACTACGAGATGGAGTCGTAATCGTGGACAATATCTATACGAGTACGAATCAAGACCTATCCGATAATAATGCCTTGCAACAAATCCTGTCGATGATCCAACACATAAAGACTACGACAGGCAACTCTATTGTCCTGGTGGGACATCATAACAAAAGTAATAACCACGATGAAGAGCCGATCCTTACTAAAGGCTTAATCCACGGGGGGAAACATTTAACCAACTATGTACATAATGTAATACAGATTGGAGAATCTACCCTAGCTACCGATCTTAGACGGGGTAAAATCACAAAAGTAAGAGATGCACATTGTGAATTAAATGGTGAACCTTTTAAATTAAATTGGAATCGGGAAGAAGTCTTATTTGAACGGGGGGCAGTAATCGTAAATGAAAAACTACATTGTGTAGAAGCATCCGATAAATGGGAGATTGAACTTATTAAAGAGTTTTATGTCTATCGGGATAAGAAATCTTTTAATCGGAAAGAAATGTGGTATTTCTTAGAAGCATCTAAAGGTTGGATGCCTACAACATACAATATAAATAACAAGCTTACTCGTTATTTAAAAACGATGGTTAAGTGGGGTTATATTGTAAAAGAATCGCACGGTTCTTATGCATTTAACCACTCTGAAATGGATTAAACCCTATATGGTTATTTTATGGTTATTTGGTTATTTGGGGTGTTTTTATGAATTGGTTTCACGAGGAATATAACCATATAACCATCATATAATGAACGGGGTTTGTTAACTTAAAAAAAAGGATTAGATATGATATTTAGTGGTTTAAAATTATGTAATAAATGTGGAGTATATGAGTATCGTAAATGTGTAAAATATCATCGCAATAAAGAATTGCATATTGATATTTATTATTGGTCTGCTTTACCGAAATATAAATTAGAGAAAGCACCTTGCCCAAGTTGTAAACCTAAGCAAGGTGTAGCAAAGGTGTCTAGATATTATGGTTAACTATTTTCTAGTTTTATTATATGTGCTTCCAACGAATCCCAATCTCGATCCGTCCACGATGCTTGATATTTCTTTTTGTACTCGGCAGCCGAATCCAAATCTTTGAATGAACCATATGCCCACGGGTCGGTTGAATCTGAATAAATCATTACTATATACATATTAACTCTCCTTATAATTAAATGATTCAAAAAGATCACTATCTACTTCCCTTACAATATTAATTAAGTCTGTAAAAGATGCATTATCTTTTTTTAACACTTCTGCAATTTCACAATCTATACAATCTAAATGCCATAGCTTGATATGTTCTATCAATGCTTTCTTTTTATCTTTTTTACTCATATTAACCCCTTGCAAATGCTTCACGAATAATACCGCTCATTTCACAAGCTATTAATACTTTCACTATTTCACCTCCTTATTTAAAATGTCACATAGTTCTGATAACTGATTAAATTTTATTGTTTCAATCACATCATAATTGGTGTTCAATCCTTCCGTTTTCCACCTCTCTATTTTTTGACGAAGTGCCTTAACTGAAGTGCTGTATTCAATCGTTTTTCTATCAGTGCTATCAGCATAATATGTTAATTTATAAATAACCACTACTTTACCTCCTTTACATCATAATCTAAATATAAATCATAATGTTTGTCTCGTTTTTTAATCTCCCAATCTTTAATATTCATTAATAGTAAACCTTTATGTATGTTTAAGGTTAACCATCGTAAGAACTCAATTAGGTTTTTCATTGTTTTATGTGATGTATAATACTTCATCTTAATTAACGCATATATGCGTAGGTTTTTTGGTTTCGGTATCATAATACCCGTCTTTACCTTTTTTCATCGGTGTAGGGTCAAATTTAACGCCCTCAATCCTATTACATTCATCATCACTAGCATATACAAGTTCTAAATTACCGTATTTCTTTTTATA
>Ga0208543_1000372_pt1 | contig 14383 bp, 18 predicted proteins | sample DEB08_DNA_14_FD_185497 | JGI IMG/M metagenome (GOLD analysis project Ga0208543, IMG submission 185497) | Aqueous microbial communities from the Delaware River and Bay under freshwater to marine salinity gradient to study organic matter... | ecosystem: Environmental > Aquatic > Marine > Coastal ...
GGCGGCGGGCATAGCCATCGGCTGCATAGGCCGCATTGAGTTCATTCGCTGATGGTACCCACGTCAGCCGCGGATGCACTTCCACCGCATCGTTGATGGAAAAGGCATAGTCACCCGGCACACCAAACACATGGCCGATCCCAAGATCTGCGAGACGATCCAGGGCATAGGTCACAGCGAGAGGAGTCATCAAGCCGGGATTGCAGATCATTTACTGATGCTGATCGCCATCATCCCCTGAAGCCATACGACACCCAGAGATCTGCAGCGAACGGTGCCTTGAGTTCCTCAATCAGTCGCTGTCAACGAAAACTGGTGGCGCAAGCAGAGGCGAGCAATCATCCCTTCTTCGTCGGCTGGAACCACAACAGTTTCAAACGCTCCCCACCAATTAAGTGATTCATGCAGCTCAATGCGAAGAGCTTCGTCGTGTTCACCGATGCCACCGGTGAGGGCGAGAACATCCACTCCTTGCAGGCTTGCAGCCATGGCTCCGAGCTGTTGCAATAGCCGGTGACGAAACACGGCAAGGGCCAGTAGAGCACCGGGATGGGCTTCCAGGGCCAACCCACGGATTTCGCGCATCTCTCCGCTGAGGCCGGATAGTCCCTTGAGGCCTGACTCGTTCTGCAGCAAGTGGCTGAGTTCTGTTGCGTCATATCCCTGCCGGATCAATTCGAGGATCAGTCCAGGATCAATGGTCCCTGATCGCGTCTGCATGACGAGTCCCTCTAGTGGAGTGAAACCCATGGTGGTGTCGATGCAGTTGCCACCCTTCACTGCTGCAAGCGACGCTCCTCCACCAAGATGAGCACTGATCAAACGAAGCTGAGACGGGTCACGTCCCTTCGTTCGCCAGTAATCGGCAACGTATTCGGAGACGTACTGATGGTTAATGCCGTGAAAACCGTAGCGATGAAGTCCCTTGTCGCGAAGCTTCTGCGGGATCGCATAGGTGCTTGCAGCCGTAGGTAATGTGCGGTGGAAAGCTGTGTCAAAGCATGCCCATTGCGGGCAATCAGGCACCAAGCGCTGGGTCCAGGCCAGTCCAGCAAGAGCCGGTGGCTGATGCAAGGGGGCCAGAGGGATGAGCATCTGGAGTGCATGCTCTAACTGCGGTGTGATCAGCGTTGGAGAAGTGAGGTCCTCACCGCCATGCACCACCCTGTGACCGATGAGCTGAATCTGATGGCGATGGCGCTCAACAACTGGAGTCAGCCACTGATTCAAGACTGTGCTGACGGACTCCCCTGTGCTTCGCTTGCGATTGCAACACCAAACTTTGGCTCCCGTGGAATCCACCAGGGAAACCTTGAAACTGGAACTACCGAGATTGATCACAAGGACGAGGCCTGTCATCAGCGGTCCATCCAGTTGATCTCAATATAGAGAGGAAAGATGTTCAAAATGTTGTCATCCTGCCCGAGGAAGATCGGAGCCCATTGGGCCTGTCATGTTGCTGTCGCTCAAGAAAGGGTTGTCCACCGCCAGTTGTTGATTTCCGGAGCATCCATGCCGTGGGTATAGGCATAGACGCGATGCTTTTGAATCTCATCTTTCATTCGCTCTTTAACATGGGCAGCTCTATAGCCAAGGAAATCAACACGGTCAATCACATCGATCACGAGGTTGAAGCGGTCGATCTGGTTGATGATGGCCAGTTCGAGAGGTGTGTTGATATTTCCATTTTCTTTATAGCCGCGAACATGGAAGCGTGATTGCCGATCCCAGCGATAAACCAACCGATGAATTAACCACGGATAGCCATGGAAATTGAAAATGACGGGCTTACTCGGGGGGAACAAGCTGTTGAAATCCCGTTCACTTAAACCATGGGGGTGTTCAGTAGCCGGAGCCAACGCAAACAGTTTCACTACGTTGATATAACGTACCTTCACCTGGGGGATTTGATCTCTTAGGATTTGAATAGCAGCCAAACATTCTTTCGTTGGGATGTCACCAGCAGAAGCAAGAACAACATCTGGTTCATCGAGATCAGTTCCGCAATCGTCGTTACAAGCCCAATCCCAGATCCCCAAACCTTTAGCCACATGGCGCCGAGCCTGCTCCAGCGTTAGGTACTGAAGATGTTTTTGCTTATCCGAAACAATGATGTTGGAGACGTTGGTTTCTGTAAGGGCATGTTCGGCAACAGCGAGCAAGCTGTTGGCATCGGCAGGTAAGTAAACGCGGGTAATCGAGCCTTTTTTGTTGCCGGCAAGGTCCATGAAACCTGGATCCTGATGGGTGAAACCGTTGTGATCCTGGCGCCAAACAGTGGAAGAGATCAAGCAGTTCCAAGGACCAATAGGAGCCCTCCAGGGAATCTGCTCACAATGTTCCAGCCATTTGCAGTGCTGGTTATACATCGAAGAGATCACGTGGGCGAATGCCTCATAGGTATGGAAAAAGCCATTGCGACCAGTGAGAAGGTAACCCTCCATCATTCCCACCAGCGTGTGCTCAGAAAGCATCTCAATGACCGAGCCATCTTTGGAGAGTTCGCCGCCTTCAAGATCCTCAGGCAGATCATTCGCCATCCAAACTTTCTTTGTGGCTTGATAAACCGCTTGAAGCCGATTGGAGTGGGTTTCATCTGGGCCGAACAAGCGATAACCACCTGGGTTATCTCGGATCAAGTCACGAATGAGCTCGCCTAATGGATAAGTGTTCTCCGCTTCTGTGATTCCCGGGTTCTGAACCTCCACGGCATGCTGCTCAATTGCAGAAAACAACAGCTCCTCGCGAAGCACACCTCCGTTGGTATGGGGATTGCTGCCCATACGACGATCACCGCGCGGTGACAACTGACGAATATGCTCCATAACAGCTCCGTTCTCATCGAACAATTCCCACGGCCGGTAGCTCTTCATCCAATCTTCAAGAAGCCGTAGGTGGCTCTCATTGGTTTTCACATCAGCAACCGGAACCTGATGCGATCTCCAGAAGTTCTCGACTTTTTTACCATCAACTTCGCTTGGGCCTGTCCAGCCCTTCGGAGAGCGAAGAACGATCATGGGCCAGTGAGGCCGGAAAGCTTTGCCGCTACTGCGAGCCTGTTGTTGATGCTGCTGTATTTCAAGAACGGCCTGTTCCATGGCGATCGCCATGGAACGATGCATCGTCATCGGGTCGGAGCCTTCAACGAAGATCGGTGTCCAGCCATAGCCCTTGAACAAGGATTCAAGCTCCTCATGATCGATCCGACTGAGGATGCTCGGATTAGCAATCTTGTAGCCGTTCAGATGCAGGACGGGTAGGACCGCACCATCGCGAATGGGGTTGAGGAACTTATTGATATGCCAACTTGTCGCCAAGGGGCCGGTTTCCGCTTCGCCATCGCCCACACAGGCGATGGTGATCAACCCTGGGTTGTCTAAAACCGAACCGCAGGCATGGGAGAGGACATAGCCGAGCTCACCGCCCTCGTGGATCGAACCAGGCATCTCGGCAGTGCAGTGACTGCCGACATGTCCTGGAAAAGAAAACATCTTGAAGAACTTTCTGAGCCCTTCTGCATCGATTGATTTATCTGGGTAGCGCTCGGTATAGCTTCCATCGAGATAGACCGGGCCACGGACTCCTGGGGCCCCATGCCCCGGTCCAGACATGTAAATCATGTCCAGGTTGTATTGATTAATCAGCCGGTTGGCGTGGGTCCAGATAAAGGCCTGACCTGGACTACTTCCCCAGTGACCGAGCAGACGGTTTTTGATGTGCTCGGGGCGAAGCTGCTCCTTGAGCAGGGGATTGTCCTGCAAATAAATCATGCCGACGGCGAGGTAATTCGCTGCTCGCCAGTAAGCGTCAAGTGCCAGAAGCACCTCGACATCAGGTGCAGAAATTTCGATGGTCATCTGATGAGGTGAGGTCGACATGGATTGCAGTTCAGCGATGGTTTGTGAGATGAAGCACACACCATCAAGTTGTTTTTAGCGCTCAGAATATGTGAATGCATGCACCATAGACATCATTTTCTATTGGGGCCGAATCTGCAACACTCTCACGCGAAGAGGATCAAGTTGAGAATGGAGGCACCAGCAAGCGCTTAATTAACCAGGTTATCACTTTCTACGACAGATGCATTACAACTTTTAAACTACTATCGAGCACTGTAAGTTAAGAAGACAACATCCAAGAACTTACGATTCATTCTATTGCCTGAAGACTTCTCGGACAATTCAACTAAGGTTAAACGTTTTGACAATCGGAGGCATGCAGAGCATGTCCGCAGTCCGAGAGGAGAAAAACGTGGAGGCCGATCAACCCGTAAGCAATCACTTTCAACACAAGATGAGTGCAGCCCTTGGCACCAATGACATTGGCAAGATGCATTTTCACTGTTTCCATTGAAATCAACAAATGTTTGGCAACCGCTTAGTTGCTCAAGCCAAAAACCAGGGCTGACACCACTTTGATTTCTCGCTTCGATAGCTGCTCCACAAAAGGCGGAACATCCTGCCTGGGAAATTGGACTCTCAAACGATATGTCTCGCGCCCAAGCTGCCGAGGCAAAGCTACCCAAGACATCTATATAACAGCAGCAAAGACGATCACTGAGGCATAGAGGGATCAATCGTCAACCAGACCATGCAATTTGGCGAAAGGATCCCAGCTCGGATCGCGATGCCAGTCGTACTCCGCAAAATTGGCGGCTTGCTCTGCCGCTTGCTGGCTGACCAGCTTGGCAATGACAGCGAGCGACATATCAATTCCAGCGGACACGCCCGATGAGGTGAAGAACTTGCCATCTTCCACCCAGCGCGCTTGTTTCTGCCACTGCACCTTCTCGCTCTGGGACGTCACCCAATCGAAGGCCATCTTGTTGGTGGTGGCACGTACCCCATCCAGCACGCCGGATTTGGCCAGTAGGGCACTGCCAGTACAGACGGAGGTCACGAGAGTGGCTCGCTGCGACTGATCCTTCAACCAATCCAACAGCACCTGATTGCCAACCTCATGCCGTGTACCTGGCCCGCCCGGAACCAACAGCAGATCAAACGCTTGTGCATTGCAAAAAGAACAATCCACGATGCTCTCGGGCCCCTGGTGGCTGGCGATCACGCCGCCATGCTCACAGATCAGGCGGATGTCGAAATGGTCTGCTGCCATTCCATACATTTCCAGTGGACCAAAGACATCAAGAAGTTCAAACCCTTCAAAGAGAAGAACTCCGATGCTTCGTTTGTTGGACATTGGCTAGTCCTCACGCGTGGATGACGCCCATAGCTGGTGCAAGCGGCCGTTGCCAAGGCTGCTGGCTTCGAGATCAGAGCCGCGTACCGCTGCGAATAGCACTAGCGGGTTCGCTGATCGGCACTCCTGGCCTCCAGTGCTGCACAGAGATCGTTTGCTTTGGGGCCGGGATGCCGCTTGCTGGTGGCTTGATCAGACTGCGCCAACCGCTGGTCCACTTGATCATCACGCTGCCATTGTCCCGCAGCGACCAGGAGCCATCGGCCACTTGATCGATGTTGTTAAAAGCCATTCCCGAGGAGGTGAGCACCGCGAGATAGGGGGGTTTCTCGGGCTGGGTTGGCTGCAGTTTGTACGCTCCCACCCAAGCCGAGACCGGACGCGTGAGTTGCACCGCCTTGCCGTGATTGCTGGGGCCTCCATTCAGTGAGGCTCCTGGTTTCCATGACCACTGGACCAGACCAGCCGGGCCGAGTTGAATCGTGTCGGTCCAACCGTCACGGTAGGTCGAGCGGATGCCGTTCCCCCAGGGCTGCCAGCTGCCGGTCTCCAACAGCTGATTACGCGTCATGCGCTGCGGCACTCCAAGATCGGGATGACGTTTGCCGATCACTGTGAGCGAAGAACCATCGGCTCGCAGGATCAGATTGAATGGCACATTGTCATTATCGGTCAGCACCCAGGTACCCAGCATGCGTTTGGCATCGGGCTGAGGAAAACCAGCCCCGAGAAGCGCGCCACACAGCAAAACTGCAGCAGGGGCTTTCAACCAGACAAGGCCCATGTCAGTTCGGTTCATTCCTTTGGTTTAGCAGCAGTGCACACAAGCCACCGCAGGCTGCAGGCTCAGGAAACACAAATAAGGCAAGTGAGTGGTTCTACTCAAGTGCTTGAAATGGTGATCAACAGCACGATCAGACTGGAGCAGCAAAGAGCACATTGAGAGTACTGGGGCATCAAATGGTGATCATCACCATGGTGACGCCAGCATTGAAAACAGACACCGAAATGCTGCTGTTATGGACTCGCTGACCGCCTTTGCTGCCATTGGATTGACAGCTGTGGCTTGGGATGGCTCGCTCACTCCAGCGGGGGGACGGGCCTTTCGCCATGCGCTCGATTACCGCGAGCCCTACTGCAACATGCGTGAGCAATCCATGATTGATCTGATCGATTGCCTCCTGACACGCCGCCGGGAAATCGGTAACAACGCGCTCATGCTTGAAGCGGCTCAGGCGCTGAGCAGCAGCCAATCACTCACCGCTTACGCCATGGCATCAGAGTTGATGCGATCTGACGGTCCTTACGAGCCCGAAGAACGCCGGCATCTGGATCATCTGGCTCTGATTCTCTCGATTGCCAAACCGGAATCCGATCGTATCGATTCGGTGTTTGATGTCTTGCACAATCAACTGAAGCTCTGGTCTGAACTGCAAACTCAACCCGCCTAAAGATCCTGAATCTTCAGGACGATGACATCAACGACAGCGCCTCGATAAGGGTACAAAATTGATATGTGCGGAACTGAGGATCAAGCGTGGATGCAGATAGCGATCCTGCTGATCAGCGCTGGCCCTGGTGGTCGCTGCTGCCACTTAGTACTCAATTACGGCAATAGGTCTGAGGGGCTTGGGCTTATCCCTGAGTTGTCCCTGGAATTCGGTGCAATTAGGTGATTTTGAGGGCATTTCTCGAGAGAATTGTATTCACCAGTCTCTCTGCCTCTCCAGAGAAACCATGAAGGGGGTCTCAGTCGCGTTTTGTTGCTCTGAAGTGCTTTATCGAAGTCTGTTCGAAGCTTGTGCGGTCCCTTTCTGGTTTGGGCTGTACCTGCTTGTTTTGCCATGACGCTGCAGCGCCTCGCCGTGAGTGGTTACCGCTCCCTCCAGAATGTGGTGCTGCCCCTGGATCGTTTGACCTTGGTCACAGGAACCAACGGCAGCGGTAAATCCAACCTCTACCGGGCCCTGCGTTTAATCGTGACCGCGGCCCGAGGCCAGCTCGTGGGTGCCCTGGCCCGTGAAGGCGGGCTGCCGGCGGTGATGTGGGCCGGGCCGGAACGATTGAGCCGGGCGATGCGTCAGGGGCAACAACCGGTGCAGGGAGGCTCGCGTCAGCAGGCCGTGCGCCTGCGGCTGGGGTTTGCGGCCGATCCCTTCTCCTAACGGAAGTACAGGGCCAGACAACCCTGGAGCGCAGCGTCTGGCGCTGGCCGGGCTGATCAGCAACAGCGATCAACCTCTGCATGAGCCCGATCCCACCGCCGATGGCTGACGCAGCTCAACCTTCTCCCTAACGTTCCAGTGTTAGTTGGTTTCGTGTTGTGATGCTCTCTGTCGTCACGGTTGCTGGTTTCGCTGCTCTGCTGGTGAGTCCACTGGCGGCCCAGGCCAACAGTGATGCCATCACCTTCCCTCGTAAGGGTGAGGTCTGCGATCAGGTGGGCCAGGTCTGTTACGACAGCTATGGGCCTTCGATCGGCATCACCAGGATCTACTTCGGCCAGTTCGCCGCGGATCGCCTGTCGCAGAACCTCAGCCGCTCCAGCAGCCGCGACTTCCGGCTCAGCTCTGGTGAGGCCTGCAGCATTGCCCAGCGCACCTGTTGGAACGATGGGTGGAATGCGCAGAACAAAGACAAACGGCTCACCAGGCAGTTGTTCGGCTCCGCCCCGGTTCAGCCGCAGCCCCATGCACAAAAGCAGGTGGCCCGACAGTCCGGGTTCTGCAGCCTCAGCAAGGCGGGCCGAACAATGTTTGATGGACCCTGCGATCTCAAGCAGGTGGTGAAGGGCAACACCAGCCGTTTTCGCATTCATCTCAGCAACGACAACACCTACGTCTTTTCCAACAAAGGCGGCCACAGCTACACCATCAACGATTCCTTCGGGGGCAGCTGGCCGGTGACCTTTGTGGATCACGGCAACACAGGCGTGTTCCGCTTTGCCAATTACAAGCTGGTGGCCACGCAGAACAACGGCAACCCGCAACCCACGGCTGGGGAAGTGGCTGGAGCGGCCGTCGGCGCGATGCTTGAGAACCTGTTTCGTTAATCCGTTGGCTCGCCCTGTTCCCCTTCTTCACGGGCCAGGGCGTCGACGCCAAATCACGGCCAGAGCGAGGCCGAAGGCCAGCAGGGCCAGCATCAGGCTCGCCGCGGTCGCCACCAGCGTGGCCGCCCTGCATCTGTGACTTCGCCGTCGTTGCAGCGGGGTTGGCATCGGCGATCCGTCTCAGGGGCTGCTCACCGTGATCCTGTTGCCGTTGCCGCCAATTTCCTCGAGTTCAAAGGAGTGATGGCCGCTCATCGCCCAGCGCTGGCCTGAGCCATCCACCATCTCCCGGCGATCCGTGGTCGGCGGACCGACGGCCGTGAAGCTGAACATCGGACCTTCGGCGTGGGAGAAGTAGAGCGTGAAGCCGCCTTTTGCTGCAGTCTCGGTTCTGCAGGTTGAGGCGATGCCATTGATCGTGCAGGCGAGCGGCCACGTCGCTTTGTCTTGAATCGGGGGACGGCCATAGAAATCGTGGGGTTGGGCAGCTTGTTCATGGGGCAGTTCCGTGAGGTCGGGAAAGTTGCCGCGGGTGGATCCATTGGCGTCGTAGGTCACCACCTGGAGGGATCCGGATCCGTCCAACGGCTTGGCCAGCTGGACCATGGCAACGCCGCTGTCGCATGGCCGTGGTTGCAGGGTGAGCCGGACAACGCCGTACACCAGGTCCGTTGGTTCAGATGGAGGAATCAGCTGATCGGGAAAGCGGCCGTTGCGTCCCCAGGGGAGTTGTTCAACGCTGTAATCGCTGTCGCAGATCCCATTGGCGGCGTTACCCCACCGCACCCGGTTCGGTTCGACGCTGAGCACATCGATCACAGCGCGCCCGGCCGTGCTGTTGCCCTGCCAGCGTCCTAAGAAGAAATTGTCGCTGTCCCAACCCTTGGGCTTTTCAGGGTTCGCGACTGGTTGTTGAGTGTCCGGGGTTGGTGCCGAAGTGTTGGCTTGAGGGTGACTGCAGGCCCCGAGCAGAACGGTGGCTGTCAACAGAGCAGTGCATCCTTTGAAGATCCTGATCATCGTGTCAATGAGCTGTGGTGCAACCAACCGCTGAGAGCTTCTTCGTAGCCATCCTCTTCGCGTAGGCGGTAAATCGTCCGGCTTTTTATGCGCGCTATGGGTGACGGCTTCTCCCTGCCAATGCTCGTTGAACTCCGCTTGAAACAGAATCACGGTTGGACATTGCACGACACATTCGTTTTAACCCTGGCCTTGTGATCTCAAAGCAATCTGGCAATCATGCGAGAGCAGGCAATGGCCACCACTGACTTTTTTCGCTTGATCCGTCATCTTTGCAGTAGAAATAACGCTGGTAGCTTCAGCAATGCATTGAGACAGCTTCGCAATTAATATCCAGAATTGACCAATGAAGGGGGTCACGTCAAGGCAACTTCTAGAAACGATGGTGGAAGCTGCAATATGGTAAATCCCTCAATCCGATGAGCTTTGGACCGGCATGATTTGGGTTGATGCTCTTACAGCCTATGTGGGCAAGTCAGGGCCAAGAGCGATAAAGCTCACCAAGAATCACCACTACCCGCGCAAGGTCGCAGATGCTGAGCTGTTTTCCTCGAACTGGGCCACCGTTAACGATCCCGCCGAGGAAGTATTGCGGCGCTTCTCGGGTTGTTATGGGCAGTTCAATCTCGTTCTGCCTGAAGAGAACAAGCGGCTGGTCAAGTACCAGAAAACTCAAAACTTTATTTCTCCTGCTGATTCTTATGCCAAAGCAGGCATTGAGCTCAAGCCACTTTCGCAGCAGATGCTAAAAGCCATGCAGGCATGTAAAGCTGAACTTGCCTCGAGTGTTCTCTCCGGAAACATCGATTAATGTCTTATTTAATGGTAACCCTCTATCAGCTACCTCTTAAAGTTCCACCCGGCGGATTCTGCCTGATGGGTGGATTGACAACAACTTGATCCATTCCTCAGCAGAATTACTGCATTGACGGGGAATCTGGTGGCTGGAGCTGGTGTGAATCCTTCGGGCCAGCGCTGGGGTTTCTGTCCGCTGCTGCCACCAAGAAGTGTTTGATCTCGATGAGTTTAAGGGGCTGATCCCTGAGTTGTCCCTGGGGTTTTGTGCAACTGGTCGTGTTTATGGGCTAGTGCTGATTCGCAGCCTGAATAGCTATCAGTGTGGCCCTTGTCACTACTGTTGAGACCTGACTCTGGGCTGGATTTAGAAATCGGCGCTCTTGCTACTTGCTGAACGCCTGCACCAGGTGATGCCAGCAAGATGAACGTGTCTGTAGCTGGCAACGGTGTCGATGAAGCCACTTAGCACGCTCGGCTTGGAGTTGGGTATGGCATTGCTCTGCGGGAACCAAGCCTTGTCGTAGTCCAACCAACAGCTTCTGCAGGACGGTTTGATCAGCCCACTGGTGTTTGAGCTGCTGGAACAACAGGGGGTCCAAGACGCCGAAGAAACTACTGATCAAGAGGCGGCTTGGAATCGTGCTGGCCATCAAGAAACCCCACCACAGGGGGTGTGATGAGGTTTTTTGGTTGTCCTTCACCGTTTGAAGAGGCAGGCAGAGCCAGCATCTTCAGAACTCAATCATTAGAGATTGAATCCATAGATGGTTGCAAATTCATCCTGGAACGGAGACGTTTTCAGGAGCTCGCTGATTCCCAGTTCATCCTGCCAATCGGTAATGGGCCTTTCCCAGCCCTCTTCCCAGCGAGGTGAGAACAGTTCAGGAACCTTCTGGCCAACTACAATGCCAAAACCGATTGCATCCCAGATCAGCCTGCGCTCACTTGGTTCGTAAGCACCACGCAGCATCCACGATGAAAGAGTTCCTATATCAGTGGGGACTGATCCAGTGCTTGCATAAAACGCCGTCGCAGCAGCTTCGCCAGGCACTGTGATCGGTAGACCAAGAATCGTGTGGTGAATCTCATGCAACCGGAAAGCTCTGGTTGTCGCGAATTCTTCATCGGTTTGAGATTCTGGTATCTGCGATTGATCAACTAAAAAAGAAATCTCAAGCTTCTCCAGACGGCGATGCACGCACCAACCAAGGCTCCCTTTTGGCATAGCAGCCATTTGCTCAAGATCTGGCCATCGTGCTGAAGGCCGGTTGGCCAGTAGCTCCTGAACTTTTGGGGTGGCTAGGTTCCTTTCTATACAGTCTTTCTGCAGCTTGGTACTACCTGGAATTCCTAAATATCGGCCGTGTTGAAAGATCCTTTCAGGCTGCTTTGCTGTCTGCAGAATCGAAATCCCTAGCTTTGTGACACCCTCTGAAAATGATGAGCGTACGTAGTTCTTTTGTTCTGTAACCATCAGTGAATGAAGCTCTGCAATCAATGTCGCTGGAACCCCAAAAGATTTCTTCCCCCGAATGGGTGATTTGTTTCTGAGACTTTGCTGAGTCACCAGGGATCTGCTTGACCAGTCGGGAAGCGTCAGCCGTGGCGCCAAAGACGAACAGAGCTGGCCCTGGTGCCGCTGCTGCCACTTAAGGGTGTTTGGGAGCAACTAGTTTGAGGCTATTGGCCTTGCGTTGTCCCTAGTTTTTTGTGCAACTGGGTAGGAGTGAGTGCAACACAAAAAATAGATGCTCGATTCAGCGACGGATGACTAGGTTTTATGCCTCTTCAAAAGCTTGTGATGAAATTGAATGACTGATGCCGCGGAGGGAGATCATTCCAATGCCATGCATCCCATCGCAATTGTGCACGGTCATGTTCGGGTTTATCCGAAACCAAGATTCGAACGTCCTGATCTCCCTGCAACGCTGAGAAACTTGATGTGATCACTGGCAGGGCTATACACCGTGTAATTCGCTCCAGAACCGATTCCGATCACACTGCGTTTGGGTACAGCCTGATTGCTTTGTCCTTCCCCGGCGTGATCTTTCACTTTGGACTGAATCTGCCCCCCAGTGAGTTGCAATCGGAATTGCCGACCACTGCGAGCGGTGAACAGTCTGTTCACATCCAAGCGAGTTAGGCGATCCAAAAGGATCAACGGTGAGGTGGTTTCCTGCAACGGAACACCAACATCAGCTGAGCTGCCATGGATGAGTCCATAGTCCAGTTCGATGAAGCCGAATTGCAGTGATGACAGCCAGTTGAGGTGTTCCTGGCTTACGGCTTCCCGCAGGTGCCGCATGGTGGTTGCACCGTCAGGATCGTTACAAACGTCTGGCTTCTGGTCACCGCGGTAGCCGTAGTCGACCAATAATTGCTCTTCCCACCATCCATAGATGCAGTTGGGCTGCAGATCGCCGCGCTTCGGTTGTCGTAAACGCATTAATAGCGCATCGCAATTTCGATCCGGGCCAATCAAGTCGCCCAATACAAAGAGATCTGCTATGTCACGCTGCTTTTTGAGGTCGGATTGGATCCGCTCGTAGAGATCAAGATCTCCGCAAAGGCCACTTACCAGAGCCCAACGTTCAATCATCGCTCGCACACATGGCTGGCATCTTCGGCGCGCCCGCATATTCGAAGCCATGGCTCAGTCGCCAGGCAAACACTTCGGGCAAGCCCGCCTCAACAATCGCCTGGCAGGTTTTGGCCACGTCGTAATTCACCTCTCGGATGCTGACTTCGCCACTTACATCGTCATGGACGACGTAGGTGGCTTTGGTGCTGCCGTGCCTGGGTTCTCCAACGGAGCCAGCATTCACGATGCGACACATCGGCAGGGTCATCTCCTGTTCACGGGCTGGCTCACTGCCGCTTTGCTGCACGCTGACGCGGATTGAACCACCGCTCAGTTCGCGCACATAGGGCTGATGGGTATGACCACAGAACAACGTTTCAGCTCCTGCTGTTTCCACTCGCTCCAATGCGGCAAAAGCATTCATGTCTGGCAGTAGATACTCGTGCTGGCTGTTGGGACTTCCGTGAACGAACAGCAACTTGTCCCGTCGCAGGGTGGTCGGCAATTGGGCGAGGAATGCTTTGTTGTCGTCCGTTAAACAATTGGCTGTCCAGTGATGGGCTTGATGGCCCCGCCGCTCGGCCAACTGGGAGGGATAGCTGCATTCACAGGCGTTGAGGCCATCGATGATGTCTTCATCCCAGCAGCCTTGGCAGGTGGGAATGGCGCGCTGGCGCACGAGTTCCACCACTTCATTGGGCTGAGGGCCATAACCAACCAGGTCGCCCAAGCAGGTGATGGTTTTGATGCCTTGTTGGTCGATGTCGTCCAGCACGGCTTCAAAAGCCGCGAGGTTGGCATGTAGGCAGGAGATCACGGCGTGGGCCATCGTTAGCAGGGGTTTAAAAAGTGGGTTGAAGATTGGATTGTTGATCCCGCAGAGGGGCCTGCTGAAGCTCCAAAACGTCGTCACTGAGTAAGCAGTCGTTAATGGTGCTTTCGATGCCTGATGGAATCAGGTCCTTTCCCTGGATCACGAGGTGAGACCGTCGACGGGGCCTGCCGGTTGGCGGAACCACCGACTGCAAAGGAAGAAATTGAGATCCCGATTGGCTCACCATCCAGTTGCAGAAAAAAGATCGTCCATCCGGCATGTTCATCAGTGCCTTGGCGCGATACACATCCCCATAGGCTCCGTTCACCAACTCGAACCAGAAGCTGCTGAGGCTGTTCGGATCCCAAACGCACCCCTGAAGATCGAGGTGCCAGGCCTCAAGTCTGGTGAAGTCCAGGGTGTCTTGTTTGGGAAGTTCCGGGTCCACCCCGAAATGCAGCATTCGATACGGTGTGAGATTGAACCGGTCCAGTTGCTGCTTGATTTCTGGATCAGGTCCATCAGCGCTTGGCTTTGGTGCAGAAAACTGCTGGGCCTCTATCAACACAAAACGGTCACTCGACGACAGCTGTGAATCGGAGGTTGGCTCGGACCAATCCTCCAGCTGGGGAATCTGGTCCATCAGCCAGCTGCGGTCTATGCCTGCGTTATGGCCAAGTTCCAGACCGCCGTGGGACGTTCCGTCGAGACGGAGATAAGCGCAGCTGCCCCCATGGTTCAGCAGGGTTTCGCGTATCCAATTGGTTTTTCCGCAGCCAGGCGGGCCAGTGATCAACCAGATCTGCTGCATGGTGAATGGGCTAGGTCGTGGCCCCGCTCCAGAACAAGCCTGGAGTGGGAATCATTCTCATTATGGCCACACAAGCGATTCTGACTGCTAAATCAAGGGTTAGGTCAGCAA
>Ga0208543_1000381_pt1 | contig 14165 bp, 7 predicted proteins | sample DEB08_DNA_14_FD_185497 | JGI IMG/M metagenome (GOLD analysis project Ga0208543, IMG submission 185497) | Aqueous microbial communities from the Delaware River and Bay under freshwater to marine salinity gradient to study organic matter... | ecosystem: Environmental > Aquatic > Marine > Coastal ...
GTTCAAATCATATTCAGCTGATTTGTATTTGTATTACACTGATGCTGATAGTTCTCAATGGATACAAGTTGGTGGTGCTGCTGCTAGTACTACAACTGGTTCTTCAAGTTCTTCTTCAACGATTCCATTTACTAAATTTTATCTAAGTGCAAGTCAGCCTGGTTCAACTGTTTCAAGTAGTTCATATCTAGGACAAAATGTAGGCACTTGGTACGAAGTAACATTTGCAAATGCTGCTAATACAGCCGGATTATCACCAGATAGCTCAGACAGAGATCCTACACTAACTGGCATTACATTTAGTGGAGATAAATTCTCAGGATTTGTTCAGAATGGTATATACGAAATATCAGTACAGCCGGAAGTATATGAAAGAAATAGTACAGCAGGCCAAAGATATCATGGATGGGAAGCAAGCACTGGTGCTTTTAGTTCTGCTGGTTGGTTAAGCCCAGGCACTGGTTCTTTTAACATTAATGGAGTAACTGTACCCGATAGTATAATAGTTACATTTGAAGATGCTACGCCTGCAAATAATTGGGTTAGATATATTTTAGAAAGCGATCAAAGTGGAGACTATTGGATTGGACAAGCAATATTAACGATAAAGAAAATAGGATAATATTTAGCAACCATTCATATGTTATAATAAATAGTAGAAAGAAAATAGGATAGATAAATGGCAATCAATTTTCCAAATTCACCCACAGACGGACAGAGTTTCAGTTCTGGCGGAAAGACATATGTATATAACTCAACTTCAGGGGTGTGGGATAGAAAAACTACCACAATCGCAACCGTTACTGATGTATCCGAATTAACTGATACAACGAATGTTATTCCAGCAGATATATCAGATTTAACTGACACTGGCGGATTATTAGGTGGTAGTGGAGTAACAGAAAATAAAGCAATAGCCCTGTCTATTGTATTTGGAAGATAAAGGAGAAAATCTATGGCTAATCCAAATATAGTCACTGTAACATCAATTCTTGGAGAAACGGTGGGGGCAGTTGCAACCACTTCTTTTGCAGATTTAGTAGAAAATTCTGCTGGAAGTAATAAAGTTTATAAAATAAATTCTTTGATTGCATCGAATGTAAGTTTATTGAATGCTGTCGATTTTTCAGTTAATTTAGTTAGAGGAGGTAATTCTTATGCTGTTGTTTCTAATCTATCAATTCCAACAACTTCAAGTGTAGTGGCAATTTCAAGAGATCACGGGATGTACTTGCAAGAAGGTGACAAGTTTCAAATAAAAGCTTCAGAAGCAACTTCAATAGAAATTGTATGTTCTTATGAGGTAATTTCATGAAACTAAATGGTGGAGTTATTGGCAAAAATATATCAAAAAATTCTGGAATATTTAATATTAATGAACATCATTTGAAAACAGCCACAGGAACATTTCCAAATCCAGACATTAATTGGAGTATCACGCAGGGCATTTATAATTTGCCAAAAAGACCTTGGGCCAGAATGGATGCTCTCACCACTCATGGAGAATTGTTTATTACTCCAGATGGAAAAAAAATGTTTGTAATCAGTGGGACAAATGATGAGGTTTACGAGTTTCATATAGCTCAACCTTGGTCTATACAGAGCGCTTCGAAGTTTAAAACATATGATTTCACCTCATATGATACAAATATGATTGGAATTTGGTTTGATCCTACAGGGACATATTTATATTTGATTGGATATTCTACTGATAATGTTTATCAGTTTTCTTTATCGGAAAATTATAATTTATCAACAGCTTCACTGGAAGGAACATTTGATGTTGCTGGGGAAGAGACCACGCCCTATTCCGTGTCTCTATCACCTGATGGATCGAAAATGTTTATTACTGGCGAAACGGGTGATGATGTTACGCAATATGATCTTAGTACGCCGTTTATGATATCAACGGCAGGAAATCCACAAACTTTTGGTCCAGTTGCCTCTGCTACAGCGACTGGGCACTTTATTTCTCCAGATGGAACAAAATTATATATTACATCAAACACTCCAGACGAAATATCTCAGTATACTCTAACAACGCCATGGGATGTGACAACTGCCGGTTCAAAAGTTTCAATCGATTCATTAATTTATGATTCATATGGTCAATCAATATTTTTTAATTCAGATGGTACAAGAATGTATTTTATGGGAACTCAAGTAGAAATTATTTGGGAATTTAAATTAAGTACGCCGTGGGATATAACTACAATATATTTGGACGGAGATGGTTATGAATTTCCGACCGGTGGCGAAGCTAGCGGAATGGCAATTTTTGTAAAACCAGATGGCACCAAAGTTTATGTTGTCGGCGCAAATACCGATACTATTATCGAATACACTCTATCCACCGCATGGAATTTAAATACACCCACAATAACTCATATACTCAGTCTTGCGGCGGATGATACAAATCCAACTGGATTATATTTTAAGGATGATGGGACTAGACTTTTTATATGCGGAACAACTGGAGATGCGTTTCATCAGTATGACCTTTCTGTCGCTTGGGATCTATCAACCGCAACATTGACTGCAACGGATATTGGACCCTTAGAAAGTGGGGCTGGTCTTGACCCAGAAGGAATATATTATAAACCAGACGGAACGACGATGTATTATATTTCAAGTAGTACAGATTTAGTCTATCAACACAACTTAGGGACTCCGTGGACTTTGCCCGCAACATCAGCTGTCGCCACTGCAACATTTTCTGTAGCCGGACAGGAAATTACCCCAAAAGCTTTATTTTTCAAATCAGATGGAACAATAATGTATGTAATCGGGTTCACAGGGGATGATATAAACGTATATAATTTATCAACCGCTTGGGACATTACAACAGCAGTTTTTGATTATTCACACGAACCAGTTGAAAACTTCACGTCCTCTCCGGCCGGAATGTGGTTTTCTTCGGACGGGGCTATATTATTTTTAGTATGTTCTACAGAAGATGAAATAAGAAAACATGATTTATCAACACCTTGGGATGTAAGAACCTGTTCTCCAGCATATTTTCAAGAAAGATGGGCAGTAGAAGGGCGCGGCGGAAACCCCTACAGTTTTTGTTTAAGTGATGGTGGAAACAATTTATATGTTGTATTTGGTGGTGGTTCAGCGAATAGTTACGCAAGACAATATACACTAACAACGCCATATGACATAACAACTGCCACATATGATAATAAAGAATTAAATATCGCCTCCTACGAACAAAACGCTAGAGGAATTCAAATTTCAAAAGATGGGACGTTATTGTTTATAACTGGATGGGATGGCGATGATTTTAATAAATTTACACTTTCAACTCCATTTGACTTGTCCACCGCGACATTTACGGAAGTTGTAGACACAAACGTATATTCCGCTCCCGAAGATATGGAATTTAGCGATGATGGAACTACAATATATGTCACAGAAAAACTATCTTACAACGCTCCTTATCAGATTAATCTTACAGCACCATATGATTTAAGCAATCCCCTGCATGTATCAAGTAATTTAGGAATTCAGTCAGGCCTTCAAACGTGTGGAGATTTTAAGTTTAGTACCGATGGGACTAAGATGTATATCTTAGGAACTTCCGCAGCGGGTGACACTATAAAACAATATGATTTATCAGTTCCGTGGGAGTCCACGACTGCTAGATACAAAGCAGAAAAAACATGGAACACTGGCACGTATGATGTAGAAAGATTTGCATGGAAACCTGATGGAACCAGATTGTTTACAACCGATCCTATAACGTACAGAGTGATGGCTTGGGATCTTGGCACTGCGTGGGATGTAACTACAATAACAACAACAAGTTCATCAACATGGTATCAACACACATCACAAGATAGTAATGTTAAAGGCATTGCATTTTCTCCCACTGGCAAAGAAATGTTTCTTTTGGGACAATCTTCAGCCGCAATGTGGAAATATACTCTCAACACCGCATGGAATCCAAACACTGCGACCGCGCCGACAAGCTATACACCTACAAGCACAGTGTTTGAGGGGTTTTGTTTTAGCCCTGATGGAACAAGTGTCTTTGTGACTGGTAGATTAGCACCATCAAGAATTTGGCGATGGGATCTTCCAACAGCATGGCACCCGCCATCTATGGGGACAAATCCTAACTACCAACTCTTTACATACGAGTTAGTTGCATATGGTGTGTATAATATGCCAATCTCTGGTATACAGTTTAGCAACGATGGTAGCAAAATGTATATTTGTATAAACGCAGACAACGCAGCAAATTCTATAAGAGAATATCAACTAGATTCTCCATTTGAAATAGGAACATCTACGAATTTTGGACAATACGATCAACCTATGAAATTAAAACTACCAATTAGATTAAATGACGTATCAGCAATAACATTTGATAGACGAGGAAAAACCATGCTGGCTGTAACAGATGATGATACAAGCATAAGAAAGTACACACTGGAAACTGAATGGAACACTTTAAAAACTTATCCTTGGAGTGCAGCGGCACTTGATTATGAATACGAGACAGTATATGATATAAAATTTACCAATTGCAATTGTTTAAGATTTAGTAATAATGGAGATTTTTTATATACAATGCACCAAAGTCCAGATTACATTGTCCAACACAAAATAAGTAGAAATTAAATAAAATAAGGGTAAAATAAATGGCAATTAATTTTCCAAATTCACCAACAAATGGACAAACCGTAGTTCTTGCAAACAAAACATTAGTGTGGAGTTCAGCAACTGGAACTTGGAATGTTCAATCATCTGCTAGTAGTGGTGGGGGTTCTCTCTCAATCTCTGATACTGTCCCTTCAAGTCCTTCTGATGGAGATATGTGGTTTAATAGCACATCTCTAAATTTATATGCATATTATGACGATGGAGACAGTCAACAGTGGATTGAGCTATCTTCAAATGATGCTCAAATGGGAGCAACAGTTTCTGACACCGCACCTTCTTCTCCAGCAAACGGAGACTTTTGGTTCGATAGTTCCACTCTCACATGGTATACATACTATGATGATGGAGATAGTCAGCAATGGTTAGACCTTGCCGGACAAGCCACAACTGTCCAAGTGACGGCATCTGATACCGCACCAACAAGTCCATCCACAGGACAACTTTGGTTTGATACTGCAAATCTCAATCTCTTTGTTTACTATTCAGATGGTTCATCTAATCAATGGGTACAGATGAATTCGGAGGCAACAGCTGTTCCTACGGATGTTTCTGATTTGACTGACACCACTGGTTTATTGGGTGGCGGCGTTACCGCTTATGCAAATTTAGCAGCATTTCCATCTACTGGAAATACTGAAGGTGATTTTGCATTTGCACAAGATACTAAAGCATTGTATATTTGGAATGGAACTGAATGGAAACGGATCAGTATTGGTGTTGATGAAACACCTTTTGTCACTACAGAGCCAGCAACATCTCATGATCTCAATACAAATGGAAGCACGTCTACAGTGACAATGGTGGCTTACGACCCAGAAGGTTTTGATATCAGTTATGGTATAAGTTACAATACCACAAATAATGCACGGCCTTCGCAGCTTTCGGCCGATACAACTATAAACCAAACGACAGGTGTATATACTTTTACTCCATCAATATCAAACTTTGGTTCGTTTAAAGCACGTTTAAGCGCTTCAGATGGTGCGAGGATGACGACCAGAACAGTGGATGTAAGACTGTTAAGAGAAGTCACTTTTGCACAAAGCACGGGCTTTTTTACAGCCGATAGCACCAACGGTGGTACGTATTCTTACACAGGTGTTACTTCAAATTCTTCTTCTGGCGGCGGCGGTGTATCGAATGTGTTAGATGTGCGAGATGCGACACAGACAAGCAGTTTTTATTTGGAAGTAGAGTTTCAAGATATTAGCACTGGAGATGACCCTGCTATTTGGATATATCCTTCAAATTTAGGAACAAGTAGAGGATATGAAATTGGATATTCAGCTTCGTTGCTCAGCAATGGCAACGATGGCAACGGATCCAGCACTGGTCTTGGCGGCATAAGTAACGGCGATCGTGTTATGCTTATGTGGACCAATACTTATTTTTGGCTGGGAAAAAATGGAACATGGAGTTCCATAACTGGAAATCCTAATGGTAGCCATCAAAATGGCTCATACGCATGGACTAATATGGCCACTACAGGCGGTCCATATATTGCGTTCGGGTCGCACTCATCTACTGCTTCAAATTACACTTTTACAATTCATGGCAATGGCTCAACCAACTATACCACAGGCTTCGGAACAGGTGGCACACATACCACCGTTGTTTATTAGTGAAAAAGGTGCCGCACCAATATAAGGAACAAATAAATGGCAATTAATTTTCCAAATTCACCGACAAATGGACAGATTTTTACATCTGGTGGAAAGTCGTATGAATACAATTCAACCACTGGAGTATGGAATAGAAGGCCAGAGGCAACAAGTCCTATTCCAGCAGACATTTCTGATTTGACAGATACAACCAATCTGCTCTTTGATGGTCAATATTCAAGTCTTGCTGGAGCTCCAACATCATCTACTGCTGGTGCTTTGGGCACACTCACAAAAACATTTGCACAGAACGAAGAATCCGAAATAACACTCTCAGAAAACATCTCTCCAGTTCCAAATGTAAGTGTTTTCAAAGAAGTCCCACAAGGAGGACTGACATCCAAAGGAAATTGGGATGTTAACGCAAACGCAACCAATTATGACTTCTTTGATGAAAAGCCTATTTCTTATTCATCGATTAGTTTAACTCCAAGCGCAACTGGCGATGGTACTTTTACGAGTAGTAATCCTACATTAGTTGGTTATGATGTATCAGGAATATCAAATGTAGGAAACTATGAAACATCCACACCAGTGTCACAAGTACCAAACCCACCTGCAGCTGGATATTCACTTGCAGATTTTGTTGTAAGTCCAGATGGCACAAAGATTATAATTGTGGCACCAGACCGTATGCACGAATTTACAATGAGTACTGCATACGACATAACTAGTGCATCTTGGACGCAAAGATATGATTATGATACATATAATCCAACTCATTGGGGTGGATATGGATTTTTTGAATTAGGAGATAGTGGTAGTAAATTATACATGGCGGATTGGCAAAATCATAAAATTGACCAATTCACATTATCGGTGCCATATTCTCTTGGAAACGGCGGTTCAGATGTTTCGTGGGATGGTGAAGTATCTGGTATGAACAATAGTGGTTCTAATGCGACACTAAATGGTATGTATGTAAAAGATAGTACTACTGTCTTTATAATGAAAGACGATAATAATAACAACCAGGCCGTAATCGAAGAATGGGTTATGTCAACCGCTTGGGATATCACCACACTCAGTTATAACAATAAAACTAAAATTATAACGGGGCAACGTGGAACTGATATAACCTTTTCGTCAGATGGTTTGACTATGTTTATATCAGATGTGTATGGTAGTGGAACTCTGAAATATTTTAGTCTAAGTACAGCGTGGAATATTAGTACAATCAACACTACAGGAACTACATTTACAAACCCTGCATTACCAAATTCAACACCTCAGGCTATTAACTTTTCCAAGAGTGGTACTAAATTATATATGGCAAATGGAAATACAATATATGAACAAGATACTGGTTATAGTGAAGTATTTTTATCTACAGATGTAGGTAAGAAGGTTGTAGGAAACTCTGGTTCTGCTGTAATTACTTCTACTGCTGGTGCATATAAATCGGCCACCCCATTTGCAGATACATCTGCTATTTCTTCTTGGCAGCTATATGGTGCTGAAGGTAAGTCTGATGGGACTGGTATTCAATTAGCTCAAGCTGGCTCTCCTGCTCAAAATATTGATGCTGCCACAGAAAACTCCTTGAACAGTCAAAGTTCTTCAAACTTAGGATTAAGTAACACCTTTATGAAGAGCTGGCACATGAGTGATGACGGAACTCATATTGCAGCAACACCAAGTAATACTCAAACACTTATGTATCAAATGAGTACCCCGTTTGATATTTCAACCATAGGTTCATCTATCTCAACATTAAATAGGTCTCAATATGCTTCTGGTTTTTGGATGAATGGTGACGGAACTAGATATGTAATAGCCAATTTCTCTGGTACTGAAGCTTTTTATATGTACACCATGTCAACACCTTATAATTTTTCTACTTCTTCAGCAAACGGTTCTTTTTCAGATTCAACTATAACAAGTCATAATCCAGCGTGGGTTGAGTTTAGTGCTGACGGAACTAAAATGTTTTATGGATTTACAGACATTCAAACCGCTGGTGTTATTGGTGTGTTGACAATGAGTACTCCTTGGAATTTATCTACTGGGTCTGCCACTTATCTTAATTTTAATAGTACTTTTGGTTTTACTGCTAGTAATGGAAATACTACAGATTGGTTTTTTAATTCTGATGGTACTAGGTTCTTTATTAATAGTGGAACAAAAGGAACAATAATTAGACAGTATAATCTTACAACTGCATATGATCTTACAACTGCTTCATACTCTAATCTAAATTTAAGTACTTCTAATAGTAGTGAAATATATCACATGCAAAAAGCAGACAATGGCACAAAGTTAATTTATGCAGGAAAAGATGCAGTTCAAGCAACTCAGTTAATTGGTGTTTATGATTTAGCAATAGATGATGGAACTACAACACCAGCTTACTCTCAATATTCTCCAGCACTTACAAATTCTACTGGTCAAATCGATTCATCTTCGTGGGTTGACCTTGATTCTATGGCTGCAGATGAAACCAAAAATGATGGAGATGTATTCTATGCAGTCTCGACAGACAATAGAACATCTTGGGGAGTTATCAAAGATGGTGACGGTGTAAGAAAGATTGCAAGAAACAATTCTGGAACTTGGCAGTATAATAATGATGGCGGATCCGCTACTTATTATGATTTTTCAAATCCTACTGCTGGAGCCGTAGCAACATCTTTTACAACGCCTGGATGGACTTCTTTGGCTTTCAATACATCCGGCGACAGAGTTCTTTTAACTGATGATTCATACCTTTATTCATATCCTCTCAATACTTCTTGGGATATTAGCACTATTATATCTGCGCCAATTGGCACATCCCCAATAGTCCTTGGTGCTGGGTCGGGCCTCAACGGGTTTGTTAGTTATCTGATTAGTGATGATGGAACAAAAGCTATTGGTCGGTATAATGCAAATGGGATTACTTATGAATATAGTATGTCTACACCCTTTGATGTTACTACACTATCTTTAGTTGGAAGTGCGAATTTGGGATTGGGGGGTCAATTTTATATAAAGCCAGGAACTTACGATACCTTTTATGTGACCTCTGGTAGAAGTATTCATAAGTATACATTTACAGGTGGTAGTATAACTACTGGCACTTTAACACAGGATGGCACTGTAAATCTTGATCCTACTAATACAAAAAGTTTTGGGTATGGCCAGATATTATTCAAACCTGATGGTACAGAATTTTATATTACTCAAACAACAGATTCAATTATTGAAAAATGGACTTTAGGAACAGCATGGGATATTACAACTGCGACTAAATCTTCGGAAACGGCGGCATTTTCAGGAATTGGCGCTGTATGGTTAAAGCCAGATGGAACAAAAATATATTATATTGATACCAATAACAGTAATCAATTATCTGAAATCAATATCGGAGGATTTGGATATGGAACATCTGAAACTTGGGTCGATGGCACAAACAACAACGAACATGCAACTCTCCAAGAAGCACTAGGGGCTCAATCATTTAATAGAATGGACAAAGCGCAACTTCAAGCAGTCACAGATCCAAATCACTATGTTCTTGGAGATACACTAGACTTGATGATTGCACCATATGCAACATCTGGAGCATCTCCACTATCGGATGGTGTTACTATTGGTTATCAGGCAGAAGCATTAGTGAGACAGGCAATCAATGGAACTGATTATGAAGCAGAGTTTCCGGCTCTAAATAAAGTAAAAATCAAATCTCTTGCAGCACAAAACTTAAAGATAAGGGTAATCTAAAGTGGCAGTAAACTTTCCAGATAGTCCTAGTGACAATCAAACATTTACTACAAATGGAAGAACATATAGATATAATTCAGCAACAGGAGCCTGGAAAATATTAGCTGCTGGTGTAGGTTCAGATATTTCTGAACTAACTGATACAACAAATCTTATTCCAGTAGATATTTCTGATTTGGCAGACAACACTGGTTTATTAGATAGTGGTGGTGCTACTGTATATGCGGATATGGCAGCACTAATAGCTGCCACTGGTATGTCTAATGGAGATTTTGGATTAGTTACTGCAACAAATAATATATACGTTTATAATGGTTCTGGTTGGTATAAGATTGCTACAGTACAAAACGATTCTCCATCAGCAATCACTGGAGTAGATGGAACCTATGAACTAGCAACTGATGGAACTCCAACAGTTATTACAGCAGTTTCTACAGACCCAGATGGATTTCCTCTTACATGGACTTATTCTACTTCTGGTTTGGGAAATATTGCTACAGTGAGTCAAGTGGATAATGTATTTACTATTACACCTAGTACTGATAGTGCCAATGATGGGACATTCACTCTTACAATTAGTGCCACTGATGGTGTTAATGGTGCAGTGAGTGCGAATACAAGTTTAACTCTAATCTTTACACCTAATTGGACAACTACATTTTCAACTATGACCAGTACTTGGGGATCTACTTCCAGTGTTTTATTGAGCACTTATGGTGGGTTTGCAAATGGATCAGGGGGTACGTGGTATAGGTCTGGTGCAATATCTGTAAGCAGAGATGGTACAAAAATGACAATTAGTGATCAAATTAGCGGCGGGAGGCCCGTTGATTTTACTATGTCTACTCCATATGATCCAAGCACTCTTGCATTTGCTCAAACAGGAGATATTAATATAAAAGCACTTTATGCTTTAGATTATGTTGAAGATGGAACAAAATTATACTACGGTGATCAGCAAACAGTAAAATATGCAAATTTAAATACTGCATTTAACAGTAATACCCAAGCAAGCACAGTAAGTGTATTTACTGAGTCGGCTACTATATATGATTTAAAATTCTCTACAGATGGAATGAAATTATTTGTTCTTTCTGGCAACCAAACTAGTGACAATCAAGTTAAAACATATAACTTAGGCGCGGCCTTTGACACATCATCTCGTACATTGGCAAACACATTTAATTTCTGGAGTACATATGCTAATAGTTCAGTGAGAGGTATTACTTCAATACAATTTAATCCTCTTGGAACAGTTTTATATGTAGTCTCTGCACATAGCGGAACAGCTTCTACTATTCCATTAACTACCGCTTGGGATTTATCAACAGCAGGTTCCTACACAACTGGAGGAAACTTTGGAGTAGGCGTGGATATTCAAAAGGCGCATATTTCTTGGGATGGAAATTGGGTTTACGGACTTAGAGATCAGCAAGATAGTGTTGTAAGATTATATTGGAGACAACAACCTTAAACCATAAGAGATAACTTAAAGGACAGATAAATGGCGATAAACTTTCCAAATAGTCCAAGTGACAACCAAACATTTGTCACTAATGGAAGAACATATAGATATAATTCAGCATCAGGAGTTTGGAAAATAGTAACTTCTGGTGCAATATCCGATCTATCAGATTTGACAGATACAACAAGTCTCATTCCAGCAGATGTGTCTGATTTAACTGATACTGGAGGAGTATTGGGCAATGCCGGCGCGGCGATTTACGCAGATATGGCAGCACTAATAGCTGCCACTGGTATGTCTAATGGAGATTTTGGATTAGTTACTGCAACAAATAATATATACGTTTATAATGGTTCTGGTTGGTATAAAATAGCAACTGTGCAGAATGACTCACCAAGTGCAATCACTGGAGTGGATGGAACATATTCACTAGCAAGCGATGGAACACCTACAGTTATTACAGCAGTTTCTACAGACCCTGAAGGTTTCGCTCTAACATGGAGTTACGCAGTTACATCTGGTTCTTTAGGATCAACTGCTACAGTTTCCCAAGCAGATAATGTTTTCACAATTACACCTAGCACTACAGAGTCAGATGCTGGAACATTTGAGTTGACATTTAGTGCTACTGATGGTGTCAATGGAGCAGTAAATGCAAGTAGTACATTTACTCTTGTCTTTTCTCCGTTTGTTTTATCAACAACTATATCCCCATCAACACTGACTACTGGTTTTGAAATGAATAGATATCGTACCAATGCAATTTCAGACGATGGTAGCGTTTTAGCAACAACACACGAAAAACCAACAGGTGCTACAAACGAAAATGAAGTAATTCTAACAGTGTGGAGAAAAGATATAAATGGAGATTTTCAAGAAGAATATACATTGAATTTAAGGACGGATCCTGGCATTGGTGCAAATAACATAGATGGAATAAGAAGTTTAGACATGTCAGGAGATGGAAATTATATTGCAATAGTTGGTTATAATAGTCCTCAATATAATGTTGAGAGCAATCTTACCATTTTTAAATACACAGGCACAACTTGGAATAGAGAATATTTTTCGGGTTCATATGGAACAAGTAACGGTGCGCGGATGGGCTCAATTGGTGCTATTTCATTTTCAGAAGATGGAAAAATAATACTAATGGGAGAAACTAACACGCCCGCTTCAGGCAGCTCTGGATTTTTTGATCAGGCTGGAAATTTATACACACAATACTCTAATTATGATAATTGTGGACATGCATTCTGGATCGGCGGAGGAGATAGTTTTAGTGGTAGTTCGTATGACCATATAAACAATCCAATAGACTGGACAGGAACTAATCACACTTTATTTAATGGGTTTTTCCGTCGGTCAGCTGTTGGACCGAATGCCTTGCCGCGTGATGGAGCACCAGATCAATTTCAGAATATGGGATTGCAAATGAAGTCCAATACAGCGGCACAATTCGGATATCATGTACAACTTTTAGGTCCAAACGGTCAATTTTCTTTAATTTCATGCGCCAAAGACAATCTGCTAAATTCGGCTTCGACAAATGTTGGTGCATTAATTCTTTGTTCAAGACCCTCATCTGGTAATGGACAATATTCATATATTTCTACTTTAAGAGTAAGTCAATTAAAAGAGTTTGGATATTTTCATGGCGGGTTTGATGGAACTAATTTGCATGTTCTAATTTCTGGAGCTGGATCTCAATCCAAGGCCTGGTATTATAAATCATCAGATTCTGGTGCCACTTGGACTTTAATGAAAGAATTTACATCTGCCGATGCAGGTGGCGTAAGTGGTTTTGGCAATTGGACATATACGAGTTGGGGATTGAGGGGAGTTCATATAAATCATGCCGGAACTCGTATTGCAATTGGAGGAAATGGGTCTGTTTCATTTTTTAGTGGCTCAGATTCTACATGGACATTTGAAGAAGCTATTCAACACCCTTCGGATACAAATTTTGGATATGATGGAATCATAATTCCAAATGGCGGAAACGGGTGGGAAAACGCCACATTTATAATCAATTCTGTAGATCCCAATGGAGATAGACAACTGAATGTTTATAAACATTCTACTTAAAACAAAAGATAGAAATCAATTATAAATAATACTAAAAAGGATTTACAATGGCGGACAGCAATTTAGACACCTCAATAGCAGCTCTCAAAACAGAACTCTTGAACGCAATTCCTACTGCTACTGTAGATGAACTGGTAAGTATTGCAAGGTCTGCGAAAGGTATGAATCTAGGAGAAGATTCTTCTCTGGAACAAGCAATCAACACTAGAGTAAATACTCTGGCATCAACTGCAACAAGTGATGAAGTTTCTAAACTCGCAACAGTTATAAAACAATTTCTAAATCCTGCCGCAATCACTGTTACCAACTTTACATCTGTAACTGGAGATTTGATTCCAGATACAAATGAAGCATATGATTTGGGTAGCACAACTAATAGATTCAAAGATTTGTATATTAGTGGAAATACATTATTCTTGGGAGATACCAAAATACAAGATGATGGCACAGAACTTAAATTCCTAGATTCATCAGATAATCCAAGAGTAATGAAAGCCAAAGAGATTGATCTAGATGATGGAACCGGCGAAAGAGTTCGTATAAGAAGAAATGCTCAAGGAAGATTGGCGTTTAGA
>Ga0208543_1000384_pt1 | contig 14126 bp, 10 predicted proteins | sample DEB08_DNA_14_FD_185497 | JGI IMG/M metagenome (GOLD analysis project Ga0208543, IMG submission 185497) | Aqueous microbial communities from the Delaware River and Bay under freshwater to marine salinity gradient to study organic matter... | ecosystem: Environmental > Aquatic > Marine > Coastal ...
CAATGACAGTGCGTCAATCTATAAGTTTCGCGATGCCGAAAAATGGCGCAACTATTTAGTTCCTTACATGAATACGAGCCGCTATGAAGGCTTTTACGATCAGGATTACAGGGACCAATTGGGCCGCTTTCTAGCACAGAAATACGAACGCTCGAAGAAATGGATCCGTACGCGCCAATTCGAGCGTGCGCAAAAAAACCTTGTTGAAATCAAAAAATTGGACCCTGAATACAAAGATGTAAAGGAGCTTCTTGAATTTGCCGAGGTAGAACCTATCTATGTTTCAGCGCTTGAATTATTAGAACTAGGAGAATACAGAAGTGTGCATGAACTTCTGCAACCGACATTAAAAAAATACCCACAGCAAAACCTCCTGCGCAAAGTTGAGGAGCAGGCTATTGAACGTGGGAAATACAGACTTGGCATTATATCCGATCCTAATTTAACGGGCAGCGAAGCAACGATGTCCTCCGCCCTTCAAAGTGCAGTTATTTCTTTAATTCAACGCGAAAAAGATCCGTTTCTCGAGCTTTTGGACAGAACCAATTTTGATTTATTGCAACAAGAACAAGAGGCCATCATCAACGGAACGACGAATGAAGTTGCAGTAACCCAAGAGCTCTTAGCCGCAGACGGTTATTTAAAAGTCATCATCACCCATGCGCACGAAGACGAAGGTGAACTATTTCAAGAAACAAAAAAGGGCTGGGAGAAGTACTTCGTGACAGAGAAAAATGCCGAAGGTGAAGAAGTAAAAAAGGCTGCGTATAAAAAGGTGAATTATACTGAATACCGAAAGCGAAATGAAGCCGGATACGACATGCAGGTTGCTTTAGTTGAAAGAGCCACATCTAAGATTTTATGGACGCAGACGTACCATCAAGATTTCGCTGATGAAGTTCATTACATCCAGTATGCCGGATCAGGTGATTTATATTCGGGCAGTTGGCGCTACCAACACAAAGGGCATCCGAGCGACAGACGATCGAATGATAGCGGGCAGTTAAGTCGCTTACGCAAAGGAAATAAACGCGTTAAAAGCACCTCATCGATGAGAAAAGACGCCGTTGGCATTCTGGCAAAAAAAGCGGCAGATTATGTCTTGGCGCAAAAGTTAATCCGCGAATGAAAAATCTATTAGCTCTCTTCATAACCCTTCTTCTTTGGAGTTGTGGTGCAAGAAAAAACGCTCCACCAAGCTGGATAAGCGGAAAACCCATTGATGCTTCCGGCACCTATGTGTATGGAGTTGGTAGTAGTTATATTAATCCAAATACAGCTTACCAACAAGCCGCCCGCTCTAACGCCTTGGCAGATTTAGCTCAGGAAGTACAAAGCGAAATTTTCGACGAAACCAAACTCTTGCAAAAAGAGGATGCTGGAGGTTTTAATAGTGCCTTTGAATCTAATACGACTTCCACCTCTGCCTTACGACTGGAGGATTACGAACTTGTCGAAAGCTACGCCGATGAAGTGCGCTTTTACTCCCTGTACCGTCTAGATCTTCAAGCCTTTTTAAGAAAGAAAGCCTTACAGGATGCTGAGGCCATGGATTGGATTAACGGGAAATTTCTAGAGGCGCATGACGTTCGAATGTCTGTACCAGTGCGCTTAAGTGCTTTGGTAGATGCTCTAGATAAAGCCCATGATTTTCAGCTTTTCGGGGATATTAAATTTAAGACCAAACTAAACGCTGGTGCGACTGCAGCGTTGCGCGCTTTAGAACAATCGACCTCGCTCGCCCTTCGCATACCAGAGGAATCCGCGTACCTAGGATTGCCGGAAACCTTCCACGCGCAATGGCAGTATGTGGGGCGTGATCAGATTCCCTTATCCATTCAGTCTACATCGGGCCAATTCATTTTCGAGGATCAAAATATTCAATGCCTACATACAGGAGATGAGCCAGTGGTTCAACTCTCCATCACCTGGGATTGGGATAAGATTCAATGCAGCCACTTAGCGACAAAGCGTTGGCTGAAAAATAAAAGTCAATGGAGCGAGGGGACCGTAGTGAATTTCCAAAAACCAACCCTATCGCTGAGCTGTCCTGAGGAATTTAAAGCGTCTTTAACGCAAAGCCTTTCTCAATATTTCGCAGTGCAAACTGGCGAGGGTGCTAAACTTGGATTAGAAAGCAAGCTAGATCTATTTACAGAAACTTCTACTCAAGGCACACACAAGGTGATCGTCGAAGGCACCTTTGTCCTTACGTCCATTGGAGAATACGTGGATGTAATGTGGAAAAGCGCTAACCTTATCAAAGGCACCGCAATATCGAGTTCCAAGGAACGTGCCATGCAAAGCGCGATGAATGCCTTTATGGAAGATTTTAATTACTTCGTTCTCCCCCAACTTCATAGAAGTTTAGACTACTAAACTATTTACTATGCATGCATAGTATAAATTAGTATATTGGTTTCATCATTAGAAGTATGAAACCACAAGAAACCTTTGACTTTCAAATCAGGAAATCCTGGATTGCGCTGTCAAAAATGTATAATGAGCAAGTCGCTCAATACGGGCTTACCGTTGCTATGGGCTTCGCTCTGCTCAACATTGATATTAAAAAAGGAACACCATCCACATCCCTAGGACCGAAAATGGGCATGGAGAGCACCTCGCTCAGCAGATTATTAAACAGCTTGGAAAAGCAGTCTTTGATTTCAAGGGAATCTAATCCTGACGACGGTCGAAGCGTTTTAATAAAATTGACCAAAGAAGGCTTGAAAATGCGCAACCACAGCCGTCAAGCAGTTTTGGACTTCAACCACCAAGTTTTAAAGGAAGTCACAGAGGATGATATCCGTGGCTTCTTTAAAGTGATGACTATCGTGGGCAAAGTCGTCGATGCACACCGCACAGAAGAAATGCTAAAAATGACCTAAACCTGCGCTTTAGCGCGAATACAATAGGGTACTTTACCCGAAACAGAGTGAACAAAACGCTGTCTATTTCCTGGACAGCGTTTTTTATTTGCCACACATTTTTAGTAAGTTGGTCTTTATTAGAAACCATCCGCCGCCATGAATGAAGTCAAACACTGTCCCAAGTGTTCGAGTGCGAACAACGTTAAAAGTGGGATAATTAAAGAACGACAACGTTACCGTTGTAAAGAGTGCAACTACTATTTCACTGTCCAAAAATTAGGTAAACGAATTTCTGATTATTACGTCGTTAAGGCGCTACAACTCTACATAGAAGGAGTGAGTTATCGAGAAATTGAACGCATCTTGGGAATCTCCCACGTCAGTGTGATGAACTGGGTCAAATCATATAAAATTCAAAGACCTCAGCTTCAACACAACCACAAACCTAGTTTTGAGGTTCTTGAGCACGGTCAACTCTTGGAACGTTTGAAATCACCAAAATACCTTGAGCAGAAAGGCTTGCTGATATCTGAAGTAGGGGGGAAGTTTTTTGTGCTAAATTGGAATCAGAACCAATAGCAAATTGTAAATGAACCCGCTACTTATTCCAAGCTACACAGAATACGAAGAAACTTACAAAGCATCAGTAAATAATCCTACCCAATTCTGGGAAGAAATCGCGGGTGAATTTACTTGGCAACGGCCTTGGCACACAACGCTGGAGTGGGAATTCTCAACACCAACGGTTAAGTGGTTCCAGGGCGGCATATTAAACATTACAGAAAACTGCCTCGACCGCCATCTGGAAGAACAAGGAGATGATACCGCTCTTATTTGGGAACCAAATAACCCTAAGGAGCAAGAGGTACGTCTAACGTATAAAGAATTACACAGCGAAGTTTGTCGCTTTGCGAATGTCCTTAAAGCAAAAGGTGTAAAGAAAGGAGACCGCGTGGCTATTTACATGCCTATGGTTCCTGAATTGACTATTGGTGTATTGGCTTGCGCGAGAATTGGCGCTGTACACTCTGTTGTCTTTGCTGGATTTTCGTCGAATGCTTTAGCTGATAGAATCAATGATAGCCAATGCGTTTGCGTTTTAACTTCAGACGGGATGTTCCGAGGCACAAAAACATTACCTGTTAAGGCTACCGTCGATGAAGCCCTTAAAAACTGTAGCTCCGTTGAAAGTGTGATCGTTGTGCGCCGCGATAAACGCGAAGTCGAAATGGTGAATGGGCGAGACTATTGGTATGATGAAGCAGTTTCTCAGGTTAGTGCAGATTGCGCCCCAGAGCCTATGGACGCTGAAGATATGCTGTTCATACTCTATACATCTGGATCTACAGGTAAGCCCAAAGGTGTAGTGCACACTTGTGGCGGATATATGGTATATGTGGGTTACAGTTTTAAGAATGTCTTTCAGTACGAACGCGGCGATGTGTATTGGTGTACCGCTGATGTCGGATGGATAACAGGCCATAGCTACATTATTTATGGACCGCTATTGAACGGTGCAACCACGCTAATGTTTGAGGGCATACCCACTTTCCCTGATGCGGGACGTTTCTGGGACATTTGCGATAAATACGGCGTGAATCAATTCTATACTGCACCTACAGCCATCCGCGCGCTCATGGCGTGTGGTGATGAATTTGTTGATAGCGCAGACCTTAGTACACTAAAAGTGATTGGATCCGTAGGAGAACCCATTAATGCGGAAGCATGGCATTGGTACAATGAAAAAGTGGGGCACGGGAATTGCCCTATCGTGGATACTTGGTGGCAAACTGAAACCGGAGGTATTATGATCTCTGGCTTGGGCGGATTAAGCCCTCAACGACCCACCTATGCTGGCCAGCCCTTGCCGGGCATTCAACCTGTTTTACTCGACGCCGATGGCAATGAGATTGAAGGTGATGGTATAGAAGGTTATTTGTGCATTAAACACCCTTGGCCGTCAATGCTGCGTACGACCTACGGTGACCACGAACGGTGCAAAAATGTCTACTTCAGTAATTACAATGGCTATTACTTTACTGGAGATGGTGCGCGTCGTGAAGAGGGCATGTTTAGAATCATTGGGCGCGTTGATGATGTGATCAATGTTAGTGGCCATAGGTTTGGCACTGCAGAGATTGAAAATGCCATCAATGCTGCTCCCCTTGTTACAGAAAGTGCAGTAGTTGGTTACCCGCACGATATTAAGGGTCAAGGGATTTATGCTTACGTTATTTTAGAGGATGGCGTGCACGATGTCGAGGCGATTCGAAAGTCTATAGTAAGTTCCTTAGTGGCTGAAATTGGTCCCATTGCGAAACCAGATGTGATTCAATTCGTACCGGGATTACCGAAGACACGCTCTGGAAAAATCATGCGCCGTATTCTTAGAAAAGTCGCCGAAGGAGCTACCAATAACTTAGGCGACACCTCTACCCTTTTAGATCCTTCAGTGGTGGAAATCATTAAGCTAGATGCACTCGCACTACGGAAGTAAACAAGCCATCAACAATCTTTAGGATACGCTTGAACCAGTTAGAGAAGAAGCAGAGATTGCAGTACCTTAGTAAAATCTTATGGTAACGATTCGCAAAGCACTGAAAGAGGATATGGTCGCGGTACACGCACTCATAACGGAATTGGCTGTCTACGAGAGGGAGCCTGATGCAGTGATCATCTCTGTGGAGGACTTAAAGCATCACGGTTTTACGGAGCAAAGGTTCGATTGTTTTGTTGCAGCACACGAACAGTTTGGCGTCATTGGCATGGCACTCTATTACCCTCGCTACAGCACATGGAAAGGGCCAACACTCCATTTAGAAGATCTTTATGTAAAGCCTGAATACCGCATGAGTGGCCTTGGCAAACAGCTTTTTGATAGAGTAGTCGAGGAAGCAATGGCTCAAGATGTTGGAAGAATGGAATGGACCGTTCTAGAATGGAACGAACCCGCATTAAATTTTTATAAAAAATACCGCGCAACGCTGGATCCCGAATGGCATTTGGGTACGTTAACACGCGAACAATTGAATGCCTTAAAATGAGTACACCTCTAGTCTTCAAGTTTGGTGGCGCTTCTGTAAAAGATGCAGAAAGTGTACGAAATGTAGCTAAAATCATTAGGCTGTTTCCACACCGGCCCATGGTTGTTATCGTGAGTGCTATGGGTAAAATGACGAATGCTTTTGAAGAGGTGGTTGGTCACTGGAGCACTAATGATCTTGCATTGGCCAGAGAAAAAATTGGTACTATACACCAATTTCATTTCGCTATAATTGAGGAGCTGTTCGACGATCCTAAATATCTATTAGCAGAGATTCAAGAACTTATAGATCAAGTACAGTATGGATTAGAGCAAACTTTTCTATCGTATAGCGAAGGCTACGATTACATCGTTCATCACGGGGAACTGATCGCAACAAAGATCATTGCAGCGTACATAGGTAAAGAGACTCCGACGGTGTGGCAAGATACCCGACTGTTGGTCCATACAGACGATCAATTTAGAAGAGCTACTGTGCGTTGGGAAGAAACAGCCCGGGCCATTAAAAGCCGTATAAACCAAAGTAAAGTCAATGTGGTGCAAGGATTCATTGGCGCCTCTACTTCCGGAAAACCCACGACGCTCGGTCGCGAAGGTTCGGATTATACTGGTGCCGTTTTTGCCTATTGCCTAAATGCAGATAGCTTGACCATTTGGAAAGATGTTCCAGGAATGTTGAACGGTGATCCAAAAATCTTTCAGAATACCAGGAAAATTGACCGATTACCTTTTAACGAAGCTATTGAACTTGCTTTTTATGGTGCTTCCATCATTCACCCTAAGACCATTCAACCGCTCAAAAAAAAAGGCATTCCCCTACACATAAAGAGCTTTATCAATCCAACTGCTGAGGGCACGACTATAGGTGGTGTAGACCGTGCAACACCTGAGGTTCCTAATTTTATTCTTAAAAAAAATCAAGCACTTTTACAGCTGAAAACGAAAGATTTAGCCTTTATCGTAGAGCATCACCTCAGTGCCATCTACCAACTTTTCGTGGACCAAGGTGTCGTTGTGAATCTAATGCGTAATACTGCTACAAAAGCGATGTTCTGTATCAATCACGACCCCTTCATTGTTCCTTCGGTATTGGCAGAATTAACCGATTCGTTTGATCTAGAATTGGTCCCTGAAGTGGAACTATTGACCATTCGTAATTACCAAAAAGAAGACGAACTTAGAGAAACGAAAGGTCTCAACATATTGCTTGAGCAGCGTACTCCTGAAGTGGTACAATTTGTTTTTAATCGGTTTTAATAGCAGTCAAAACCTTCTGCGCTAATCCCGCGCCCATTTTTTCAAAACTTTCTTTGCTCCACCCCGCAATATGCGGACTTAACAACACATTTTCTCTTTCTAATAGCGATGCTAAGGCGGGTGGCAGCGGCCCTTCAAAGAGACTGGTGAAACTGGATTTTTCGTACTCCAGAACGTCCAGACTTGCACTGAGTACCTTACCAGAATCCAATGCCGATACGAGTGCAGCTGTGTCTAGAATTGGTCCTCGAGCTGTGTTAATTATGTGAATAGGATTTTTACAAGCATTGAAAAACGCACTATCTGCATAGCCCTTAGTCTCAGCGGTTAATGGCAGGTGCAAACTGATCACATCCGCCTCTTCATAAAGCCTTTCCAGCGAACACTCTACCACGCCACCTTCTGCATACCCCGATTTATATTTATCATATGCGAGAACATCTACGCCCATGGCATCGAGCAATCGAGCAAAAGTGCCGCCCATTATTCCATAGCCGATCACACCTACTTTCAGCGCTTGTAGTTCGCGTCCTTTATTCGACTCGCGTAACCATTTACCTTCCTTAATTTCTCGATGAACACGCGGGAGGTGATTGAGTAAGCTCAAAAGCATACCTAAGGCATGTTCTGCGACTGCACGAGCATTTCCTTCTGGAACACGCAGGCACGTGATGTGGCGTCGAGCCGCTTCATTCAGGTCTATATTTTCTAGGCCAGCTCCGAGGCGGCCTATCACTTTAAGCTGGGGAAAAGCCTTCAGAAAGTCGGCGGAAACTTTTAGACGAGAGCGAATAATGATTACCTCCGTGTCGGCGTGCTGTTGGGCGAGCGTTGCTAAGGGTGCTTCGAATTCGCGAATCACTTGAAGTCCACCCGCAATTAAACCTTCTTCGAGCAGTGGATGCGTATCGTCTACAAGCAATGCCTTCATCAGTATCCGATGATATAGCGACCGATTTGAAAATAAATGATCAAACCAATGACATCATTTGCTGTAGTAATAAACGGACCAGTCGCCAACGCGGCATCTATTTTAAAGCGGTTCAACAGCAACGGTACGAACGTTCCAAACAGCGAGGCAAAAATGATTACAACGAGAAGAGAAACCGCTACGGTCATAGTGACCAACTGGTCATAGCCTAAAAGTAAGCCGGCTCCGTACATGGTAGCCGCGAGTATAAGACCATTTACTAAACCCACAGATAATTCCTTCCAAAGCTTCGCAATGATATTCTGCTCTTTCGTTTCAGAAGCTAGGGCTTGCACCACAATTGCTGAGGATTGTACCCCAACGTTCCCGGCCATCGCCGCTATCAGCGGCATAAACAGGGCCAAAGCTGGCACCGATTTAATATCGCCTTCATTTTCACCCAACATTAATGCTACGATCAAGCCACCAAAGAGCCCTATGAGCAGCCAAGGTATGCGTGCCCGGGTTACTTGTAAAACGGTATCGTCGCTTTCAACCTCGTCGGTCAAACCCGAAGCTAATTGGTAATCGCGCTCAGCCTCTTCACGTATAAAATCGACGACGTCATCCAAAGTAATACGACCAAGTAATTCGCCAGCGGCATTCACCACCGCGAGCACGAATAAATCGTATTTCTGCATGGTATTCGCTACTTCCTCAGCAGGGGTAGTAGATAATACCGTGTGTCTTATCGGGGTGTAGAGTTCTGAAATATTTTCTGTTCGCTTCGCCGTCAATAGTTTTTTCAAGCTCAACGTCCCCACCAGTATATCGTCTTCATTAACCACATAAACAGCATGAACACGGTCTACATTTTCTGCCTGAGTCCTCATTGCTGCCACACATCTAAGCGCCGTCAAGCCCTCTTGCACTTTAACATATTCCGTCGCCATCAAGGCTCCGGCGGTATCTTCGTCATGCGTGAGTAGATGGGCAATCTTTTTTGCTTGCTCTTTATCATCGACCTTCGAGAGTACTTCTTTTGTCAACTCGTCCGAAAGCTCAGAAAGCATGTCCGCCGCATCATCACTGTCCATGTTCTCCACGAGCTCATGGGCAATATCTTCTGATGAATACGTCTTTAGCAGCTGAGTACGAATGTCTTCATCAATCTCGACAAGAATATCTGCAACAAGCTCCGCATCCAAGCTTTCAAGGAAACGCTCAATTTCCTCAATCTCACGAGACTCCAGTGCTTCAGCAATATCTGCAGCGTGCAAGTCCATGGTATATTCTGCAAACTCCGCCCAATCAATGGCGTTCATTGCACGCTCGATCCGTTCTTTTACACTAAGCTCTTCCATCTTCAATGGCATTTAGCAATTCCACAAACTCTGCATGGCCCAATTGCTCCGCACGTTTAGTCAAATACGGGTGATCAAAGCCTACAGGCAAGTTAAGGACTTTCAAAGCATTACGTAAAGTTTTTCTCCGCTGTCCAAAAGCCGCTTTAACCCCGCGCTTGAGTAGTGCAAATGAAATATCTGGGTCAGTAGGTTTTCTTACCATGTGCATGACCCCACTTTCCACCTTTGGCGGAGGGTTAAACACTGAGGGAGGCACGGTAAAATCATAGGTCAAATCAAAGTAAGCCTGACACAATACGGATAAGATTCCGTAGGTTTTATTTCCTGGAGGAGCGCACAATCTTTCAGCCACTTCTTTCTGAAACATCCCGCCAAAAAGAGGGATTTGATGCCGCTCTTCAAGCACTTTAAAGACGATCTGAGAAGAAATATTGTACGGGAAATTACCAATGAGGGCAAATGATTCATCGCCAAAAGTCGTTGAAGGACGCCACTTCAAAAAATCTTCTTGAAGTATTCGCGCACTGAGCTGATTATAATGCGCTTGCAAATAGCTCACACTCTCCTGGTCTATCTCAATAACCCATGTTTCAATGGACGGGTTTTTTAATAAATATTTGGTCATCATACCCATTCCCGGGCCGACCTCCAACACATTCTTTACCCCCTCAAAAGGTACCACAGCAGCAATGCGTTCTGCAATGCTCTCGTCTTTAAGGAAGTGCTGTCCTAAGTGCTTTTTAGCCCGTACTTGTCCATCGAATCTCATGCGGCAAAGGTAATCTTTAGTTTCGGGTGTATCCCACAGAAAATGGCTAACTTGCCGGTACCTATCACAACCAAAGAACCACTGACCATGGTACAACCTACGACACTCGGCGAATTTATCGTTGAGAACCAAAGAGATTTTCCTTTTGCTTCAGGAGAATTATCGCAACTCTTAACCTCTATTCGCCTCGCCGCGAAGGTGGTAAACAGGGAAATCAATAAAGCCGGATTGGCAGATATTTTGGGCGCCATAGGCACTGAAAATGTGCAAGGCGAACAACAGCAAAAGCTTGATGTCATGGCAAATGACACCTTTATGCGCGCACTCCGCAGTATGGGTCAAGTTTGTGGTGTTGCTTCGGAAGAAGAAGATTCCTTCATCGGCTTTGAGGATGAGATTCATGCTGATGCGAAATACATCGTGTTGATGGATCCGCTCGATGGATCCTCTAATATTGACGTCAATGTGAGTGTTGGCACCATCTTCTCTATATACCGACGAATATCCCCTGCCGGCAGTCCTGTAAGTTTAAAGGACTTCTTGCAACCCGGCGATGCCCAAATCGCAGCAGGTTATGTGGTGTACGGTTCATCCACCATGCTCGTTTATACCACGGGAAATGGTGTGAACGGCTTTACTTTGGATCCATCCATCGGGGTCTTTTGTCTTTCTCACCCAAACATGACCATCCCTGAGGAAGGTAAAATATACAGTGTGAACGAAGGAAATTACGTTCACTTTCCCACGGGAGTAAAGCAGTATTTGAAGTATTGTCAGGAATACGACGAAGCCACAAACAGGCCCTATACCTCGCGGTATATTGGCTCATTAGTTTCCGATTTTCACCGCAATCTTATAAAAGGCGGGGTGTATCTTTACCCCACAGGAACGATGGCGCCAAACGGCAAACTTCGCCTTCTGTACGAGTGTAACCCACTCGCATTTATTGTTGAACAAGCCGGCGGTATGGCCACGAACGGCGCACAGCGAATTTTGGAAATAGACCCCACGGAACTACACCAGAGGGTACCTATTTTCATTGGTTCGCCGCGTATGGTGGAAACTGCCCATGCATTTTTGCAGAAATACAAAGAATAACTATTGGAACTGGCAGACTTACTTAGCTACTACGATGAACATCCACTCATTCAGGCCTTAGTCGGCGCTGCCAACGACAACCAACGCACAGCCATCGGGTGTGTTACTGCAGGTGGCTCACACACGGCGCTTTTAGCCGCCGCAGCTTTCATACAAACGGACGTTCCGCAACTTCTTATCGCACAGAGTAAGGAGCAAGCCGCCTACCTTCAAAACGATCTAGAAAAGCTTTTACCAAAAGTGCCGTGTTATTTTTACCCGGCTTCTTACCGAAGACCCTATGAGGTGGCACAAACGGATAATGCCAACGTTCTACTTCGGGCAGAGGTGCTCAATCATCTCAGCAGCAGACGACGTTCACCTCTAGTAATTACTTATACGGAAGCGCTATTTGAAAAAGTCGTGACTAAAAAGGAATTGGAGAGTAATACGCTCAAGCTTCATGTGGGAGAACGCATTTCCATCGATTTTTTAAACGAAACGCTTTTTGAATACCAGTTTGAACGGGTAGATTTTGTGACGAGCCCTGGCCAATTTTCTGTGCGCGGTGGTATCGTGGATATCTTCTCATTTTCCAAAGACCACCCCTATCGTGTGGAGTTCTTTGATGATGAGGTGGAGAGCATTCGTTACTTTGATATTGAAACCCAACGCACCATTGGGAAGGCCAGTAAAATGAGTATCGTTCCGAACGTTGAAAACAAAACCTTCCTGGAACAACGCAGCTCTTTTCTTAGCTATTTACCCAAGCAGACACAGGTTTGGCTGGATACGCCCTCTTTGCTGACGGCAGGATTGGACCGATTGATGGAATTGGCCCACGAAACCTACGAACAGTTGGGTGATGCGGTTAAAAGGGGCGCCCCAAGCGAGCTTTTTGTTTCGGGTGATGCAATAAAGCGCGATTTGATGGATTACAGTCGCGTTGAATATGGCAAAGCGCAATGGCACACGCAAACCATCGAAAGTAAGGCACTTCCGCAACGGGCTTTTAACAAAGACTTCAATCTGCTTGCACAAACTCTTCTAGATGTTGATGGGCGGGGCAAGCAGGCCGTGTTGATGTGCGCAAATGAAAAGCAAGTGGACCGATTCCAAGCCATTTTCGAGGATTTGGAGCTTGCCCCGCGATACGCCACAACCACCACATCATTGCACGAAGGATTTGAGGATGAAGTTGCCGGCGTCTATCTCTATACGGATCACCAGATATTCGACCGCTACCAGCGATTCAGTATTAAAAACGGTTCTCAGAAAAAACAGGCCATTACACTGGAGCAATTAAATGCTTTGGAGTTTGGTGATTATGTAACGCATGTAGACCACGGTGTCGGAAAATTCGGAGGTCTGCAAAAAATTGACAATAACGGTACCGTACAAGAGGCCATAAAATTGGTCTATCGAGACAACGACATTCTCTACGTCAGCATCCATTCACTGCATAAGATCAGTAAGTTCAATGGAAAAGACGGCACTGCGCCGCAACTGAATAAACTGGGTAGTCCACAATGGCAGTCGCTCAAGAAGAAGACGAAGGCGAAGGTGAAGCAGATTGCCTTTGATTTGATCCAATTGTACGCAAAACGCAAGGAGGCTATTGGATTCGAATGCGCGCCAGACGGCTACCTCCAACATGAATTGGAGGCCAGCTTTTTGTACGAAGACACGCCGGATCAAGTTTCAGCTACGGAAGCGGTGAAAAAAGATATGGAACGCCCCATGCCTATGGACCGTCTTATTTGTGGTGATGTTGGCTTTGGAAAAACGGAAATTGCCATTCGTGCGGCATTTAAAGCCGCCGCTAATGGTAAGCAAGTCGCAGTGCTTGTGCCAACCACTATTCTCGCCTTCCAACACTTCAAAACCTTCACGAAACGATTGGAAGGATTTCCTGTAACGGTGGATTACATCAATAGATTCCGTTCGGCAAAGCAACAGCGCGAGACATTGATGAATCTCAAAAGTGGAAAAATAGACATCCTTATCGGGACGCATAAATTGGTCAGCAAGACGGTGGAATTCAAAGACCTTGGACTGCTCATTGTAGACGAAGAGCAGAAATTTGGCGTGGGTGTTAAGGATAAAATTAAGACGCTAAAAGTGGGAGTTGATACGCTCACGTTAACGGCCACTCCTATTCCACGAACCCTCCAGTTCTCGCTCATGGCCGCACGTGATTTGAGTGTAATGACTACTCCACCGCCGAACCGTCAACCGATCGAAACAGAATTGATCGGGTTTACAGAAGAGGCTATTCGCGATGCCGTGAGTTATGAAATTCAGCGCGGTGGACAAGTTTTCTTTATCAACAATAGGGTAAGTAACATTCAAGAAGTCGCCGGGATGATTCAACGTTTGGTGCCCGATGCTAGAATTGCGGTAGGACACGGTCAGATGGACGGGAAGAAATTGGAAAAAGTCATGCTGGACTTTATGGAAGGTAAGTACGACGTTCTCGTTGCTACCACCATCATCGAAAGTGGGCTCGATGTATCGAATGCGAATACCATCATTATCAATAATGCCAACCACTTTGGTATGTCAGACCTGCACCAGATGCGCGGACGTGTGGGCCGCTCTAATAAAAAGGCTTTCTGTAAACTCATCGCACCGCCGCTTAGTACACTGACAGATGAGGCGCGTAAAAGACTCCAAGCTTTAGAGCAGTTTACTGATCTGGGTTCCGGCTTTAAAATTGCCATGAAAGATCTCGAAATTCGCGGTGCTGGAGATTTGTTAGGCGGTGAGCAAAGCGGCTTCATTTCCGATATGGGCTTTGATACCTATCAAAAAATTCTTGCTGAGGCGGTGA
>Ga0208543_1000392_pt1 | contig 14005 bp, 27 predicted proteins | sample DEB08_DNA_14_FD_185497 | JGI IMG/M metagenome (GOLD analysis project Ga0208543, IMG submission 185497) | Aqueous microbial communities from the Delaware River and Bay under freshwater to marine salinity gradient to study organic matter... | ecosystem: Environmental > Aquatic > Marine > Coastal ...
TTTTTACGGACGTCGTGTAATCGTATTTATTTAAGTTTTCCATTATTTAAAATCCAAGTTTTACTACAGTAATAACAAACTGCAATAGGTTTTTCTTCTGTTATATTAATGGTAAATAAAGGGTGTGATTTATCTGGACAAGATAAAACTATGGGTTCATTAACATAAATTACTTCTTTTTTCATAACTATTATTATACTATAATTATGAATTTTTAGCAAGTATTTTATGAAAGAAAGGGCGTCTAAGTTAGACGCCCTTATAATCGATCATTTTCCACGAGTTTTTGTAGGTGTTTTAGGTTTAAGGTAACTGTGATCTGGATCTAACATTATGCATACCTATCAAACTGGTTAATGTCTTGTTGAATTTTGCGTTCAATTTCTGCAATTGAATCTGGTGTACATTTTGCTTGTTTAAAAAACCATTGCCAAATACTAGTCATTTTTTTTCTCCATCATTAACTGTTTTGCTTGTTCGTAATAACCCATCTGTGCAAGCGCATTTGCTGCTTTTGCTTTGCCGATGCTTTCGGTTATGTTCATCATTTTATTTAGTGTGTTTGTTACTGCATCACAGAATGTGCAGTATGTTTGTGTTATTATAGCTTGCATTAGTTTTTTACTCCTGTAATTGGTGCTTTACCTGTTTGTTTCATTTGCCTGTACGCATATTGCCAGTCTTTTCCATATTCTGTTTGTGCCCAACGTAATAAATCAGCATCTCCTGATCTATTATTAAATTTTCTTAACAAATTAATAAGATTTTTCATTTTTATCTCCTAAACCAGCACGTAGACGTGCTAATAGGCACCGTGACAAGTTGTCGCAGAGCCTATATTTAATTTTAAAAATTTGCTTGAGGTTAGCAATACCTCGGGTCTTTCCCCGACGCTACCACTTTTAAGGCATGGGTTATGCCAAGATATAATTAGTCAAATAAATGTACTAATTCTAGAACAGCTTGATTTTTCTCTTCTAGTTCTTCTTTATTTCTTTTATGAATAGCTGAAGCAGCTGCTCTAACTACAGACGGTGCTAAACCATAGTCTGCTTTAAGTTTTTTAACAACTTCATTAACTGTTTCTCTAGCTGCTTCAATCTCATACATCACATCAACAATAGAGTTAATTGCGGTTTTTACTTCATTTTTATCTAGTTGCACTATTGATTCAGACATCTGTTCCCCCTACTATTTTAAAACTTTGTCTTATAAATTCTGGTTTTTTTCTAATAATTTTTTCGTTTTCTAAATCTGACATTATGAGATCAAACAACTCATCAGTAGATTCTTTTGTTTCAAATAATGTATTATTAGCAGATACTCTTTGTAGTTCTTTAAAAATATCTACGTTCTGAGATAATACTTTTTTTAAAAGAGTATTGGCTACTATTAAATTAGCAGATCCAACGGCTTTTGCGTCCCATTCTTTTAATAAATCTTCGTACTCTTCATCATTAGTATCTTCAGTATATTCTGGAAGATCTCTATCATTTACTAATTCCCAAGTATCTGTTTCAAATAGTAACCCCTTATCATCATCAAACAAATCAGCAGGATGATCTAATAAAATAGTAGCTATTTTATCTTTTAAATTTTCATAATTCATTTTTGTATACTGGGTGAAAAATATGTTGTTCTAGCATCGTCAAGACGTAGTTTAATTACATCATTGCCATAAATATCTTGTTTTCTTCCATAAATCATTACTCTATTATCCCAACGTGATTCTAACATTTCTTGTGGTTGAGAAGGAAATGCAGTATATTTACCATGATTATTATACAAATCACTATAGTTTCTTATAGTAGAACCCCCAGATTCATAACTACTTTTTAATACTTCTTTAACAGCTGTATATAGTTTATTTAGTTCTTCATCAGAACAAGACTCAATAGTACGTCTTGGGTCAATACCAGCTAGAAATAGTGCTTCACTTTTATATATATTTCCAACACCGGAAATATTTTTTTGATTCATTAAGAATTTTACCATAGAATTTGTATTCCGTCTACGACAAATTTTTAACCAATCCGACCATTGGCATGGATCATTTAGCATATCCGGGCCAATTTCTTTTAATTTTTTCTGTAAAGCAATATCTACATCGTCTCCTGTAAAAAACTTTAATGTTCCAAAATTTCTCATATCAGAATAGAAAAGTTCTGATTTGTCATTAAAAGAAAATTTTACACGCGCATATTTATTAATTTCTGTTTTAAAAGTACCCGACATACCTAAAGTAATAAAAATTACTCCTTTAGGTTCGGTAGTCATATAAATAAATTTACCTTTATTAGAAACACTTAATATTTTTTTAGGAAGAGTTGAGGTAAAATCGAGAAATCCTGTGGGTAAATTTCTTGTATATCTACCAGTAAGAGTATCAATACTTTCTAAAGTTTTATTAACGCTAAAATCATGTAATTGATTAGCTACAATAGTACATTCAGGGCCTTCAGGCATTATCTAATTTCCTTAAAATCTCATAATAACATTTTGTTAATTCAGCATTGTCTGTTTTTAACATTTCTACCTCTTGAGTAAGGGATGCTATTTTTGCTCTAAGCTGTGGTATTTCATAATTTAGTAAATCTTCTTGTTTACCTTTAGAGTTGGTTCCAAAAAGGATTCTATTTTTTTCTTCTTTATCCCACTCTTCTCTAAGTTTTCTTTTCATATAGTTATGATGAGATTCTCTTTTTTCGGACATTTTCTATAATCCAATCTCTATAGTTAGTTGAATTTTCTAAGAACCAAATTTCTTTTACTACTTCTTTTAGTGAAGTCACTGATAGTAATGATAAATAAAATAAATGCCAAGGATTATTAAGATTTATTTTATTACTAGTTTTTTCAGTACCATAGTCTGAGTAAAACCTATCATTAAAAGACGGATGGTTATAAAACCAGTTTTTATCTTTTACTTTAGTACTTAGTATAACTAAGGTTTTATCTAAAGCCTCAAGCTTTTCTTCTTCAGTTGCGTCATAGTTTACAATTTTTTTAATACGTTTTAATGCGAATTCATAAGGATTAATCATGATTAATAATCTCCGTTAATTTCAAAAGCGTAAGAAGCTCTCTCTTCTAAAAAAGCCCCCCAAACTTCTTTCTTATCATAATAAGGTTTTTTTTCAAATTGGTCAAGAAAATAATTAACTTGTTCTACTACCTTGTTATATCTCTCTAATCGAATTTCAGAATTAATTAAACTTCTTGCTTCCTCTAACCAAGACATGGCTTCTTTAGGATTCCATTTAGCTAGATAATAAACATTTTCAATTAAAGAATTGAAAGAATAGTAACCTTTAAACATGCTTGTTTTACTTTTAACCATTAATACTACCTTTTTGAATATTTGGAATTTGAACTGTAAATAGATCTTCGTAACAATTAATTATGAATCTAGCATAAGCAATATCTCCTAGATATGATCTAACATTTTCTGCTTCTTCAAATAGTTCATCTGCTTGAACTACTCCTTTATCAGACAAGTCTGTAAAGTATGTTTTTGCTTCTAAGTATTTTGTCATTTTATTTTATAATCCTATTATAAGTAATTTTTAAGCTTTTAGCAAATGCAAAAGCTGTTTTTTATGTTTGATTTAAGAAAAATATTGACAGATAATCAACATTTTTGTATACTAATTAAAATAATGAGTCAAAAATAATACTTAAAAACTCATTAGATATATAATAACAAAAACTTATCATATAGGCAAGAACGAATATGAATTATAAACTAGTTGGATTCTATAAAAATGAACATAATCGTACATACATTAGTGCATTATTTGATTTAATTAAAAAACGTCACCCCTCTATTACACAATCAGAAATATATGACTATCAGTCACAAAAAGCAATGGACTTAAGTATTAAACTTTTTCCTTGCGTACTGGTATTTAAAAATGATACTCTACATAAGAAGTTAGAGTCTAAACTAACATTAAAAGATTCATTACAAAAGTTGGGATTATAATGTACATAAAAGTAAGAAATAATGATGTAAGCAAAGCTTATAAAGCATTAAGTAGAAAACTTAATACTGAAGGTATTTTTAAAAAATTAAAAGAAAAACGATTTCATCAAACTAAAGGTGAAAAAAGAAGATTAAAACATAAAGAAGCTGTAGCAAGAATCAAAAGAATGGAACGTAATAAAAAAGAAGAAGAAAATTAATATGACAGATACTCTAAAAAGCAGTATACAAAGAGATTCCGAAGGATTTCATATACTGGTTGAAACAGAGGATATAAATTTTTCTGAATTTAAGAAAGCTAAAATATTGTATTATATAGTAGAAATACACAGCAGGAAATCAAGTGATATAGGAATCATGGCTGACGAAATAGACGGTGTTCAACACCCTATTAAATTTGATTCTTATTCAAAAGCTAAAGTGTCTGCTTCTAAACTACAAGAACAATTAGGAGAAGAATCTCACTGGTTTACTAAGATTATTTCAAAAGAAAAAGATATTGTTTCGTCTGAGGAGCAGTAGAATAAACGGACTGGACGCGGGGGCAGTACCCGCCGCCTCCACCATAAGGACACTAAATGGAAATTATTTGGCATATACTATTAACAGCTTGTATGAATTCTGAGTGTAGAACTCAAGATATTCAGTGGTTTGATAATAAAAACACGTGTGAAGCAACAAAAAAACTTTACGAAGAGATTCCTCTAGATGGAAATTGGACAAGTGTTAAGTATATTTGTAAACCAAAAGGCTCAGTGTCTTTATGATGGGGGCGAAATAGGATCGACAGACGTAGTAAAAACTAAACCGAGAAACAGGTGCGCAAGCGACCTTAACCGCAAGAAAACAAACAACTGCAAACGATAACTTTGTAGCCGAAGATTACCGCTTAGCGGCCTAATCTCATGGGGTATGGTTCCACCTAGCAACAGAACGGACCACTTCACCCGTCCAAATTTTATAACGGCTCAGTAATAAACTGAGCGTATTTTTTTGACTTAAACAAAGAGAGAAACAAAAATGAAAACTTTAATTGCAACTATGCTTGTAGCCCTTCCTTTAACAGCCTTAGCTGAAGAAGCTGTAAAACCAACAGTAACTGTAGGCGCAGAGCGTGAACTTGAATCAGAAGTTAATGTTCTTTATGGTTCAATTGGTTATGGTATTACTTCTTTAGGAGCTACTATGGAAGATACCTCTACTGATTCAGGTAAATTTAATATTCAAAAGTATGAACTTGATTTTGCTCAGCCAGTAGGTCCACTTACAGTCTATATGAAAAACGACTTTGATGATGGATTTAAACATACTGAGACTGTAGTTGGAGCCAAAATTACTTTTTAATTTTAAAAACATAACAATACAATCAAAGGGAGGTAATATTTACCTCCCTTTTTTTAATTTTTATAGCTTACCCACCAAACTAGCACTTGAAAATTTTAAAAAAATGTGTATAATATAGCTATACATGGAGTATAATTATGATAGAACAAAAAGAAACAAAAAACTATGCAGAAACAAATTTAGTTTTTATTAGACAATTAAACAACTTTTTTTCTGAATGGGAAAAAGAAACAGAAGAGTTTAATCAAATATGGGATGAATGGTTTTTAGAACAATCAATTGAAGCACATGCTGACTATGATGGGAAATGGGCAGGTTCTGGTACACTAGATTACAATGAAGCTAGAATTATATATACAATTATCAAAAAACTACAACCAAAAAAAGTATTAGAAATTGGTGTTGCTCAAGGAGTAAGCGGTAGTTTAATTAGAGAAGCTTTAAACAATGAAAACCAACTTGATGGAATTGATATTAAAGTTCCTCATAGAATGTGTGAAAAATATAAGAATTATTTAGATAAAGACTTAATTAGTTTTTATAAAGGAGACGCAATAGAGTTTATAAAAGAGTCAGAAGATGAATATGATCTTATATTTGTAGACGCAGACCATAGAGAAACTTTTTGTACTAAGATTGCTAAAATAATTAAACAAAAATACCCAAAAGCTACTATAGTATATCATGAATGGTCCTTTTCAGTTAATGCTGAAGAAGAAGAATTAAAATATATTTCTAGACCAGAATGGATAAAACAATTTTGGGAAAGAAAAGCTTTTGAAGATGAATATACAGAAACTAGTTATAAACATTTTGGCTTTTATGGGAGCTGTGGATTAGGAGTAGTGATAAATGAAAATTTACTTTCGATGCTGTGAAAAACAAGAAACAGTAAGTGGTGTTAATCGTTGGGAAGAAATTCCTAAATGGAAAACTGTTCGTAAATGTTGGAAATCAATTTATGAAGGTATTGAAGAATCTGACGAGGTTTTTATTTTACACGATGAAGTAACACAAGAAACATTAGATTTTATTGAAGAACACTCTTATGAAAATACTACTTTTTTAGAAATTCCGAAACACCATATACAAGACAGATTGCACACATTTAAAATGCTAGAATTTTTAAAGACTCAATTAGATACAAGCAATCCTGAAGAAGTTCACTATATTGTAGAAGATGATTATTTACACACCCCAGACGCTATTTCAGCAATGAAACTTATTTTTACAAAGTGGAATAACTTTGTTACTACATACGATTATCCTGATAGATATACTATGGACAAAACTCCATGTTTTTTAATGGTTGATACAGATAGACATTGGAGAACTAATCCTTCAGGTACTTATACTTTTGCAGCCAAAACAAAAACCTGGTTAGAATGTTGGGATATAATTAACAACACCGCTCCTCACAATCCTACAAAAGAAATGTTTCAAACTCATCCATGTATTTCTCCTGTACCAGGGTGCTCTTCTCATTTAACCCCTCATCATTTAAGTCCTGTAGTAGATTGGGATGCTTTATGGAATAATATTAATATCAATGCATCTTAATCAACAAGATATTCACAGCAATATAAAAAAAGTTGAACACGTTATTTATGGACCTTGGGTAGGAGAATTAGGCTGGGAGTTATTCGGCTGTCAGGGTTATTTAAGAAAATTAAGAGAAGATTATACACATATAAAATCATTTCACATAATTAGCAGAACGGGAAGAAGTTTTTTATACGAGGATTTCTGCGATTCATATATCGAATACGATTGTCCAGGTCATAACATTACAGGAGCACTTTGTCTAGATTGGAAGCCGGATAAACAAATAATTCCTTCTGTAACTAAATCTTTAGGCTTAGATAATTATTTATATATACCTACTCAACACTTCTTAGTTGATTATCATGCTGCAGGACCTGGAAGAGAAGAAAGACTAGAAAAGTTTCTAGGATCTCAAAAGTTTATTAAATATGAAAATAATAATATTGAAGATAAACCTTTTGATATATTAATTCATGCTAGACACAGCTTTCACCACAACACAGGAGAAAAGAATTGGCCTATAGAAAAATGGAATACTGTGTGTAAATATCTAAAGAATAAAGGATACAGTTTAGCTGCAATAGGAAGTAAAGAAGGCGCCCATTTACCAGAAGAGTGTGAAGACATTAGAAATATTGATTTAAAAAATCTGGTCTCATACTTAAACTATAGCAAAATGTTAGTATCTTGCTGCAGCGGGCCTGCACACTTAGCTTCTTTATGCGACACGCCTTTAGTTGTATTAACTAATAAAGCTAATATTAATAGATATAAAACAGACTGGAATCCTTTTAATACTCCTAGAGAAATTATTTATGAAGAAGGATATAACCCAAAAACAGAAACAGTATTAAATAGAATAGAAAACCTATTATGAAAAAAGTTTTATATGTTGGGGTTTTTAGTGAACACTCAACAAATGTTTGGCAGGCAGAAGCTCTTGATAAAATATGTGACCTAACTACCTTTGATATGCGAGATATAGGAAATTATACATACACACAAAGAGATAATGCTATTATAAACATCATTAAAAAAGACACCCCTGATTTACTGTTAATTAGTAAGGGGAACACAATAAATATAGATGTTATTAAAAAAGCAAAAGAATATTGTAAAGTTGCTTGTTGGTATATGGATCCTTTAGTAAATGCAGATAGTGAATGGATGGAAAAAGTTAAACACAGTGATTATATTTTTTCAGCTTATGAACACTTAGCAAATATATTTAGAGAAACTAATAAAAATAGTTTTTATATTCAAGAAGGTTTTCATCCTCCTATTCATAGACTTATGAAGATAGAAAAACAATATGATGTAAGTTTTTTAGGATGGTTAAAAGATCAAAGACAAGGTTATTGGAAAGAATTAAAATTTTCTAATTTTAATGATAAATATAGTTTTGAACACACAAAAATAGTAGCACAGAGTAAAATAAATTTAGGATTTACTACAAATAATGAGGGTACTTCTGATAGGACATATAAAATTTTAGCAGCAGGAGGATTTTTATTAACAGAGCCTTGGAAATATATGGAAAACGATTGGGATGTAGGAAAAGATTTCGTTTGTTTTAGTTCTATTAGTGATCTAAAAGACAAGATAGGTTATTATTTAAAAAATCAAAAAGAAAGACACGAAATAGCAGAACAAGGAAGAAAAAAAGTACAAAGATTTAGTACTGATAATTGGGCAAAAAACATAGTAAAGCTAATAGTATGAAGATATTAATTACAGGACATAAAGGTTTTATAGGACAAAACTTATATAAAACTTTAGAAAAAGACCACGATCTTTACACCTATGAATGGTATCCTTATGAGTATCCCGAAGTACATGGATATGACTGGGTTATTCATTTAGGTGCTATTTCTAGTACTACTGAAAAAGATGTAAATAAAGTAATGTTACAAAACTATGAATTTTCTCAGTGGTTATTTGATGAGTGCAATAAAAAGAATGTAAATCTTCAATATTCTTCTAGTGCTAGTGTGTACGGTACTAATACTAATTTTAAAGAAGACGCCCCTAAACAACCACAATCCCCATATGCTTGGAGTAAATATTTATTTGATAGGTGGGTTACAAAACAACCAAAAAATATTATTGTTCAAGGTTTTAGATATTTTAATGTATACGGACCTAATGAAGATCATAAAGGAAATCAAGCGAGTCCTTATACAAAATTTATAGAACAAGCTAAAACAGAAAAAAGCGTAACTATATTTAAAAATTCGGATAAATATAAAAGAGATTTTGTATGTGTTGAAGATGTTTGCAAGGTACACAAGCAAATGCTAAAAGTAAAAGAGAATGATATATATAATGTAGGTACAGGAACCGCTACTAGTTTTTATGAAGTAGCAAGTGCAATTGCTGAAAAGTATAAAGTCAAAATTTACGAAATCGAGATGCCTAATAATTTAAAAGGACAATATCAAGAATTTACTAAAGCAAACTTAGATAAACTTAACAAACACCTAAATATTGAGTGGGTAAATATTCTAGACTATATAAAGAAAGATTATAATGAGTAAAGTTTTATTAATAGGAGATAGTTGTACAGATATTTATCACTATGGTACTATAGATAGAATTAGTCCAGAAGCACCCATACCGGTTTTATTAACAAAAAACTTATTAACATGCCCTGGGATGGCTGCAAATGTAAATAATAATCTTAAAGCTTTTAACATAGACACTGATTTTATTACTAATGAAGAACCTATAACAAAAACCAGATTTTTAGATATTAAAACCGGACAACATTTGTTAAGAGTTGATAAAGAAAAAACCCTAAAAGAAATTAATGAATTACCAAAACTAGATAAATATACTGCAATAGTTATTAGTGATTATAATAAAGGTTTCTTATCTTATAATTATATAGAGCAAATTATTAATACTTCTAAAGTACCGGTATTTATTGATACTAAAAAGCGAGATTTAAAAAGGTTTAAGAACGCAATAGTAAAGATTAATGAACGAGAATTTAAAAATAGAACAAGTGATTGTGATAATATCATTGTTACTTTAGGGTCTAATGGGGTTTTATATAAAGATAATATTATACCAGCGCCTAAAGTAGAAGTATTTGATGTTTGTGGGGCCGGAGACACCTTCTTATCTGCTTTAGTATGTAAATACATAAATTCAAAAGATATGATAGCATCAATAAATTTTGCAAATAAGGCAGCAGCAATTACTGTGCAACACAGCGGTGTTTATAGTTTAACAAAAAAGGATTTAATCAATATATCATGAGTAAAAAAGTTTTAACAATGGCTGAAGAAAATTATAATAGAGCTAAGAAAGGGTGGTTTGCAAAATGAAAATTTGCTTAATTACGCCACAATCGCAAAACGTAGAGCCTTGGATTCCTGTTTTACAGCAAAAAGGAGTTGAAGTACTACTAAATGAGATTAGTGAGGATTGCGACTTTATAGTGTGTACAGGACAAGCTAGATTAAACTTGTGGAAAGCCGCACATGAAAAATTTCCCCATATTCCGATGATTAATTATACGTGGGATTTCTATGAATGGACTTGGAAAGATCAAAGAGGTATCTATGATTGGAAAGGTTATGGAGAATATTTACAAAAGTGTGTAGAATTATGGTGTCCCTCAGAAGAAGTCGTGAAAAGAATGGAAGAATATTTTGGAATTAGTGATAAGTGTAAAATTATTTTAACATGGTTTAGAAAATTTGAAGCTAGTGATAACCAAATTATAGATAAACGATATGTATATAATCCTTTAAGACAATATTATTTAGACCCTAATTATGGATGGACTAAAAAAGCTTGTGCAGAATTAGGTATTCCTTATGTAGAAACTGTTCACACTTTTGATGAGAGAGACTTTCAAAAAGTACTTTTAGAATGTTCTTTTACTATATGTGAATACTACGAAGCATCTACAGGAGGACTTACTTTATTAGAAGGGTATTATCATGGAAAACCTTGTATAGTTAGTGATTCTCCTTATATGGGAGCAAAAGATTATTTAGGAGACAAAGGAATATACTTTAAATATGATGATTATGAAAATTTAAAAAAAGTTTTAAAAGAAACTTGGGATAATCCTCCTAAACTAGATTTAAAAGAAACTAGAAAAGCTTTTGACCATTTAGATATTGATATTATGATAGATAAAATGATAGATAGAATGAATGTGTTAAAAAATGGTTGAAGATAGTGTAATATTAGGAAAAAATGTAAAAATATTTGATGAAGTAAATATTTATGGCTGTCATTTAGACGATGAAGTATTTGTTGGCCCTTTTGTAGAAATACAATCTGAAGTGTATGTAGGAAAAAGAACAAGAATACAGAGTCATTCTTTTATTTGTAGCCATGTCTTCATAGGTAATGATTGTTTTATAGGACACGGAGTAATGTTTACTAATGATAAATTCACAGATTTAAAACTGCACCCAGAAAATTTATTAAGTACTAACATAGGAAATAATGTTTTAATTGGTAGTAATGCTACTATATTGCCCGTTAACATTTGTGATAGTGTTGTTATTGGGGCAGGAGCAGTTGTTACTAAAGATATAACAAAAACAGGAACATATTATGGAAATCCAGCTAGGAGAAAACAATGAGAAATATTAGAAACACAAATGTATGCGTTATTGGAGGAGCAGGATTTTTAGGCTCTAATTTGGTCGATTACCTGATTGAAGATAGAAATTGTAAAGTATTAGTATTAGACAATTTAATTTCTGGTTCTAAAAAACATATACATAAAGATGCAGAGTTTATCTGGCACGACATTAGAGATGACGCTACGGAATTAGCTGATATTTTATATGAAAATGAAATAGATTGGGTATTTAATTATGCAGCTGAACCGTATATTCCAGAATGTTTTGATAGACCTATGCATTTCTTTGATATTAATGCTACCGCAGTACTAAGAGTTTTGATGGCATGTGAACAAGCAAACATAAAAGGTTTATTGCAAGTATCTTCTGCTGAGATTTATGGAGATTTAACAGGTAAGATAACAGAAAATGATCCTGTAGAACCACACTCTACTTATGGTGTTTCTAAATTAGCAGCAGACGGTTTAGTACAAGTTAGATGGAGAGAATCTAAAATTCCTGCAATTGCTATGAGACAATTTAATTGTGTGGGAGAAAGAGAAACTCATGCATATGTTATTCCAGAAATTATTTCTCAACTTGCAAAGAGTAATACAGTAAAATTAGGTAATAACTCTTTTAGAGATTTTCAATATGCTGGAGATGCTGTAAAAATGGCCGTAGATCTTTTAGAAAACGGTGAGTTCGGAGAAGTTTATAATATGGGAAGTGAAGAAGGTGTAAAAATTTATGATCTTGCTCATATGATTGGTAATTTAATGGGACATAATTCTATTACTATCGAAGAAGATCCTGAAAGAATTAGACCTTGGGAAATCTGGCATTTACAATCAGATAACACAAAACTTTACAAAGCTATTAATACTAGACCAGAAACTTCTCTTGAGGAAGCACTTAAAAAAACTATTGACTACTTTAGAAAAAATGGCGAGTCTTGGGATTGGTAATGTTACCTTATCAGTTATTAGAAAAAAAGTATGCTGATTTTGTGGGTACAAAACATGCTTGTGCAGTTAACACAGGTACTGCTGCGTTACACGTATCTTTAGAAGCTTTAAAACTACCAAAAAATAGTAAAGTTCTGGTTCCTGACTTTACTATGTATGCTAGTGGTTTAGCTGTGTACTATGCAAGATTAACTCCTGTATTTGTTGATTGTGATGAGAATTTATTAATAGACCTTAAAAAAGCAGAAGCATTAATAGATAAAGATACTAAAGTTATTATGGTAACTCATGTATATGGTAGAGTAGTAGACATGACCAAGGTTATGAAACTTGCAGAAAAATATAATCTTAGAGTAATAGAAGACGCCTGCGAAGCACAAGGAGCTAATATAAAAAATAAACAAGTAGGATCTTATGATATCGGGTGTTTTTCTTTATATAGAAATAAAATCATACACGCAGAAGAAGGAGGAATAATCACTTCTAATGATAAAGATTTTATTGATATAGTTCAAGATATGAAATCTATGAGTTTTGGTACAGACCATAACTACTATCACAATCAAATTGGTTTTAACTATAGATGCACGGATTTTCAAGCTAACCTAGCGCTCGAATCTTTAAAAAACGTTAAGGATAATTTAACAAAAAGAGATAAAATATCTCAAATATATAACAGTATTATCCCAGAAAAATATCACATGCCTGATAATAGAAAAGTAGTTTGGGTTTATGATATTAAACACCCTAAAGCTAATGACTTAGTAAAAATAATTAATAAAAAAGGAATTACAGCTAGACATTCTTTTAAGCCTATGTCCATGCAACCATTATTTAATTGTAAAGAAGTAGGTTTTAATTCTAAAAAGATGAGTCAAAATGTTTTTTATTTAAATGTTTCCCCTAACGAAACAGAAGAAGACGTAGTTAGAAAAGCATATACTGTAAAGGATTTATTATGAAAGTTTTTATTACAGGGGTCGGAGGATTCTTAGGACACCATATCGCAGTTCGTATGCATGAATTAGGGTGGAAAGTAGCAGGTAATGATACTTTTATAGGAGGAGAAGAAGATAATGTTCCTTCTTTTGTAGATTTTACTTTAAGTGATTGTTGTGATTTTAAAGCAATGAAAAACGCAATGGAAGGTTGTGATTTAGTTTATCACTGTGCTGCAACAGCACATGAAGGATTATCTGTGTTTTCTCCTTCATTTATTACTCGTAATATATTTGAAGCCTCTGTCACTACTTTTTCTGCAGCTATTGCTGCAAAAGTAAAACGCATAGTATTCTGTACATCAATGGCGAGATACGGAGAACAAAAACCTCCTTTTACAGAAAATATGAAACCAGCGCCAGTAGATCCTTATGGGATAGCTAAGGTAGCCGCAGAAGATGTTTTAAAAGTATTAGGAAAAGTTCATAACATAGAGTGGAATATAGCAGTACCTCATAATATAGTAGGAGAATATCAAAAATATGATGATCCCTTTAGAAATGTAATGAGTATTATGCTAAATAGAAATCTTCAAGGTAAGCCTTCTATTATTTATGGTGATGGAGAGCAAA
>Ga0208543_1000398_pt1 | contig 13860 bp, 13 predicted proteins | sample DEB08_DNA_14_FD_185497 | JGI IMG/M metagenome (GOLD analysis project Ga0208543, IMG submission 185497) | Aqueous microbial communities from the Delaware River and Bay under freshwater to marine salinity gradient to study organic matter... | ecosystem: Environmental > Aquatic > Marine > Coastal ...
CGTTTGACGCTCTTGGCGGCAACACTGCCACAGGGCTTGACCGGCAGAGAATACAGCGGTGGGCTGGATATCCGCAGAAGATCATAGATCAGACTGCTTTGGCAGGCATTACTGACTACTCCCAAGCCATGCAAGATTACGCCAGAGGTGATGCACTTTCAGGCACGACCAATATGGCAATGGCGGCAACCAGCCTAATACCCGGCCCACAAAGACAAGCTGTTGAAGAAATAACCAGAAGATTGTCAAAAGGAACGTTCGGGCAAACGCTGGACACAAGTAATATCCAAGTACCTTTCCGTTCACCCATATCGCCACAAACTGATGTGCCACAAATACCTTTCCGTTCAGACACCCCAGCACAGAGCGTAAGTCAGCCGTCAAAAAGCTATGTTTCTTGGGACACAATGGCAGACGAAATACCTAAATACGATGAGTACGGTCAGTTTGTAGATACCGTAACTGGGCCAGAGTATGCGGTTATTGAAAAGGTATATGTTGATCCATCAGAAAGGGGTCAAGGTAAGGCTAGATCAATGTTAAGGGATACTGTTGCTGAGATACAGTCAAATAATCCGGGTATGCCAGTTAGGTTGAACGCATTATCTCTTGAGCCTGAAACAGATCTGGATAGATTGGTATCCTTTTATGAGGGTGAAGGATTTTCAGAAATGCCTGCCAGTGAGGGAATGGATTTTATTCCTATGGAGCTTACTGGCACACCAAGACAAAGCGTCCCAGACACCCCAGCACAGGGTCAGTCAGCATTACGCAATCTGACGGACGCTCCTGCATCAGCTTTAAGCGGAAATTATACTGATAGAATTGTTCAAGAATACCCAAAGTCATATAACCCCATAATTATTGACAACTATGTTAATCAGGGTGTTGACCCAAGAACCTTTACCGCTGGCTCTGGCTCAAAATCAAGCGACCCAAGAGTTGGTCAAATGAGCATTCTTGGTGGCACTAATATAAATATTGGTGACCCACGGATGGGCCAAGTAAAAGAGATAGATTTGGGAGATTATGAAGGTTATCCGTTCTTTACTTCTATGTCAGATAGGGCGGCTGCTGGAGATGTTATTCTTGATATAAACGGGGTTCCTATAAATGTTTCGCGCAGGGGTGGTCAAAACTATATGTTTGACCCAGAAAGCGGTGAGTTCGTTTGGGCATCTGACAAAGGCGTGGTGCTGAAAAGTAAGGGTAAAGAGTTAAGCGATACGTCATTTTTCAAAACTGCGCAAGACCTAAAGAAAACATATGGTAAAGATCCTTTAATTATTCCGTGGACTATGGCTCCAACTGGAATAGATTTTTCCACTCAGATTGGAGAGACAATGCTGAGTTACGCAAAGAATGCGATGAGCAGGGCTGACCTTAAGTCTTTAGATAAAGATGTAAAAAATATAATCCCTGAGTGGAAAGGTATTGATAGCCCTGATTGGACCGTTAGTTTTAGAAATACAACAGGCAATCAGAGAAAGGCTGTATCGGATTTATTAGACAAAAAATACGTTGATAAGGGTGGTATAACTAGCGGAATTGCAAGATATGCTAATACTGACGTGGATTTACGCATGGCTAGAGATGGTCAGGTTATGAATGTCGGTATGGTGGATACAGACAGATACCCGGTGACAGATAACAGGATTGTCCACCCAACATACGATACCGGCCTTTATGGTGAGGGTGTTGGCAGGATTGGCGGCGATGTACAAGTTTTTGAATTATTACCTACAGCTAGACAGTTAATGGGAATAAGCGACCCACTAAACCCGGCAAGAAGCGCATTACGCGCTCTTGAAATGAAACCTTACAGCGGAATAATTACTGAAAGCACTCTCAGGGCTATTGAGGATCGTAGAAGGTAACAGTATTGCTGTGTTACTGAACACAGTGTTACACTTAGTACAGGAACGTGACCTTATTCACGGCAATTTACCTTAAAAGGGCAAGACTATGAGCGAGATGCAACCAGACGACTACGTTGAAGAAATTGATGCTGATCCCATTGATGACGATGTAACGATAGAGACTGAAGATCCTGAAGCAAGTTATGAAGGCGAACAGGATTCCGAATCATCACCGGATGCTGGTGAAAGCCAAAAGAAACAAGTTAAGTTTGATGAAGAACAGCAGCGCATCTTCGATGAGGCTATAGGCAAGAAAACCTTCAAACTACGAGAAGTAGAGCGACAGGCAGAAGCCTTACAAAAGCAGCTAGAAGAAGTGCAGGCCAAACTTCCCAAACAAGAGAGGCCAGATGTCCCAGAGGCTCCTGACCCGTTTGCTATATCTGATGAAGAATACAGACGGCAGTTGCTAGAAAGGGATGAGGCTTTGAAAAAGGCCGCAGCTTACGATGCGCAACAACAATACCTGCAACAGCAGCAGTATGAGTTGGCAGAGCAGGCTCGGCAAAAGCAGCAAGAGGCTTTAAACAGTAAGATTGAGAATTACGCATCGCGGGCAGCCAAGATGGGTATTAAAGCAGAAGAATTGCAGGTGGCTGGTGCTACTGTTAGCAATTTTGGTATTCAGGAAGAACTGGTCGGATTCATTATTGATGATGAGCAGGGACCACTGATCACCAAGTATCTGTCACAAAATCTAACTGAGTTGGACAATCTAAGGAATATGTCACCGATACAGGCGGCTATTAGGATAACCAACGAAATCAAGCCAAAGGCTGCTGCTCTTAAACCCAAGGTAAATCAGGCTCCAGATCCGGTGGACACGCCACAAGGCGCAGGGATTTCCCCTAAAGCCAAAGGACCAAAAGGAGCCACGTTTGAATAAGGAAATAGCAACATGGCTAACAATCTTAATAGTAACATTACCCGCCCGTTGGCGCGGGTGTTCTTGGATGCTTTCGAGTCAAATCGAGTAGTAACCAAAACTGTCAACACTCAACTGCTATCTGGTCGGTTCAATCCTTCCACTGGCTCTAACGTAGACTTTAAACGTCCACATGACTACAACAGCATCCGTACTTCTGGCGGTGACATCAGCGCTTCTACTAAGTCTGACATCATTGCTGGTAAAGCAACTGGTACTGTTCAGGACTACTTCACTGTAGCCACTGAGTTCAGCAACGTTCAGGAAGCACTGGAACTTGATCAGCTTGATGAGATCATCGCTCCTATGGCTCGCAGAATCGTCACCGATCTTGAGACTGATCTTGCTACCTATATGCGCAACAACTCATCCCTGAAATATGGCTCACACGGTACTGCCGTTGATGCTTGGGGCGATGTTGCTGGTGCTGGTGCTTTGATGGACAGCGTTGGTGTACCAATGTCTGACGACAAGTTCTACCTGATGAACCCGTTCACTACTACTGCTCTGGCTTCTGCTCAGAATGGTCTGAACGCTGCTGATGGTCTTGTTCGTACAGCTTGGGAAAAAGCCCAGATTTCTTCCAACTTCGGTGGAATGATGGCTCTTACTTCCAACTCTCTGAGCAGCTTCACTTCAGGTGCTGGTGCTGACCGTACTGGTGCTTTGGCTTCAAACCCTGACGTATCATACGTTGGCGCTAAAGACACTATGCAGCAGACTCTTGCCGTAAACGCCTTTCAGGCTGATATGGTAGTTAAAGCTGGCGACATGGTAACTATTGACGGTATCTACCGACTGAATGTTGCTACTCGTCAGCCAATGATTGACGCTGCTGGTAACAACGTCCTGTGGACAGGTGTTGTCGTTGCTGACGTTACTCTGAGTGGAACTGGTACTGGTAACATCGTTGTTGCTGGTCCTGCTATCTACGAAGCCAATGGTCAGTACAACACAGTAGCATCTGCTCCTGTTGCAACTAACGTTGTAAACATCTTGAGCGCTGCTTCTACCCTGTATCAGCCAAACCTGTTCTACACTAAGCAGGCATTTGGTCTTGGTACTGTTAAGCTGCCTAAACTGTACGCTACTGACACAATTGCCACTACCAGCGATGGTATGTCAATCCGTGTTACCAAGTACGCTGACGGTGATGCCAATACTCAGAAAGTACGTTTCGACTTACTTCCTGCATACGCCACGTTCAATCCGCTATTCGCGGGTCAGGGCTTTGGTGTATAACTAAGTTAGGGATAGGGGGCTTCGGCCCCCTTGAACTTTACTATGGCGAAACCATCAAAAGGTAAGGCAAAGGTTAAGGTCACAGCTTCTGGCAAGAAGGTAAGTTATGGTCAGGCTGGAAAGGCAAAGGATGGCGGTCCACGGGTAAAGCCGGGGACAAGTAAGGGTGACGCATATTGCGCTCGATCTGCTGGTCAGATGAGAGATTTTCCCAAAGCAGCCAAAGACCCGAACTCTCCACTGAGACTTAGCCGTAAGCGCTGGAAGTGCAAAGGCGCTAAATCTGTAAAGGGTGCGAAGTATGAATAAAGGTTTGTATGCCAATATCCACGCTAAACGCAAACGGATAAAGAACCAGAAGGCTGAAGGCAAGAAGGTTGAGCGTATGAGGAAGCCCGGTAGTAAAGGCGCTCCGACAGCAAAAGCATTCAAGCAGTCTGCCAAGACAGCATCCAGCAAGAAGAATAGAGTGACATACGAATAATGGCTACAGTAGCGCAGGTTGCAAAGGCATCACTACAAAGGATCTTGGTACAGGCATCTGAGAGTTCATTAGAACCAGATGAGTATCAGGATTTTATTTTTGCCATGAATAATTACATGTCTCAGCTAGACGCTCAGGGTGTCAGCTTAGGCTATACCGAAGTAGAAAACCTGTCTGATGAGGTTACGATCCCAGCAGGCGCTTTACGCGGTCTAATCGCTAACATGGCGATTGAAGTCTCTCCCGATTACGGTGGTGTTATCAGTCAAGGGCTGGTGGTTGCCGCGCAGCAGGGATTGCAGACTATGAAACTTCTCGGTCAGCGCATTGGTAAGACAGCGCTACCATCCACATTACCCATTGGGTCTGGAAACGAAGATCAGCAGTGGGGTATCAGTGGGGCATTCTACCCAGAAACAGAGCAAGACATTCTTGCCGAAACCACAGGCGCGATTGGCTTGGAGATTAATACAAATGGTTGATAGAGCTAATGGTAGGAAGAAAAGTAATTTCGTTGCGAAAACGTCTGTTGATGCTGGTAGCTATGTTGATTACTTTGTAAATGGGACAAACTACAAGATTTCTTATGACAACTTTGTCTCTGGACTTGGTGTAACTGGCTCGATGGCGCAGGCTGGTCCAGTGACTGCGGCACCAGTGCTTAACATTGACGGCACTGTAAATAATATTCGTGGCATTGAGGGTGGTTCAGGCATCACAACGGCAATATCTGCTGAAGATGGTGTTCAGGTATCGCATTCTTTTTCTGCTGATTCGACAGGCTCACCACTGCTTCTGGATACAGCGGCTGCAAGCCCCGTAGTAGCATCATTGGTTGCAGGAACCGGAATTACACTTACATCTACTGATAACTATGTCACCATTGAATCTATTGAAGCTGCGACATACGGGCAAGTCACAATACATGATAATGCCACAGCAACAGTTATATCTGCTACTGACACTCCTGTTCTGGTTGCTGGCACTTGGACAGCGGGGATTACTTCCCAATTCACCGCATCGGCTGCTGGAAGGCTGACGTATACCGGGACTCCAGATAGTGTTGTCATGGCTCACGCATCTGTAACAATAGAGCCTGTCGGCACTAATCAGGTTATATCTATATTCTTTGCAAAAGATGGTGTTGCTATAGCAGATTCTGAGATCACTAGAACGGTAAGTAGTGGGCAGTCTGGCAATGTATCTCTTAACTACAATATTGCAGTTCAGACAAACGATTACATTGAGATTTATGTATCAAACGCTACAAGCACGAATAATGTGACGGTCATTGATGCGCTGTTTGGTGTTGCCTAATGCCAGTGACTCAACTGCCAATTGCAAACGGATTTTACGTTAGTGACTCCCTGCCCATATCAGCGCAGGAATGCACCAACTGGTATCCAAACATAGTGCAGGGTGTTGGCTTGTCTCAAGAATCATTGTTTGGCACTGACGGCATTGAGCAGGTAGCCACATCAGGGCAGATTGATGAGCAGAACCGTGGTGCATACGAGATGGCTGGAAAGCCATACTTTGTCAATGGTGACAGCCTGTACCGGCTTGATGAAACCGTGGTCGATACGGTTGCCAGTTACACGCTCACACGAATCGGTGAGGTTGCTGGGACTGCTAACGTGTCAATGGCTGACAATGGCACTCAGCTTATGGTGCTGGTCCCCGGTGGTAACGGTTACATCTACAACCATGTCACTGACACCTTCCAGCAGATAACAGACACAGATTTCACGGCGAATGGCGCACCGCAGTTTGTGGTATTTATTGATGGCTATTTCTTGATCACCACTGATACAAAGAAGTTTATCATCAGCGCACTGAATGACGGCTTGAGTTACAGCGCACTAGACTTTGGCACTGCTGAATCAGACCCTGATGACATTGTTGCCCCGGTTGTTTACAAGAACCAGTTATTCATATCTGGTGGCGAGACGTTTGAGGCGTTTCAGAACGTGGGCGGTGCTGACTTCCCGTTCCAGCGAACAGGTCTGTACTTGCAGAAGGGATGCTTTGCCCCTTACTCGCTGATCAACGCTCAGGATACCTTTATGTGGGTTGGTGGTGGTAATAACGAATCACCTGCAATCTGGGCGCTAAACGGTAACAGTACAACCAAGATCTCAACCACGGCTATTGACTCTATCCTGACAGGTCTTACCGAGACACAGGTATCTGGCATATATGCTTGGACATACGCTCAGAAGGGAGCCTACTTTATAGGCTTTGCATTGCCTTCTACAACGCTTGTTTATGACATGACTACTCAACGTTGGCATGAGCGCAAATCGCTCGTAGATGGCGTTCTGGGTGGCCTGAGAGTGGCTTCTGTCGTTAAGTCTTACGGTAAAGTATTTTGTGGTGACATTCTTGATGGCAGGGTTGGTATTTTAAGCCCTGACGTTTATACCGAGTACAGCGGGGCAATCATCAGGCGAGTGGCTACCCAGCCATTTCAGAACAACATGCAGTCTGTGTTCTTCCCCAGCTTGGAACTCACTGTTGAATCAGGCGTTGGTAATAATGCTGTTGCAGATCCGCAGATCACGCTTGAGCGCAGTCAGGATGGTAAGACATGGAGTGACCCAATATCCAGAAGCATTGGTAAGATTGGTGAGTACAGCCGCAGGGCTATCTGGCGCAGGAATGGCAGGGCATCACGCTTTGAATTATTCAGGTTTACATTGTCTGATGCTGTTAAGCCGGTGATTATCCAGCTTACGGCTAACATTGTTGGCGGTGACAAGTGACAAGCCCGCTACTCAATGCAGCACAGCCGATCACCCGTGATGACGGGACGATGGAGCAGGCTTTTAGGCAGTGGACACAAGATGCGGCGTTAAGCATCCCTATTGTCGGTGTAGGCTCCCCAGAGGGCGTTGTGGAGGCTAGACAGTACAGCTTATACATTGACTCAACCGGGTCTGCTGGCTCGATCCAGTACCGTAAGATGCTGCCAGATATAGGCGGTGACAGATCGCAGGGATGGCTTTTAGTTTGACGGAAGCTTGTTATTTTGGCAAAAGTAGAAATTACAAGATTAACAGATTATTCAGTAGCATTGATGATAATGAAACAATGCTGGGACGAGATGGCTGAAGATGACGCTGAACTCGTATCAGTGCCAGACATAGTAAATGAAAATTGGGTTTGCGTGTTAGTTGATGGCGAATGCGCAGGTTCTTTTAGATTTGTTCAGATTACATCAGTAATGCAAGAATGCCACATTTGCATGTTGAAACATTTTAGGAAATATGCTCACGAAGCTGGTATCCTATGCTACAAGATGCTTCTGTCTGGAGATATAGAGAAGCTATCAACAAATATACCAAGTTTTAACAAAAAGGCCATAGCTTATGCGGCATCAATGGGTTTTGTTAGGCAAGGTGAAAACACTAACTCTTATATGAAAAACGGAAAACTTTGCTCTATGATACAGATGGGTATCGAAAGAAGGGCGATGGAGGAATTATGCCACAAGCAATACCAGCAGCACTAGCGATAGGGGCAAAGGCAGTGCCAGCATTATCAGCGATCGGAGGCGGTAGTGCTGCGGCTGGTGCTGGCACACTTCTTGGCGCTGGGGGTAGCTATCTTTCTCAGCGGCAAAACCGCAAAGCGGTAGAAAAGCAAAATGAGATGGCTGCTCGTCAACGTGAGCAGGCGCGTCAGGACATTCTCAAATATGGAAATCAAGCGCTTGAGATGATTTCTCCTGCGTATGGTGCGCAGCGAGATGTTATCCAACAGCAGATGGGTACACTACCCGGATATTATGAACGCATGGCTGTCCCGCAGTTTGAGCTTGCTGAAAAGACAGGTATGAACGCCCAGAACACTTTGCTTGCTGGTCTTGGTATGCAGAACGCTGCATTGCTCGGTCAGCCATCATTCGGAAGATTGCAGGCCAAAGGCTCTGGTATTGATCCGCAGCAGATGGCATCAATGGCAACACTTCAGCCTTTTGATACCAGTGTGATTGATAATATTCTGGCGCTTCAGGGACAAAAGATCCCTACAAGTCAACCACAGGTTGATCAATCCTCTCTCACGCCAGAACAGATTCAGATGATGCGTGAAATGCAAATGATGGGTAATTACTATGGCTAAACTTACTGATGCGCAAATAAAGGCGGTATTGGCAAAAAACCCCAATGCAACAGACGAGCAGATAGCCAAGGCTATGCTGAACAATCCTGCCTATGGCGTAACCCCGCAAGATATTAAACGCGCAACAGGGCGTGATATTACTGGCATTCGTATGGCCTATGGCGCTGGTGGTGGTTATTCAGACGAGCAGATAAATAAGGCTTTAAGTCAGCGGTTTTTAAAAAGCGGTCCATTAACGGCTGAAGAAGTTAACCGAGCAGCCATTCGTTACGGTATTTCTCCAGAGCAGTTACAGAACATTAACCCGAATCTTATGCAGCAGACTGCTGGTTTAAAACCTGCGCTAGAAACGCTGGGTGGAGTTGAAGATAGGTTTCGAAGCGATTTTGCTGGAGCGCAGGAATATCAGGCTCCCTATCGAGAATATGGTCAGCAGGCCGCACAGCGACAAGCAGCATTAACTGGTGCGCTTGGTCCAAAAGCACAGCGGCGGGCGTTAAACGAGTATATGAACTCGCCAGCCTTGGGCTACCTACAGGAGCAGTCTGAGCGAGCATTGACACGAAATGCGGCTGCACTTGGTGGCTTAGGCGGTGGCAATGTCAGGCAGGATCTAACCAAACTGACTGCCGACCTTTACGGTCAGGACTTCCAGAACCAGTTTAACCGATTGGGTGATATAGCTACTCGCGGTTATGGTGCTGCTGCAACGTCTGCCGGGCTTGCTCAAAACATGGCTACAGGTGCTGCTAATCTTGGTGCTACTGGTGCAGGTTATCAGATGCAAACTGGTCGAGATATGTCTGGCAACATTGGTCAGACTGCTGTAAATCTGGCTAACACTCAGACAGGGCTTGGTGGGACTCAAGCAGGAATACTTTCTGGTCTAACAGGAACTCAGGCAGATATTTACAAGCGGTTATCTGATGCTTACGGAGTAAATGTGGCTAATGATTTGCTTGCTAGAGCAAACGCCTTACAGGGTATGGGTGGTAATTTAGCTGGTGTACAGCCAGCGTCATACCAGCAAGTTCCCGGGCTGAATCCGCAAGATATTATTACAGCGGCAGGCCAAGGGCGTGATTTTTTACCAACACTTTTTCCCAGTAAATCTGGCGGTGTTTATGAGCCTGCTTTTGTAAATTATCAAAATCCGCTCCAAGGTCAGATACAAGCTGGTGGACCATACGTCACATCACCAGCCGGAATATCTTACGATCCAAGTTTTATAAGGGGGCTGGCATAAATATCATGGCTAACGAATATACTTCAGGTCAAAAACTTCAGGGAATAGGAGCCATTCTTGGTGGCACTGTCCCGCAGTTCCAGCAGCAAATGCAACAGCTTGATGAAGCCAGAATGAAAGCTATGTATCAGGACGCTGGCGCGGCTTATCAGATGTATGGGCAAAACAATATTGCTGGAATTATTGATCTTGCCAATGACCGACTGCGCATATTGCAACGTTTACCCGGATCAGACCCATCTGACACTATGCAGGCTTTGAAACTTGCACAAGCTGCACAGGCTGGAGATCAAAACGCTTATTCTCAGTTGGGTGACTTTTTAAAGCAGGCCAATGAAACTGGTATTGCCCGTGGTTATGTTGCCGCACCTGCTGCACCTGAAGAATATACACTTGGACAAGGCGATATTAGATTTAGAGGTAGTGAGGAAATAGCAAGAGGTGCTGAAAAACCACAAGGCGGAATGCTTTCCCCTGACGCTGTAGCAGCGCTTGGTTTAGATACATCTAAGAAGTGGCAAATATCAACTACTGGTCAAATATCCGAAGTTGGTGGAAGTGGTCAGGTAATTACTGTAAGCACCGGAACAACTGGGCAAGATGCTGTAGACAAGGCTTTTGCGGAACAATATTTACCATTTATTAGCGGTGGCGCTTCAGAAATGGCGGGTAATATAGCTAATATATCTGATGTTCTGTCACGGCTAGAAAGCGGTGAGGAGTTAACCGGCCCTATGGTTGGGCTGGCTCCTGATTTTGTTCGGGCGGTTTTAAACCCTGAGGCGCAAGACGCAATAGATCGTGTCGGTAGTGTTGTCCAATTAAATCTTCGCGAAGTTCTTGGTGGACAGTTTGCCCAGAAGGAAGGAGAACAGCTTGTTGCAAGAGCGTACAATCCAAGCCTGAAGCCTGAACAAAACGCGAAAAGATTGCGAAAACTCTACATGCAAATGAATAACGCTTACGAGCAAAGGGTTGCGCAAGCTGAATACTTCCAAGAAAATGGGACACTTCGCGGATTTAAAGGAAAGTTACCAACACTTAGCGACTTTTATACCGCTCTATCCTCTTATGACGTAGGTGAGGAGGTGGGTGGATATAGATATCTTGGTGGTGATGCAACAATTGAATCAAGCTGGCAAAAGGTTAACTGATTATGGCTGAAGAAATAAAGCCGTGGGAAATGGAAAGAGAGGTTGAAGGCCAATCAACAAACGCCTCTTTAAAGCCTTGGGAGCAAGAAAAAATATTGCTTGGAATAACCCCTGAGGTTGAGCGTTTTGGCAATGAAAGTCAAAAGGTTAGATCAATAGTGCAAGGCATAACATTGAATTTGGGCGATGATATTGAGGCAGGGTTGAGAGCATTGTTACCCGACCAAAACTACGCACAAGCCAAACAAGAAATAAATGAAAAACTAGAAAGCTATGTTAGGGATAACCCTAATGAATCTATGGCGTATGAGTTTCTCGGTGGAATAATACCATCAGTTGTACTTGCCATCGCCACAAAAGGTCGTGGTCCAGCATTAGCCACCCCAGAACAAACATCAGCCGTAATGAGCCAGTTTTTCCCAAAATTGGCGAAAACTATCGGTCTAAGTGCAGGTGAGTCAGGTATTGCCGCTATTGGGTCTCAAGAAGGCGACATACTTTCTAGATTGAATGCTAGTGTAGCAGGGCAAGCTGGCGCCGGCGGTGTTGTTGGTGGTGGTATATATACTATTGGAAAGGGCGCAGGTTCGTTGCTTGGCATGGGTGTTGACGCTTTACGAGTTATAGCAAGACGAACTAGTAGGGACACTGTAAATAGAGAGATACAGAGAATAGTATCTGAGGCTGGTGTATCTCCAGAGGAAGCTGTTGAGATGCTGATGCGCGGAGATATTATGCCGTCCAATCCTGTGATTGCTGAAGAAATACGCGCTTTAAAAGCAAGAAGCAGGCAAGCTGGCGCTGAAATATATGGGAAACGAGAGTTAGATGTTGGCGGTCGTCAAGAGGAAGCTGTTGAAACGATTACCACTGGCCTTGGCTCCGGAATGGAAAGAAATGTATACGCGCAAGCTAACGCTACGCAAGATCGGTTAAGACAAATTACAAATAAAGCTTACCAGCAAGTTGATGGGTTAAATAGAGTTGCAGATGATGCCATGCGAAATGAAATGATAAATTTAATAAGCAGGTATCCCGGAGGCGGTAGAAAACTTAATGAAGCGTTTAGGTCGCTAACAGGCAAGAATTTATTTAAGATGACTGATGAAGGAATAGAATTTACTTCAACGCCCACTATAGGTAACGCAGAATATCTGCGTAGAGTTATAGATTCCGAATCTAACAAGCTAATAGAAAAGGGTGGTGCTGATGCACAAATTGGTATAAATCTTAGCGAAGCGTTACCAGCTTTAAGAAAAATGATTGACGATTCCGCTGAAGGCATTGCTGATGCCAGAAGTGTGGCATCAAGCGCATTTCAGGTCAACGATGCTTTTAAAGTTGGAAAAAGAATGATGAATATGCCCAACGATGAGGTTGAAAATATATTTCTTGAAACTTTGGCGCAAGGAAATCCAAACGCATTAGCTGCTTTAAGGCTTGGCTATCTCGCTGCGGTAAAAGCTGGCGCTGGTGGAAAAAACAGGAAATCATATATTGAGAGTTTGCTGGATGAAAAGCAAACAAAGGGTATGAATTTTAGGACGCTATTCCCAGAAGAACTATTGCCAGAAGCGCTTGAAAAACTTGGCGTTTCAGCAAGGGTGGCGCAAGCATACACAACAATGCTTGGTGGATCTCCTACAGCACAGAACATTCAATCTATTATGCGACAAGGAGCAAGTGGCTCCGCTAGAGTTGCAACTGAAATTATGGGCGCTGGGCGTGGTGATATAATGGCTAGTGCTGGGTTGCTTGATAGAGTTATTAGGCAATTCAATCCCACTATTACTGATGAAGAAGCCGCTGAAGTTACAAGGATTCTTTTAAGTGAAGATCCAGCAATAATTACCAAGGCTATCAATGACAGAACTGCTTTAAGAAGTGTGCAAATGGCAATATCCAAAGTAACAAATATCCCATTGCAAGCGCTTTCTCAAAACTTAGCCAAGACAGCAACAGAAGAAATATCAGGAAGGTAACAAACAATGGCAAGATTTGGCGATTTAGACACACAATATTTTGATGCCTCTGGTGATCCACTGGTCAACGGTAAGATTTATTTCTATGAATCTGGGACCACTACGCCAAAGACTACCTTTGCTGACATTAACAGTGAGATTCCTAACACTAACCCGGTGCTTCTCGATGCGTCTGGCAGGCAGCCTAACATCTTCTTTGAGGGTGTAGCCAAGGCTACCCTGACCAACAATAATGACGTTCAGATCGTATCGCGTGACCCGGTTGGTGAGACAGCTACAAACTTTGGTGATGAATGGGTGTCAACCAGAATATACGGGACTAATGACGTTGTTATCGGTAGTGATGGTCAATATTACCGTTCCCTGCTGGCCGGCAACCAGAACAATAACCCTGTCACCACAAGTGGCTACTGGTCCCTGCTTTACTCAGTTGAATGGAACGCTGGTATTAACTATGACGTTGGCGCAACTGTCACTTATGACACTTTGCAGTACCAATCAATACAGACCGGCAACCTTAATCACAATCCCTCAACATCTCCCACATGGTGGGTTCCGCTAGAGTTTGTCTGGTCAGCCACATCAACATACGCAATCAATCAAAACGTGGTGGGTACTGATGGCATCCTGTACACATCATTGCAGGCATCTAACATCAATCACGATCCAGCCACATCTCCACTATGGTGGGTTGGGACATCGGCAGCGGCAGCGGCAAGTGCTTCAGCAGCGGCATCAAGTGAGTTTCAGGCATCGTTTTATGAGGCTGCGGCTCAAAATGCT
>Ga0208543_1000401_pt1 | contig 13794 bp, 33 predicted proteins | sample DEB08_DNA_14_FD_185497 | JGI IMG/M metagenome (GOLD analysis project Ga0208543, IMG submission 185497) | Aqueous microbial communities from the Delaware River and Bay under freshwater to marine salinity gradient to study organic matter... | ecosystem: Environmental > Aquatic > Marine > Coastal ...
TGCATTATGCGTATTATTAATGCGAGTTTTTAATGCGAGTTTCGATCCGAAATTAGTCTTGCTTACCGAGTACTTCTTTGAGCTTCGTTAAGTATTCTTCTCTTTTTTCTATTTCTAGCTCATTAATCCTATCAAATATTCTGTCAATCATATTGGTTAATCGTTTAAGTTCCCTATCTATTCTATCTTCGGGAGCGCTCATTTTACCTAAACGCTTAAATAAATCTTCTATGTTTGAGTTCATATCCCAAGGCATATCATTAGGTGGATACATACCACCATCAAAACGATCTCTTTCATTTTTACCTTTTGTAATCATTTCATTAAGAGCGTTTTGTACATCGCATATTTGAAAATACTCTATCTCGTCACTGCTCATACAACCACAGCCACAAGTAATCATTATTCCATTAGCATCTAGTCTTATAGTTACATCGCCACTAACATTCTTTATTTCCATATGCATATGGTCGAATGCGTCTGTGTTAGGCGATTTTGCCTCTAAGAACTCATATCCTTCTATAAAATCTAAGTCGTCTACCCAATTATAAATTAGCTTATAATATTCGTCATCTCTATTAAGTTTCATTATCCTCCAAATTGTTTATGTCTTTTGACTCTCCCTTACGTGGATCTTCGTGAACTTGTCTGATAATCTTACCGTATTCACGTAGATTACCCCACTTATCCTTATAAAAACCTGCCGGTTCGGGAGTTTGTTTTGTGTGTGTAAAGCAATAAATTTCCGGATTATACTTTGACAAAGGCGTAATACAGCCTTCAGCTTGGCATATCTTTTTCCCTGTCATCTTCACTAAGTATACCATTATGTGTATACGCAGTGAGTATTTCAGAGATGTTTACCAAAGATTGTGCAATACTGATAATTGCAATATCTTTTGCAATTCTGTCGCAATCTTCTACTTTTGTGTTGTTATGAGCTCTAATATACTGATCTTGTAAAGATAGCATATGTTCGTTCATAAATACATTAAGCGGTGTATAGTCGTTCATTATCTAATTTGTTCTCCACACATCTTGCAGTACAAACCATCATTGTCTTTGACCGTAGAGTTCGTAGTACGTTCTACGAACCCTTCGTGTTTACAATTATTCTGTTCCATCGCCTTCTAGTTCTTTAGATAGCTGTTGGTCTAAAAAGTATTCTGACTTACCATCGTGTCTTGCCCATAAATGCAAACCACAACCGATAGCCATAGCACATCTTTTAACTGCATCAGATACTGCGTCTTTCATTCTTGCACCTTCAGTTTTCCAATTGAAAGGTTGCTCGACATCTCCGACTTCTTGTACAGATACATCTCTACCACCAATGTTAAATGTCATCTCTAAGACAACACCGGTAGTAACAGTTTTAGTTTTACCTTGCTTGTCTGTCATCTCTTCTTTGAATACTTGAATAACTCTTTGCTCATAAGGTCCAAGTACACTTAGTAGTCTTTGTCTGATAACAGAGTGTTGTATATATTCACCGAATCCTGTTGGATTGTTGTGAATGTATTTTTGAGGAAACGGTTTTGCTAATTCTTGTAGAATTACTTTCTCCTCGTAACTAGTAACGGATTCTTCTTCCATTTGTTTCTCCTTTAATTTAATAGCATCAGTGTAGCTGATATTGGCACGTTCTGCAACTCGTTGAAACATAAACAAGTCTGCCCACGTTACCTCAAGCTTATCTGACATCTTTTTCCTGTAGATCGCTCATATCTTTCATATACTTAGGTGTCTTTGGATTATTGACATCTAAGATAGTAAGAGTTTCTGTTAGTTCCTCATAGAATAAAGAATCCCAAATTACTTTAGGATTGTCTCCACGCTTTTGAGCAACTGCTTCTATGCCACCTTTTCTAAAGCTTGGTCTTACTGCTTGTCTGTAATCAGATCCCAAGTAGTCCAATACTTTGTCTGAATCAAGTGGCTTCCACTGTCTACCGTGTTTACCAATAAGTATTTTCTCACCAACACGAACAACTTTACCACTGTATCTTTCTAGTAGTTCATCCTTAATATCTTTTATAGCTGCGTTACACGCACTCTTAATCGATTCAATCTGATGAAGTAAATGCATAACATCGTGAGCTTCACTAGGCAACTTATCTCTGTGCTTAATGATTTCATTTTTGTCTTCAGCATTCTCTTTATCAGTCTTAAAGACTTCTACTAATTCAAAAGCCTTATCTTCCATTTATAACTCCGGTGCTGTCCACTCAAGATCGTCTACTACAACATCATTTATATCTGTTGATGGAATAGAACTATATACTTGATTAGTAGCTTGCTCTACATTTATTTTTTTATTTCTACCTGTAGCATTAGCCCAACTTAATATCTCTCCAGTTTTCCAAAATGGAGTTCTACCTTTGTTTAAATGTCCTGCAGGTTGTGGTAAATTCTTTCTCTGTCTCCAAGAACTTACTGTTGCAGGTTCTACACCGAGTAAAAGTGATATTTCGTACACTCCTACTGGTTGATCTTCTTGACTATATTGTGTCATTTTTCTCCTTTTATATAGTGGAAAGGTGCAGAAGTACAAGTGTCCCGCCTGCTTTCTACTGCACCATTTCCTTTTTGTGGGTGCAAGTAATTTATGTATCACAGTACATATTTAATTAATTGCCCACTTAGTATACACATATCGCTGAAATATGCAAATTTATTTGTTTGCGTCAATAGAAAACTTTGCAGTTTTAAAAATGTTATACCAAACATTACTATCGTAACCTACAGGTTTTGAGTTCTGATATGTTCTACCAGCCATAACTGCAATGTTAATTAAATCAGCACCACATTTATCCCATATTTTTTTAGCATTTAAGTAGCTAAACTTAGGATTTCTAATACCCACAGTTCTAAAACCAGCAAGTATAGGAAGCAATGCAGCTTTTGTTAACACATACTCAGTTGATTCATCTGTATACAAATGTGCTTTTTTTAATTTACCTTTAAAAGCAGAAAAGACATATGGATCATCTTCAATAGATTCGCCAGTAGCTTCACACCACATTTTGTAAGCAGTTTCTTGAACATAATCTCTGAACTTTACATAAGATAATAAATCTTTTTCTTGTTCTGAATAAGACTTCATATCTTTTGCATAGTTCTTAACAATAGACCCAGTTCCTCCATAAACATTACTTTTAGTTCTAGGACTCATTGTCATTTCTGTTCCATCTATTTTCATCAACTCTAGTATTACTAGTATGTCACTAATTTTAAGTGGACCGCTTTCATCTCCTTCAAAGTATTCAATACCTTCTTCATAAGGACTGTTTTTAAATACCTCCTTGATACCATCAAATCCACCTTTACTATTGATCAATGACCAAGGTTTCAAAGCAGTAGATTTATTATTGTTCTCAGCTACTTCATCTCTTAAGTCTCCTTTATTAATTCCTGAAATAAAATGTACTCTGACCATTCTATTTTCTGGAATAAGACCAGCTGATTCTCTTATTGCTTGATATAAATGTCCACCATTGAATATGCCATCATCTTGAAATAATTCAAAAGATACTTCACTTTCATTTGTTTCAACTGGACCACAGAAGATAAATATACCTAACGCAGAATAATGAAATATATCAAAGTCTTCTGCTTTTGCTTGAACAGCCTCTTTCAGATCTTCAAATGCACTTTTATATGCAATTGGATTTCTTGGGTTAGGTTCGTTAGGAATTAATTCTGATTCTGCTAAATCAGTACACTTAATATAAGCATAATATTCCTTAACATTTTTATCTACTGGATTTTGTAGACTTCTGATTGCCTGAACAGGCAATACGATTTTTGTTTTTTTTATTGGTTTTGGGGGCATAACGCCCTCCTTTCTTATTAACACGCGAAGCCTTTTGCCTGCGATAGTTAAATAATACACATATCGCTGAAATATGCAAATTTTATAAATGGCTATTTTTTCCTTGCATATCTGAATCGTATGGTATAATCAATGGTATGAAAAACTATATCAATGAAGGTATAGAGCCGGAGGTTAGAGAGGTTGACAATTTTGTCATCTCTGTTGCCTTTGATAAGAACTGGTTGTGCTTTGAGGCACAGATTATTGATAGAGATACAACAGAAATGTATTTCGAGTCTGGTAACTCAAAAGAACTAGCTTTTACAAACTCTATGCGTTTAATTGAAACTCTTAAGAGTTAAGTAAAATCAATTAGAAAGTTGGAGGGTAGGGATACCTTACGCTTTTTTAGGAGGCAGATACAATATGATAATAGAATGTATATTATTTTTAGCGAGTTTCGCACCACCTGAAGGTGGAATTGACCAACAATGGTTTGACCAATACAAAGAATGTAATCAAGTCATACTAGCTCAAGAGCATTTAGATTTATTGATAAAACATTTCGATCAAGAGAATTTGGACACTGCATATAAAATTATGTGGTGTGAGTCACGGGGAGAGGAAGATGCCCTTCGTACTAAAGAAGGCAACTATGACTCAGGGCTGTTCCAATTTATAAAACCGACTTGGAACTGGGTGGCTGAAAAGCACGACCTACCTAGGTGGGATGAGTGGGTTATCCTTCGTCACGGGCAACCGTACGAAGGTCCCACTTCCAAAAGTAGTTATGGATTTGAACAAACACAAGTACAATTTACACCTTATTACAATATTTTGATGGCAAGCTTGCTAGCAGAAGAAACTTATAGTAGGGTAAGATGGACTGACTGGAACTCTAGCAAGTGGTGTTGGGGAACTGATAGTAAGTTTATGAAAAATGTAAGGAGTGATTTTATATGGTGGCAAAAATCTTTAAGAAGTTAAATTACTATTTAGATGTTGTTATTGATAGATTGATGTATAACTTAGAAATGTGGAAATGGGAACGAGAAAAACGTAAAGAAGGTTTTCCTAAAGAATGGTTTGAGGGAGAAGAAGAATGACTGAACCTTGGTGGTACTTCTGTAAAGTATGTAAAAAACGATTAAGTAAAAAAGATGCAATGACAATTTGTGATAAATGTTTATCACAGTTAGGAGATAGAGAAAATGGAACAAGATAATCAAGAGTACGAATTTTGGTATGACGAAAAAGGTCGTGTAGTAGGTAAACAACTTATCTCTGATGACGAACTATAGACCTTTACCGGATAACTTAACAATAAGAAAGTCTAAGATCGAAGGTCTTGGACTTTTTGCTTATCGTAAGATACCTCACGATACTCCTCTTGGTATGACACATTTTAAAAAAGTCTTAGGAATAAAGGGTGAGGAAAATTTAATTAGAACTCCGTTAGGTGGATTCATAAATCATAGTGAAGTACCTAACTGTGAGTTGATCGATATGGGTAGATACTACATATTAAAGACAATAAGAATGATAAGAAGAGGAGAGGAACTAACGGTCAGATATCGTTGGTACAATCCTACAGGAGAAGAAGAATGAAAAAATATACAGTTGAGTTTAAAGGAAGTAGAACATACTTTGCAGACTCATATGGAACAGCAAGAAAAATCGCAGACAAAGATTTGACAATGTTTCCTGCACAGGTTAGAATGGCAGTAAATTCAATTACTGAGGAGGAATAAATGAATAAATTGACACAATGCGGTCATAAGTATCAAGCTAAATTGAACATTTCTTTAGATGTCAAAGACTATATTACAGATGCTTTAAGTACTTCAAAAGAAGATGCTTTAGAATCAATTCTTGCTTCTGTACCAGATATGCTTGAAAGTGAACTAAAAGATCTTGTTAAGGTAACTGTAGAAGAAGTTAACAATGTACCATTTGAAGTTGATGATTTTTATTACGAAACAGATGAAAATGGTGAATCTTATGTAGATTGCTATGTATGTGAAGGTATGGATCCTATAGAGAAGTATTTAACATATGAAGAAAAAGGACATCTTTGGGGAATAGGATATGAATCAAGAACTGAAGAAGAACAAGCTGAAGTTTGGAATTATTATTATGAAAAATATGATGGATTCAAAGAAGCTATGGATATGTACAACGAGTACTTAAAAGAAGTAGAAAAGGGAAAATATGTATGAACAACGAGAGAAAAAAAGTTATCATTATAACTACAGCGTTGTTGTCCTTGATGATGACGATAACGATATTGATTCTTGGGAAGGACAGCTCACTGTGGAAAGCACTAAAGCGAATCCTTACGAAGATTTCTGGAAATTAGCAAGTGAAATGCGTAAGACTTATTTGAAGAATAATCCTACGCACAAGTATACGATAGAGACAACAGGATGGTATAAATTATGAAGAAGAATAAATCTTGCTTTAAACTATTCCACGATTGGATAGATGCCGATGCTGATGATATGTACACTTATACAGTCTGTAGAAAGTGTGGTACATATTGGGATTATTATGACTTACATTGGTTTCAAAAGATTTTGTTTCATATAGAAGAGCGACAGCAATGGCGTTCATACAATAAACGGAACAATGAGAATTGGGAAGCACCATTTTAAGTTTAATTCTTATGCTTATGGGTGGACCTATGGTGCCACAGTTTCAGTTAGAGATACCTCAATTCTTAACACCTGTACGAAGTGATGTTATATGTGAAGAGATGACAGAAGAAAACTTTACACCGTTCTGTGTCCACGCACCGGAAGTACAAGAAAAGTTTGTTTTTGACGCTCACAATTGTGAAGATTGTGAGATAGAGGACAGGTATGACGACTGATCAAATCATAGGAGAGCTAAATAAAACTGGAAAGTTTGGTTTGATACCTTTACAATCTACTGAAACAACTAATCAATTCGAGCACTATGATGCAGAAAACAATAGCTTTATGGTTGAAATAAAATCAAGAGATTATAGATATGCTGATTGGCTTATTGAAAAGTATAAGTACGAAGAAAATATGGAATTAGCAAGAATTTCTAATCGAATGTTTGTCTACGTAACGGAATTTGATGGAGATATATATGTTTGGAATATGTATGATCTTGCTTGGTTAGAGTATGAATTGAAATGGGAAAACGATAAATCTATGCCAAATACTACAGAATTTGGAAATAAAGGCAGGAGATATAAATCTGTTGCATATCTTCCGGAAAACATTTGTTGGTTTACGTTACGTGTCTAAGTAATCGACTATAATATTGTTATGGATACACCTTATAAAATTAATTGGGTATTTATAACAAGATATACTCAAGATCAAATTAGACAACCTAACATAAATGAAGCAGATGAAGAAATTGAGATAACCGTAGAAAGAGCTAAAGAAGTTTTAAATGGATCTATAGTCAATATGATAGGTTTAAATCAAGATTTAAAAAAAGTATTTAAACAATTAAATAAAGCACTTAATTCCATAGAAATGTATGACCAATGGATGGGGTCTGACAAAACAAATGTTGAAACCCTGTTAGGAGAAATTGATGAATGATTTACGAAATGAAAATACTGCCTGTCTATATTGCGGTGCACCTGCAACAATAAAATGTGAAGATGAGTGTTTTACCAGAGTATTTGTTAAAACTGTTTTAAATTCTCCACCTTTTATTCCTTCAAACGAAATATCTGTAACAGTAGGGAGATTGCTTGCAGATGAAATTGTTTCTTATATGAGTTTAGTTACTAAAGCAATAGACGATCTTGGATTTATGGGCAGGATGAGTGTTTTAGCTAAAGACTATGATGAATTACATCAATTTGCTAGTTCTCTTATTGAAGCAGAAGCTTTTACTGATCCTAAACAGGTAGTAGAATTTTATACAAATCCCGATGATTGGAAACAGGCATCTGCAATTTGGGCAGAACTTGATAGACCTTTAAATAAAAAACAAGAAGGTTGGGATATATTTAAACAAGTAGTGGAGGCAAAAATTGGTAAATAAACCTAAACAGCAGGGAACTGCATATGAGACTTTTGTAGTAAACAGATTAAATGAAATGCCATCTACTAAAGCGCAGCGTTTAGCTGAAGCAGGAATCAATGATAGAGGAGATGTTCTTTGTGAAAAGCCAACATTCGATATGGTATGTGAGTGTAAAAACAGAACAAACTTAAATCTTCATCAGACTCTTGCAAAAGCTTTAGAGAAGTCTGGACAATTTGAAACAGTTGTTTACTGGAAAAAATTAAAGAGGAAAGGAGGAAACAGTAAAAGATCATCTGATGGAGTTCCGGAGGTTGTCGCAATGACACCGGAGTTTTTTGAGTGGCTTTTACAACAAGTTAAATAATGGTAGATAAGTACTTAACGCCAGAAGAAAGGCGTAAGATGAATACTTTTAACAGAAGCAATGGTCGTAATAAACAAATGCGAGCAAAAGAAATGTTAGGAGTTCCTGAAAGAAAATTTGGTGGCAAGTCTGCAGACGAAGAACATTGGAATAGTGAAGTTCGTTTTGAAGTTAAAAGCGGAAATCAAGTAGAGCCAATTGCTACAAGATTTTTCAAAGCAGAAAAACAATCACTTGATTATGCAGGAAAACAAAAAGATGGTAGTATGAATAAACCATTTGCTATGGTGGCTATGCCACACGGAACAGGAGATGGAATAGTTCTTTGTAGGCTATCTGAAATAAAAAGAGTAGTTGAAGGACTAGAAAAAAATTGGAAACAATTAGAGGAGGAGTAAATGGATATCGATTTAACCGATATGATTATTGCTTACGAAAACGGAGATACAAATCTTACACAAGAGATTATATTATTCGCTAAGTTAGTTGAAACCGGAAAAGCTTGGACACTGCAAGGACACTATGGCAGATTAGCTACGGAAATGATTGATTTGGAATTTATAAGCAAAGATGGTAGAGTACTTAAGTTACCAACCGAGGAGGTAGAATGATAACTTGTTTAGCAGGGCATATGATTTACAACAGTGGTTGTAAATTTTGCGAAGCACACTTTGGTAAACCTCAACAAGAGGAAGAATAATGCCAAAGTTTATGTACACAATGCAAGTTACAGAAGACTATATATTTGATGCTGTTGATAGAGAACAAGCTGAAGATATATGTGGGTTAATCAGGGCTGTAGATGATCCCGAACTTGCAGAAGAAATAGTAAAAAGTAAAAACGGCTTTGTTCAAGTCGATTTTAGTGAAACAATTATGGAGGAGGAATAGTGGCTTGGCTACAATCAGACTCTAGATTACGCAATCACCATAAAGTTGAAGCGTCAGCAGAAGACCTAGGAATATCTAAAGTACAGTTCATAGGACACTTACACTTATTGTGGTGGTGGGTAATTGAGTATAAAGAAAAAGGTGTCATCTCACCTTACGGTAAAGTAGATGAATCAGAAAAAGAATTACATATTGCAAAGCTTATTGCTAAAGGTGCAGAGTGGACAGGAGAAGCTACTGACTTTTATGAAGTTCTTGTTAGGTATGCTTGGATAGATGTATTAGACAATGGCGATGTAGAGATACACGATTGGAATGAATTATCTGGTAAGTATTCTATCAAGAAAGAACAAACTAGAGAGAGACAGCGTAAGTACAGAGCAAGGCAGAAAGCTAAAGATGATTTTTATAATCCTAAGCAAATGGATATGGAAGCAGAAGTTTGGGATGGCAAAACAGAAATAGTTGAAGTTGTTTCAGAAACTAGTAAGACATCTGAAGCTACATTAAGCCAAAGAATATTTTCATCACTTACTAGAACAATCAGAGGTGGTTGGGATGATATGCCACAGAATGAGAGGGGCAGATATAATCAAGCTACTTCTCAGTTAGCTGAAATAAACGCAGATCCCGAACAAATACCTGTAAGGTATAAACACTATGTTATGAAGTATGGTTCAACACCTACGCCACAAGCATTAGTAAATAATTGGGGTGACTTAGCTAGACAACCTATACAACTATCTAAAGATGAATTAGGTAAATTAAATAAGTCAGCTAGAGAAGGTGCTAGCTTAGATGATTGGGCTAACGAATGAGAACTACACTGTATAAGTTTTGGAACAACAATGAATTACTTTATGTAGGTATATCATTAAATTACTTTGCTAGATTATCTCAACACAGAAGAGATAAAGACTGGTGGGATGAAGTTACCGAGATAACAGTAAAGCATTACGATACAAGAGAAGAAGCATTAGATGCTGAGGCTAAATCAATTAAAAAAGATAATCCAAAGTACAACATTGCTATGAACAATGGCGTACACGTTCAACTTGATCGTGATTCAGAAATTGCTAGGTTAGAGGCAGAATGCGTTAATCCTACAATGTCTGATGAGTTTGTTACCAAATACAATGAACTAAAAGAAATGATTATGCACTTATCTTTAGAAAAGTTAGGAGAATCAGAGCTAGATAGAAAGTATGGCTTTCTACCTAAGTATGATATGACACTAAATAATCCTAAAGATGTGTTGAAATTAGCAGCAGAACTTGCTAATATGGATTATGCTATTGAACAAGCTAGGGAAATAGCAAAAGAAAACTTAAAGAAATACATAGAGGACGTGGTTTATGGAGATGAAACCGTTACTAGCTAAACAAGAATTTGTAACAATGATTCAATGGATTAACACCCGTTGGAACAACAATACTTGGAGTAACAACGCTAACGTCAAGCGATACTATGACGATTTTAAAGGTTTTGCAGCCGATACTGTATGGGAAGCTCTTAACGATCTTTACGATACAGGATTGAAGTTTGCACCAACTCCTAGTGAGTTAAAGAGACAATGCACAGTTGTTTCTCAATCACACGCAGGAGAATACGAAAGACGGCAACGTGAAGACGTAGTTGGTGAACTTCCAGAGGGTGCAAAGAGTAGCAACCGACTAGGTTTACAAAGATACTTAGACGGAATGGGTTACGGTAGTTTCTGGGAAGCCGTATATGAAGCAGGTCACAAAAGGTTTAAGTCTGGTCAACAGACTAAAGCCGAAGGTGACTTTTACGAGCAACCTTGGGAACAAGCAAAAGAATGGTTCCTAGAAGGTAAGAGTAATTTGGGTATGATTGATTCTCTTATTGGAGAGGAAAACGTATGATAATTGCCGAGAGGAGAATAAAATGGCAGTAAATAATGTTACCTTAATTGGTAATGCAGTAAATCCCGATCTTAAAACAAGTGCGGGTGGTATGGACTATCTTAACTTTGGACTTGCAGTCTACACAGGGCAAGATAAAGATACCAAAGAACCTATCACATCTTGGTTTGATGTTGTTTGCTTTGGCGACAACGCAACCAATTTGTTCCAATCTATAGCCGGTAACAAAAGCGTAAGGGTGATTGTTAATGGTAAAATGAATGTAGAACAATATACCAAGAAAGATGGTAGTCAAGGACAATCTGCGAAGATTGTGGCAGATGAAGTTGGTATCAGTACCAAATCTGCAACTGCAATAGTAAACAAAATATACAAAGATGGAGCATCAGTTCCGGGTGTATCAAAAGGTATTCCGGAACCGGTAGCAAGACCTATGGAGGACTTGACACCAGACGATGCACCTTTTTAGGAGTATATAAATGAGTGAAGACATCAGAGTTGAATATGTACCTTTATCAGAGATAGTTGGGGCAGACTTAAACCCTAAAGATCACGATATTGGTTCAATATACCAATCAATGAAACGATTTGGTTTTACATCTCCAGTTATGATGAACGAGAAAACTGGAAAGTTGTTAGCGGGTCACGGAAGGTTAGAAACGCTAGCGATGTTCAAAAGAGGAGGAGAAGAACCACCTACTAGAATTCGTGTTCGTGAGGAAGACGGTGAATGGTTAGTACCAATTTTGAGAGGTATAAATTTTGATTCTGATGTCGAAGCTCAAGCATATCTTCTAGCAGATAACCGCTTAACAGAACTAGGTGGTTGGAATAATGACGAATTAATTATGTCGTTACAAGAAATATTACAAGAAGGCGGAGACTTAGATGGCGTTGGTTGGGATTTAGATGACATTGAAAACTTAATTACTGATGCTGAAAGAGAACGATTTGAAGTAGAGTCTGTAAGACAAGTATCTGATGAAGAAGATTCAGTGCAGGTAAGGGTCGGTAGATATAGATTTAAAGTCGAACCGGAATATTTCTACGAGTGGGAAACTATGGTAACGGACATATTACAAACTAATGATCCGGAGGAATTTGTAGAATGGATAAAAGATCAACTAAAAATGGGTTAAAAAACGAGTGGGATTTAACCGGTAAACTTAACAGGGTTACTACTCCAAAAAATAATTGGGTTTTTATTACTGAGTACGAGTATTACAGAATAACACCTAACACAGAAAAAGTTTATGGAAAGATAATTAAACAGCCTTATTTATACTGTGTACTTCCAATGAACATAAGAGCTTTGGTAGCACAATCAAATATTCCTATATGGCAAATTTGTGAAGCAGTAGGAATATCAAAATATGATCTTGTTAAATTAATGTGGACTAAGACAGATGTTTCTGTTGGAGTACTTAATACTCTTTATGAATATTTAAGACAAAATGCACCATATGAAACACCTAGAGTTAAAATTTTAAACAAAGAAGCTATGAAAGACTTAATGTTTGAATATGATTTGAGAGATAAGGCAATATCAGACAAAACAAGAGTTTCTGTAGATATAATTAAAAAAATTAAAGCTGGAGATATGACTGTAAGTTTTAATGATTGGTACAGTGTTTCTTGCTTTGTTAATGACTTTTATGAAGTAAATAATAGATGATACAAGAATTAATTGAACAAGCTATAGATATACTTGGAACTTATGGAGTATCTTCTGAGTTTTTTAATGAAGATGCAGGTTTTGAGTTAATAGAATCTGTAAAGATTATATCTAAAGATAAAGAGGAAGCATTTTGTACGGGTTATGAAGTAGCAACTTATTTACTAGAAGGTATGGTATCGGTAATGAAAGAAAGAGCTTTGGAAGAAAATGAATCGGGTTACCATACAACTCCCGATGGTAGATTAGTAACAAGTGTAGTTGCCTCTCAAGATGGATTTCAAGAAGATGCCTTAACATTAATTCAAAGTGCTAAAGGTACTGATGTTTTAGATATATATGCAAATGTTTTACAACCACTTAACTTACATTGTCCTACCTGTAATTGTGAGAGTGATATATGTTCGTATGACGAGGTTATAGAAAAAAGAGAAGAATACTTAACGAAGCTCAAAGAAGTACTCGGTAAGCAAGACTAATTTCGGATCGAAACTCGCATTAAAAACTCGCATTAATAATACGCATAATGCATAGCAGTTGTATAACAACGATTCAAATATGGTTACTTGTACAACTTGTAAACGATTATGTAGCCACACAACGGGCAATTTGACATTAGGGTGCAAAGATGGTACAATTGTGTAACAATTAATTAAGGACGGTGAATATGGATATCGCTAGGATTATAGCACGTATACAAGTACCCGGCAGCTCTGCAGTACAAAGACTCAGAGAATGGGGTGAAGAAGATCTATTTATGAAGGGAAGATATTCTCGAGGCTGTCACAATGGATGTGACTGCGCGTTTAGCAAGAACCCATTGCTGGAAGCAGCTTTGAACCCGGAGTATGACAAAATAATAGGTGAAGCTTTGGATGCTGATGCTAGAAGACACGACAAGGAGATCTATTTAAGCAATTACCAGTCTCTAGTGCTGCAAAGGTATGCATCTGATGCCATAAAGGTGCCTCAGCCAAGGTTAACTAACCGAGGATACGAAGTTTCTAGGAGCAGCGAAACGATCATTGCTGTGAAAAAGCACTGTAAGGTAGCCACAGTACCAGATTATGTCAAGCAACAGCTGGTTAAGCATCCTGTACAACCTTCTTTCTGGGACCTGAGAACCTCTTTGAGATATGGA
>Ga0208543_1000409_pt1 | contig 13677 bp, 18 predicted proteins | sample DEB08_DNA_14_FD_185497 | JGI IMG/M metagenome (GOLD analysis project Ga0208543, IMG submission 185497) | Aqueous microbial communities from the Delaware River and Bay under freshwater to marine salinity gradient to study organic matter... | ecosystem: Environmental > Aquatic > Marine > Coastal ...
CGATTATCCCCGCAATAGATACTGAGATTAGAGACGTTAAAATCCGCATGGAGAGAAACGGACAAACGGTGTATATGCCTCTGGCTATGACTGCCGACCAGGCTATCGAATACTTTGATAGGCTTCCGCTAAATGCAAACGAGCTTCGCCATCTTATTGAGGATTATAAGGGATGGGGGAAGGTGACGCGTTATCTCGAAAATCGTAAAATACGGGCGAATACCGAAGCCCTTTACCAGATCCCTGAGAAGGTAGAATATGGACAGGCTGTTACCTGGGAGGGATGACAAAAAAATTGGTATATTAAATATTCATTTTAAAATAGATATGAAGGAAATATTGGAATTTAATGAAGATCAGCAATTGTTCCATTTTAATACAATAAAAAATGGTCAATCAGTAAACCCAGAAAACACTAATGGGTATAAAACATTAATGTTTTGTAAAGATTCAGACGAGGCTATACTTTTTTCTGATTTCCTGGATGTTCAATACAGGATACCAGGGAGAAAGGTTTCATTTAATGATTGCAAAAGGACGATAGAAAACTTACAAAAGTTTATATCGAGATACAGGGAAATAAACAAGATCTAAAAGCCCCTCCCCTCAAAAAAGTATTGACCATCGTAGCGCAAGGGCGTAACGGTGGTCATTCCATTTTCGTGCTGGTCTATGACAGCGCAGCCGTTTACCCAGGTCTTGCGCTCCCACCATGCTTTATATCTGAATACCTTCGCTTCGGGATCTCCACCCCACCCGATATTATATGCTGTGCTTCTGCCGTTGCTAAACTGCTGCCAGCGGTGGGTATGGCAAAAGGCTACATTCTGGTTTAATTCCTTCAGGTGTTTGGCGGCTGCATGGACACCCCAATAAACGCCATGAATGATACAAAGATCGCCAATGAAGCACCTGGCTTCCCGGTATGGTGCGAGGCTGATATAGCCCCTCTCAGCGAGTCTTAGCCCTTGATGGTAGTCTATTATAGCACCGCCTAATTTAGCGTTGTCTACGGGCTTCTTGAAGCGTCTAATACGTTCTTCGTGGTTGCCTTCCAAGTAGACCTTCTCACAGTCGCCCATAGCTTGATCCAGAACGTCTAAAACTACATTTGATTCATCGTATTCCTGCTGCAAGGTAAGCCCAGGGATTTCCCATTGACCGCGATTATGCGACGACACCGAAAAGGCATCTAGGAAGTCACCCATAATAACAACAAAATCCGGCTTTATATACCGGATTAATTTTAGGTTGGCATCCATCTGCCTGACATTATGGAAGGGAGCATGAACACACGGCAATATCAATCCCCTCTTTCTTCCCTCTGTTACCGTGTATTCCTCCCTATATATCGGTTCTTTGGGTGCGAAGTTATGCGTCTGCATTTCTTCTAACATCAGCTGTACGCGATCAGGGCCGAGCTTTCGCACCTGGTCTATTATCCCTCTCCACTCATCACCCCATCGAGGTCTATATTCGTTCATATTATCCCAAAATTTTGGGAAGCAGGAACCCAGCTAGAAAGGTAACAACAGAAATGCCACCGACTAACTGCCACATTCTCCGCTTCAACGTGTCAATATCTTCCCTGAACTCAGACTCTAATTTATCTACCTTACGCTCGACGCGCTTCAGGTCGCCTATAATACCACCATCACCAGCACCTTCCAGGATAGTGTTAACCCTGGTTAACTTCTCGCTCACTTCTGCTATATCTCTCTTAATTTCCTTTACGCTTTCGTTAAATGCGCTCAATATCTGGTCGTTTGTCATTTTTCTGCTAAAATTATACCGTTTGCAAAATTTTGAACAATGGTTTTATTTCTTTTTATCCTCCGTAAAAGTTAGCCCCATCAAAAGGCACTACGTCTGTATTTGAAAGCCCCGCGCTAATAGATACATTCCCGGAGCTGTCGCAGCTTCCGACGATGGCTATTTTGCTAGACCCTCCGAATAGGTAAATCATCGGGAAATGCATCGTGCTGCTGGGAGTTTCGGAAAGCTGAAAAAGCGTAGTACCAGCGGAGATAGAAGCCGTTGCCGTTACGCTCCCCTTTACATAAATTTGGTCAGCATCATCTTTTCTACTGTCTGTTGTTCCGGTAAGGTTGGTATGATAGGATGATGATGCGCCATAAGTGCCACCGCTAAAGCTTGATATATCGGCCCACTTTATACCGAGGGACTGAGTACTGTCAGCTGTTAATACTTGGTTATTTGTCCCTACTGGAAGCCTAGCATCTACTGTACTGAATCCAAATAAATCACCTTTTGTAGTTAATGGGCTACTAATGCCCGTTGGTGCGCTCCATTCACATTCTCCGGTAGTGGCATTGGTTAGTGTGAGGACATCGTTTATGCTGGCGGTAGCACCGGTTACGGCAGGAGTAACTATCAATACCTTTGTTCCGCCTGATAGTGTTACTTCTGTATTTGCTCCAAAAAAAGCAGTACCTGGTGATGAATTTGTAGCCCTTATTATAATATTATCGGCAGATGAAATAACAAAAGACGAAAGCAAAGCATATAGCATACTATATGACGAGTTCCCGTTTATTAGCGTATTTTCTATAAGAGTACCTCCCAACTTTCCCTGCCCAGTCGTGCTATCCATTTGCAGCCCATTAACCAAGTAAGGGTTGCCTACATTGTAGATAAAAAGGTAGTTATCATTTACAGGAGCTACGCACTTTACCAGATTAGTGGTAGGCACTTGCGAGATCTCCCCAGCGTCATCATCCGAAAGGTAGTAATCGCGGCCTACTGCTAGGCCGTGATTGGCAATATTTACATACCCTTGGCGCTGGATGACAAAGTTATCTATATCAGTCACCTCTATAATGACAGCATCTTGATAGGTAGAACTGGCGGAGCCTATCGCCTTTGTCCATGTTCCGGCATTGTCATAGACAGGAATAAACCCAAACGAGGGCAAGGTAAAGCCGTGCCCTACCTGGTTAACAGATTCAGTAAGCCCTGTCTCGAAGTTGACCGGGCCTACATTCCCACTTTCCCAAAAATAATAGCTTGGCATATTGTCAAAAAATTAGGGAGTAGAGAATACACCCTACCCCCTTGGAGATTCTACTATGAAATGAACTAGGAAGATTACCTTAAATAGCCGCTGCCGACTGGGTGTATCCTTTCTTGTTGAACTCGTCATAGATCACATTGATCTTTTTAGAGTTGGCTGCGGTGAAGCTGGTATCGCTTGTCGCCCCTTTCATTTCAGTAAATACCAAAGATGACGGATAGGCTTGAATAGTAACTTCATTACTGGACTTGCTTACTCGAACATCACCGTTATCGTAAGTGAATCCAGCGTCCAGGATAGCGCCCTCGATGGCTGCTGTCAATTTGGCTGTATCGTCACCATCCAATACAGGGTCGAAGTGATAAACAGTTCCGGCCAGGCTAACGCCTGTAAAGCTGCCTTTTGTTGATACGTCGTGAGTCATTGTATAGCTTTTTACATCAGTAGAGGTATCCACTGTGCCGCTATCGTCATTGATACCCGAAACGATTTTGATTGCGTTTCCGGGGTTGCTGTTTCCAGCTGCTAAATTTGCTACAATCATGATTTCTAATTATTAATATTACCAAAACCCCTTAGGGCATTTATTTTCTTTTTTCTTTGCTTTAAATACTGTCAATACAGGATTAGTTTTCAATGTTACCTTAAACTCTACCTCACATCCACATACACCGCATTGATCGCCTTGTAAATGCTTGCAGTCCTTACAAATCGCTAGCCGTTCTTGGGCTTTCTCTTCGCTCACTTGCTCAAAGTCGAAGCCATCGGACACCATCTTCAGCGCCCTGCTTCCGGCCTTTGCTAGTAGTAGTTTAGTCGTCTGCATAGAACATGAAACCTAAATTTTTAGTCCTCAATGCCTCACAGTCAGCATCATCATCGCAGCTAGCCCAACTAAGGGCAGTAGCATTTCGCTTCAGGTAGTCTACCAGGTTGCTGTATGCCTCCGTTTCCGCTTCCTTCGCAGCACTTACGGTATAGCTCAATTCCTCCTTTGTTACTGTCAGATCACTACCACGAAGTACGCCCTGAGACTCACCCCTAAAGGTTGACATCGCAAGCGAAGCACGGTAGACGCTTATTGCCAGGTAATCACGTAGGCCACCATTCCAAAGGTTATTGTAAGCCGTTGTGTTGAACTTCTTCGATTGCTCCCAGTAGTTGGTATCACTCAAAGGGGTGGCCGCTGGCACGTTTTGCAGGGCGGTATAAACGAGTCCGTTGCTGTTGTTGTTAACATCGTCACCCGTTGAGTAGGTGGCGGCATTGCTCCAATCAGTCCCGGCATAGCTTATCACATCAGTTACCAGCTTGTCATAGAAAGTCCAACCCAAGCACTTGTTGGCAACATACCTTTCGCGGGTATTAATCAGCCTATTGAATAGGTTGACATCATAGTTAGGCCCGGCAGGACTGAAATATCGCACTTCGTATGCATTTATCAAGCTACTCATGCCACGCCCTCCCTGCTTTGCGCTTCTGCTTCCTGCTCCAATAGCTCAGCCATTGGATTGGTGAAGCCTATGCTGTACTGCTGCATCTCTGGTTGCCCCATGTATTCAGCTGCAAGCATTACTGCCAAATTGATGGGCGCTAGAGTCCGGTTCTGCCAGGGCTTAACGACCGTCTGATATTTCCATCTGTACAGCCTGTTTAGCTCCTGAGTATTACCGAGCGTTCCCGCCTTCGATTGTCCCATGAGAGAACCATCCCAGTTGTGAGACTTCACTATCTGGGCCTCGCAATCTTCAGCTACATACTTCTGAAATTTTTCGTCTGTATTGGGCTTAAAGCTATGGATAAAAGCTTTTTCCTGACTTTCGGCCCTTTGCCTCAATACTACGCTATTGGCTTCGCCCTTCCGGGAAAAAACGCGTTTAAAGCTTGCGGCTACGTCTGCATAGTCTGAGCTGTCGACATCACCCTCAACCTCTACAAAGTGCTTTCCTGTAAATCCGTTTCCGTACTCCTTTTGGGTGTAATCCCCGCGCATCACTTCTAGCCATTGAAAATAGATAGAATTAATGGAGAAGGGCACTCCGTACCAATTCCTGGAGGTGGTAAGGTTGGCTTCATGAATGAGGGTAGTAAAAACTCCTTCCCCCATATCACCGATATAAGGGTAGACAGGTAATAGCCTTGCCGGATTTGCTGCTAGATAGGTAGTGTTCCACTCATCCGAAACATAGGCCATTCGGGCCTCACCTAGCTTACTATACTTATATCGCACATTAAGCTGGTCATAGCCCCTTAGCTCAACGCTTCGCACACCCGCAGTTTCCGTAAAGATTACCTGAATCCAAGCATTACCGTTTTCCTGAAGGTTGTTATATGACTGATTTGACAAGGCATAAAGCTCCCTTCCGCTGGTAAAGCTTTCGAGAAAATCAATGAACGTGTTAGCCTCCTGTGGGCTGACCTCCTGTATTTCGCGTGTATTGGCAAAGCCGTCACGCTTTCGACGCTTAACAACCATTTCACCACCTAAAGCATAGTCTTTGATCGACTGAATGCAAGCGCCCTGCGTAGGGCTAAGCGTGCTTAGGCGGTTGAATAGCTTCAGCGCTGTATGGTTTTCGCCCATATAGGGAACGATGTGCAAACCACCGTACCAACTGCTACGGGCTTCATTCTCCGAGGGCGTTAGTTCATCTTGGATTGGATTGCAAACATCACCAACCGCTAAACAGTTAGTGCCATACCCGCTGCCGATATTCGATAGCGTCTTTGCGGTAATCTTCGCACAATCGGTACAATCCAGGTTAGACATAGCAGATACCTTTTTTTTAGATGAACTTAGCCCAGGGTGCTTCGTGGCCTTCGGGTGCTTTTACCCATGTTGCGCCTAACGGCCCCCAGTCGAAGATCCATTGTAGAAGCTCCTGGCTGTTGGCAATTCCGGCATACTTGCGGCCCCCAGGGCTGTACCAATCCTCGCTACTAGTGTTGAAATATCGTCCACCGATTGCGAAGTTTCGGCCCGGAGTCCCGACCACCTCAAACTGCTGCTTCCTACTCACCTTTTTTGCTGGCGCTTTACGCTCAGCGTCCTGGTTTTTGGAAGGGGAAGAAGTACGGTTAAATACTCCTTCCTCGTTCTTTCTTTTAGCCATAGTCAGCTAAAAATTATGATAAGGTCAACGTACCCGTAAAGATCGGAGCGAGTCCGGTAGTGGTACAGGTAGTACCTAAGTTGAATGTCGCGTAGTCGTCGTCCTGTGTCGCCTTTGAATCCCATCCGAGGACGTTTACCTGGCAGTTCTTATAGGTCGCGGTATCGGCTGCGTAGTCTACATCGTAGCCCATCACTTTATAGATACCGTTATTGAACTTCAGAACCAGAACCAACTCACAGCAATTTTTGATGCTCAGAAGCTGCTGCTGAATGGAAGAAGATAGGCCAGGAATCTGCGCTGTCAACGTCTGCGTAATTTTGGAAGCGTAGCGAATATCTGCGCTTTCCTCAACGAGAGTAGAAACCTGGTCATCGCACTGGATTTCGTAGAAAATTTTGCCTGTTGTCATGGTGAACCCTGTGATGTCACCGCTAGTAACGGTAACGGCAGAGATATCAGACTTCTGGCAGTAGTAGATATTAGCTACCCCCGGACTACCATCTGGGCAAGATGCCAGAGATACGGCTGCGGGTAAACAAGCTGGTAAAAAAGCCATTTTTTTATCTTGATATTAGGTTAATAAAATTGTCTTGGGGGTTCATTATGGCAGTACTGTACCGTTGTAAGACGCTACAATCAGATTGTCATAAGCAACACCACAACCTATACGGTAGGCGCTATACATCTCAACGCGACCTTTCGCGCTTGGCTCAGGGTTTTGGTAGATAACCAAGCCGCGACCGTTTCCAGTAGAAGCGGAGCTATCAGCATCAGTACCGATCTGCAAATTTTCGAGGGCTACCAACAGGCCGCGCTCTTTTGCTTTGCCGGAAATAGGCAACATTGAATCAAAGTCATCCCACTCAGGGACTTCTATCACCGGAATGCCATCATAAAACAGGACTGTACGAAGCGGCTGTCCGTTACCTTCAACGATGAAGCGGTTAGACATCTCAGTACCCAATCCCTGTAAATACTGGCGGTATGCTTTAAGGAATGCACGCTGTACTAAGAATACAGCCTGTCCCTGGTTAACGAAGTGACGCAGTTCGTTGCTTGCTGCGTCGAGCATAGCTTCGAACCATGAGGAGATATTTGCGCTGGTAGCATAGCGAGTAGCGCCATCGTAGCTGTCCACATAAGCGATATTGGTAGCGGTTACACCGTCCTCAATCTGCTCCCACAGGCCATCAAACTGGGCCATCTGCGTTTCCAGGACTCCGCGAGTACGCATATCAAGCTGTGAAAGCCCAGTAGCGTAAGTGGTAGTAAAAGTTGTTTCTGAGAACCATACCTGACGGAAGATATCATCTTTGAGCGCACCGCGAACGCGGGTAATTAAAGCTTGCTCCAACTGATTTGCAAGATCGCCTTCTGTGCTGTTCATGTTGTTTCCTGCGCCTCGGATGTTTTCCCAGATGCCAGTAAACTCGTCAGCACAAAGCTCCCCTTCCACCTCAAAAGCGTGTACAGTAAACTCGTCATCGACCATTGACTGGATAACCACAGGATCCCATGTGGAACAGTTCGTTCTTGCTTTGGCGATCGGCCCCATTTTGCCGATACGCTTAAATTTCTTTTTGTTCTTAACGCCATACGATACATCATACACGTTAATATTGAGGGCATTTGCAGCCTGGGCCAGAACATTCTCTGACTCGAAAACCGGCTTCAATAGCAATTCCCTGCTTTCCTCTAATTGGTATCCTGCGTTAAGCGTTCCACCAGTATTTACCATTCCCATCTTGCTATTTTTTATTATTAGTTCTTGGAGAAATTTTTGACAGTGTGAAGCCAGGTATTTTCGGGCGCGACTACCTTCTCCAACCCTTCACCATTATTGGTCGGAGTCTCAGGCTGCGCTTCGAGCGTCTTTGTTTTGTTGACTGCTTTGGCTACTTCTTCCACCTTTTCGGTGAGGGCTTCTACTTCGGTGCTGTTGTTAACCTTGTCGGCTACTTTTTCCACCTCTGCTTTAAGCTCGGTTACTTCGTTTTTTACAGCCTCGGTCGCTTCGTTTACCACCTCCTTGGCTACCTCTTCAACTTTGCCGTTGATGGCATTAGCGATAGAATTAGCAAAAGCCTGGACATCGAAGGTCTCAGTGTTCTTAGCTTCTGAAAGTTGCTGTTTCAGGTCTGCCACTTCATTGCGAAGGGCTTCAAGTTCGTTGGTTTCTGCTTGGGGCGTTTCCGCGATTTCTGCTTCGTCGTTTTTCTTGCCGATAAGGCTATTGACAAAGCGGACAAAAGCGCCCTGCTGCTCTGTGTTAAGATTATCCATGATATTATTATCAGTTTGACTATTGATTGGTATTTCGGGGGCTTCCCCTGCTGCGACTGGCGGTAGCTTAGCACAGTTTAGGGTACTACTCATGTAGTTCCTTACTTCGAGATCTTCAAGCGTTACTTGGTTCTCGAAAGTGATACCCTCTATGATCTTATCTACAAAGCCAAAGTCTTTTGCTTCCTGTGCTGTCATGTAGGTTTCCTCATCCATCATTCGCTTGATGGTGTCTAGCCTCTGTCCCGTTCTTTTCTTGTAGATACCAGCCGCGACCTTATCGAAGGTGTCTAACGCCTTCATGGTTTTTTCCATTTCCTTCTTATCCCCAGCTGTAAAAATCCAGTGATTATGGATCATGTAAATACAGGTAGGACTTGCCTCTACTACATCAGCGCCACAGGCTACGGTAGTAGCGGCTGAAGCCACCAAGCCAGAGAGGCGCGCTGTAACTCTGGCAGGGTGACCCTTCAGAGCATCATATATCGCCATCGCATCGGCAGAGTCGCCCCCAGGGCTAGAAATGTTTACTGTAATGTTGGAGGCTTTAATGCCTTTGAGCTGGGCCAGAAAAACCTCTTTCGAGTTATCGCCTGTCCAGAAGTCATTTATAACACCGATAAGGTCGATTACTGCTGTGTCCTCGCCCTTGTTCTGGATATTATAAAAGGAGTTTATACGTCTGTCGATCACTGCTGTGTCCATCCCCGCTAATTAATTTAGTAGGGTAAACGCAAAAAAAATGCTGTCTTTGGGCCTTTTGCCTATTTTTAGCACAATGTTTGCACACGATTGTATATTTTTACTAATATTTTTATCCGACATGACAGATACGGAACGACTGAGAAACAAAAACGAGCTTTTTGACTTGATGAAGGAGGCACATATCGGTATATGGATGTACCAGAATGACATTCATCCAAACTGGGCAGTTATCGCAGGAGACATCAAAAGGGCCGGAACAAGGTTACACCAAGCTCGCGCCAAGGAATTTATGGCCAGTCCACAGGCTGCGAAAGATAGATTGAAGGAAGCTATTCATGAGATTGTGAAGGAACCCGTACAGACACCACAGGAAAAGCTCTATGCTGAAGCCAAAGCGATGGGGCTGAAGGTACGTAAGACGATGAAGGTAGAGACATTGGAGAGACTGATTGCTGAGGCCAAGTAAATGCCTTTAGATTTCGCTATCGACATATCAACGGAGCTAGACAACGGTACGACCGAGGTTGAAACGGTCAAAGCCCATGTACTAACTCACCCATCAGAGATTACACTGAAGCGATGGGGTTCCTATTTCCAGAGGTTGGATAAGATGCCTGATTGGTTCAAAGCCTTTCACAATGCCAAGGATGAAGCCGAGAGGGTAGAACTACAAAAGGAATGGACTTCCGAGCAATGGGCGGAAAGCTATGTGCTATTTGCTAAGCTATCATTAACATTTGTTAATAATGCGAGACTAGATGACTTGCTAGAAATGCCGCTAGGTAGCCCAAAAGAACCCGAAGGCGTGGATAGCCTTCTTTCCCTTTTCCTGCTTACGATTAATACCGTATATGGCTACCAGCCACAGGAGAGAGAATACTTTGAGCATAAGGGGCGCAAGTTCAAAGCTTTCGTTTCGAAGTCAATAGCAGGACAGGAAATGCCGGGGGCGGATATGACGGTTAGGGATGCGATCAACGCTTTACAGATAGAACACAGCTGGGAGAACCATACAGAAAACAGGGCCAACGAGTACAATATCAACGTTGGGGTATTAGCGGCACTCAGCCGCGAGGTATTGAAGGGCGGAAAGGTGGAGAAGCCCCCCGTTGATGGCCCTGCTTATTTGCAATGGCAATGGGAGCGGCAGGAGCTTTTTGAGGATATACCAATGGACATAGCTTTGGACGTGGTTTTTTTTTCAACAGGCTTAAAGGCTTTATCACAGAGCATCCCCTTATCGCTGTCCTCTTTAATGCAAGCAAGCCCAGCGGCTTGACTGGCACAGCATTGGAAGACTATGCCAGAAGAAAGAAGGAGTTCGAGGCTAAGTGGAAGCGGTGGGGATGGTATTCAATAGTTCATCACATCGCAGAGGGAGGGGTATTTAACCAGGAGGGATTGACGCCCATAGAGTCAGCATATAGGGCCAACTTCCTGCAAGCGCTTACCTGGCTGGCAGAAACAACTGATTTAGGAAGAGGATAAAATGATCCATTGGAAACTATACCCGTTAGCATTCGATATACAAATAATATCATTCGCTATTATATTTGGCTTTATCTTTGCAGTAGCCATCAATGATATAGTTCGCAGTTATAGATTTATGAGGCGATGGCAGGAACGCTAACCAACACAATAGACTTTTACCAGATACTTGCAAGGATCATTAAAGCTTGGCCCGAAACGGTCACGGATGGCGTATATTACCGGCACAAGCGCATAAACACATTTGCAGTAATATCGCCAAAGGCTGGGCAAAATACACCGAACCTAGACAAAGATTCACGGTACAAAGATAAAGCCTATTTCTACTCCCGCAGATGGGAGCTAAACGGATCTAAGGATTCTGCCCTAAACTTTGACTATCCAGCCCTAAAGGTTATCGAAAACCGAGACAATATTACCAATCTATTCCAGCCGACAGAAGGCCATACGGTAAACCTGGCTTTCTACCTTACAGACTTAATGCCGCAAAAGACAAGCGAGGTAACCGACATTTCCGAGCAAAGGACTTTCGAGCAAATAGGAGCGGATCTCAGGCAGCTACTCACGGAGCTAACCAATGAGCTGGCCCAGTTTGTTTATTCCCGATATGATGATGGCGGCGGGTTCTCTGCATGGGGCTGGTATTCTGATCGCTGGATGCAAGCAGAAGGATATACCATTGAGCGCCAAAACTGGCTAAAGACAAAGATTGTAGATAGGGAATTAACCACTACCCCTAGGTATGGCTTTTGGGGAGACAATTTAGCGGAGCTTCCGTTTTTCCTTACTATCAAGATTGATCCGTGCCCAGCGGCAGTAGACTTTGATTATAACTACGATACATACCGAAAATTACCGGACACACCTCAAAAAGTACTTAATTGATGGCAGAATACGAGAAAATATATAAGGTAGACAGGAAGCCAGCGAGCATCCCTTCAGGGTGTACATACGCATGGCAGATGAATGTAACCCCTCCTAAGATATGGTATGACAATGATGGGACTATCACGGAGTGGACAGGGGGCGGGGGAGTTGCACCAGGCACATATCAGCTTCTATCTGAAAAAAGCGCAGCATCTGGATATGCTTCCCTAGATGGATCGGCACTTGTTCCCGTTGCAGAACTGCCTGCTATCACCAAACAAAAAGGGTTGATGGTGAGACTTGTTGATGCAGCAACAGACATCACTGTCTCTACTGATTACAAAATAGGGCCTATTCCTTCCCTTTTTACAGGCATGGATTTGATAGAAATCACGTACCATCATGATGTAGCAGGAGCAGGAGACAGCACCAACGCGATGCTATACAATAGAACAGACACCGCAAATATGCTCTCTGCAAACTTGACTATAGCAGCAGGAGGAATAGACTCATCTACAGGCTCAATCAATACAGCGGCAGATGATGTAGTCACAAATGATAGACTAGAGCTACAGATAGGTGCTTCAACTTTTACCACAACCCCAAAGGGCTTAATAGTTAACTTAATTTTCGAATAAAAATATGGCAACTTTTCAAGATATTCTCACAGAAATAGACACACTCGCAGGAGTAACTCGACTTACTACCGAAAGAGTAGAAAACCTATCTAAAAACCTTACTGACCCTCTCAGTGAGGTAAATGTAAATTTTCAGACCTGGCAGATTAATCTCCTTATCAGGCTACGAAGAAGGACAAGTAAAAGCACAATAAAAGTATTCATTCTGCGACCTGGGCAGCAAAATGAATCTGCATGGAAGGAATCAGAGATTCCTGAAGTATTTGAGCAGCAAGTAGAACAACAACTCAAGCTTGCAGGATATACAAAATACAAAATTGATGAAGTAGATGAGCAGGTACAGTTTGCCTTGGTTACTGTCTATCAGAATGCAGGAGCGAATAAGGAATCAATAAAAAAATACATTCAGCTTGCTGGAAGCACATGGCAGATTAAAGACTATGTCTAATGAGTTGGTATGACACAGACTGGGACTATAGGGTAGAGATCACAGTAGATAATACTCAAGTAAATGGAGATGTATCTGACTTCCCTGTTTATGTAGATCTATCTGAGATGCCTGAAAGCTTCTTCACAAATGTAGATAGTGCAGGGGCAGACATCAGGATTACCAGGGCAGACGGGACTACAGAATGTGCTTTTGAGATAGTAGCGATTGACACAAGCGCCAAAACGGGGGAGCTACATTTTAAGGCTAATTTCTTATCATCTAGTTCTGACACAAGTTTTAAGATTTACTACGGTAATCCTAGTGCTAGTGCTTATGCTGTTGGGGAGACTTATGGTAGGAACAATGTGTGGACAGACTGGAAAATGGTTAATCATGATGGGGGTAGTACAGTAGATTCTACTGGTATACATTCTATGAGCGCTATTGGCTCCCCAGTATCAGGTGGAGTTTCAGCCCCTACCGGAGCAGGGACTAGTTATAATGGTACGAGTCAATATGTGAACACTAATGCTAACAATTTAAATGTTAATAACGACTACACATTAGCTGCTTGGATAAAGGTTGATATAGATAGAAATCAGTCTCCCATCATCAGCGCTTTCAGTAGTATAACAATTGCCCCTGGTTACTGGGTTTGGAATAATAGAGTACCAAGCTCCAGCGGGTACGGGTTATGTATGCAACTTGATAATGGCCCAAGTGATGCTGACTTTGTGCCAAATTCTTCAAATAGGGTTGATGTGGCTGATGGGTGGAGCCATATCGCTATGGTCAGGGATGGCAACGATTATAAATCTTATATAAATGGATCATTAGCAGATTCAGGTACTTTGATTAAAAGCGGATTAGATACAACATCAGATATATTAATTGCTAGACTTGACTATAGTAGCAATTATTTTCCGGGTAGTATATCTGAATTAAGGATGCAACAAATTGTAAAAGACGCAGACTGGATTTCAACCGAATACAATAACCAAAACTCCCCATCAACATTCTACACCGTAGGAAGCGAAGAAGCACAGCCAACGGCAGACACCTTTACCGCTAAAACCTCCATATTTTAGCATGAATCAGATCAAGGTAGGAGAGTAT
>Ga0208543_1000416_pt1 | contig 13513 bp, 28 predicted proteins | sample DEB08_DNA_14_FD_185497 | JGI IMG/M metagenome (GOLD analysis project Ga0208543, IMG submission 185497) | Aqueous microbial communities from the Delaware River and Bay under freshwater to marine salinity gradient to study organic matter... | ecosystem: Environmental > Aquatic > Marine > Coastal ...
GAAACAATTAAAATGACTATCACCGCCGAGGATGGAACAGAAACAATTATAGAAATTCCAATGGGAACTGGATATTTCGGGTAACATGAGATATCTACTTGCTCTAATTTTATTATTGCAGGGGTGTGCCTCGGTTCCTAAATGGAGTAATAGTCCTGAGGATTGCGAGCCTTACAAGGAAGGTTATGTGGTAGATTTACTTACAATGGCTAAATCTGCTCCTAGAACATTTAAAAGAGCAATGCCATATATTTGTGTAGATGCTCCTGAAATTGTAAAACTACCTAGCTTTTTAGAATTACTTAATTTACCACCAGCAGAACAGATGCCGGTTGTAGCAGTATATGGATTTGGCGATAAAACAGGACAACGTAAATCAAAAGAAAATATAGCAGACTTCTCAACAGCAGTAACACAAGGCGGAACAGAATTATTAATAGACGCTCTTAAAACAGCCGGTAATGGAACTTGGTTTAGAGTAGTTGAAAGACAAGGTATAGATAACCTTGTAAGAGAAAGACAAATTGTTAGGTCTACTAGACAAACGTTTGCAGGAGAAGATGACCCAACAGATGTAGGGCCATTATTATTTGCAGGTATGATAATAGAAGGCGGTATCATAGGATATGATTCTAATATTTTAACCGGCGGTAGGGGAGCTCGTTACTTAGGTATAGGAGCAAGTAGACAATATAGAAAAGATGTTGTAACGGTATCTGTTAGAGCAGTTTCCGTTTTAACTGGAGAAATTTTATTAAATGTTCAGGCAAGAAAGACTATCCTTTCTTATGGTGCAAGTGGAGATGTATTTAGATTTATTGAAGAAGGCACCGAGCTTGTAGAGTATGAGGATGGAGTAGGTAAAAACGAGAGTGTAACTTATGCTACACGTTCAGCAATCGAAGCTGCCGTTTTAGAACTCATATATCAAGGTCAGGATAGAGGGCTTTGGAAACTAACAGAGAGGAAAAATGAAAAATAAATTAATCGCTTTTATATTACTGTTTTCTACAGCAGAAGTATATACAGCAGATAATGAAATTATGATTGACCAAACAGGTGATAATTTTACTTTATATATTGACCAAGTAGGTTACGGTAACTTAATAGGATTAGATGACTTCACAAGCGGTGGGTCTGAAATGACTATTGTAGGTTCTAGTATTACCTTTGATATTGATATGATAGGTAATTCAAACTTGTTATATGGACCGGTTGTTGGTGATACATTAGATTGGGATTTACTATTTACAGGAGATTCTAACGTATTCGATTGGAATATTGGTTATATAGGAAGTGCCGATACTTCAGTTGTTGATATCGACATTACAGGGTCATCTAACACCTTTGATTTTGACCAAGGTTATATTGCTAGTGCTGAAAGGCTAGACTTTGACCTTACATTGGTAGGTAGTTCAAATGTTTGGGATTTAGATTTTGAATCCGATGATGCTACTTGGAATTGGGACTTTACAGGTTCTAATAGTAATATTAATTCTAATATGTTGGATGGTGGTTATCAAAAACAAAACGTTACCTTTAATGGTGATGGGGCTGATATTGATATCACTCAACAATCAGGAACGTGTCCCTCAGGTGTATCTACTTGCACAGGTGAAATTACTTTGGACATAACATCTGATAATGCAATCATTCAAATCGTTCAGAAAGACACTTCTGACTAATCTTTTACTTATGGGTTCTGTTTATGCAGAGCCTATAGGTGAAGTTGTAGAGCAGACGGGAGTAACGTCTTTAATTCGCAACGATGAAAATATCGTTGTATCAGGTGCATCTATTCCTGTTGAATTATATGATTCCGCACAGACAGCTCAAGGAAGAATGAAGTTAGAGTTTTTAGATGAGGCTCAATTATCTTTAACAGAACATTCGCTAGTTTTAATAGATGAAATATATTATGACCCGGACCCAAATAAGTCTAAAATGACTATGAAGTTTGCAATGGGCACAGCTAGGTTTGCATCCGGCAAACTGTCAATGGTAAACAAAGCCAATATTGATATTCAAACTCCCACAGCCACAATAGGTATTCGTGGAACAGACTTCACAACAACTATTGATGAACTTGGAAGAAGTTTAATTATTTTATTGCCTGACTCTAATGGAGATGCCTCAGGAGAAATTACAGTAACAAACGAAGCAGGTGAAATTGTAATGAATGAGGCATATCAAACTACAATGGTATCCAGCCTTAGTTCATTACCAACACAACCAGTTACATTAGTCGGTATAACACCTAATATGATTGATAATATGTTTATTGTTAATCCTCCCAAAGAAGTATTGGATAGAATACAGGAAGGATTAGAAGATGAACAAAACAACGACCAAGGTTTATTGGACATAGATTTTTTAGAGTTTGCAGAATTAGAAGAAGATAAATTAGAGGATACTGAATTAGAATTTACGGAATTAGATATAGATTTATTAAACGTTGACTTTCTAACAGACTTATTGGATGTAGTAGAGGCTTTAGATAGAAAAGTTAAGGGATCTGGCCCGGCACAAGAATCATCAGTCGGTGGAGTCTCAATCGCAGGAGCAAATTTAGGACTAAATAGTAATAGTCAATATAACATTTTTACGGAAGGCGAAGTTATCGTATTTCAAAGAATTGTAAACGATACAATCGTATTAAGACTTAGAAGCGGTGCCAACGTTTCTATAGAAACCATTGTTGAAGGTTATGAAGGAGTGATAGATTTAAATGAAGGAGAAGAATCCTTTATATTTATCCGACAACAATAAAACAAAGGAGGAAATTTATGTTAAGTAAATTTATCAAATGGCATGAAAGAAGAGTAATAACTTGGATGGAGTTATTGCAATTAGAACCTTATCATATTTATTGGATAGCTTTTATAAAGGGCATTATTCTAATACTACTTTTACAATGGCTTATATAAAACTATATGCAGGTAAAGCCACTCTATTAGGGTGGCTATTCCTCACCACAACTATTTTTGCTGACAACGTTATAAACATTGAACAACAAGGAACAGTTTCTAGTGATAACTCTCGTATAGACATTGACCAACGTGGATATGATAATGATATAGATATTAATTACCAGGGCGATTACCTTTATATAAACTACAATCAATGGGTGGGCGGAAATAGTTTAATTGCAAATGTAACCGGCACCAACAACCAAATCATCGGACAGGCCTTTGGGGGCGACACTCACACTATTAATATTGCTGGTAACAACAATCTTGCAGGAACTTGGTATGGAACCTCAGGAGATAATAATGTTGAAATTAATTTATTGGGTAACAACAACTTCGGAGCTGTAGAGGCAAGAGGAAATGGCGGACACAACATTCAACTTAATTTATCAAACGGCGGCAATGTTCAATTGTTTATTGATAAGTTGACTCCCGACACCTTCGTTTTTTCACAGGACTGTGCAACAATTACCTGTTCATCAACAGTAATAACAAGACAATGAAATACATCACAACTATATGGACAACCATATTCTTAACATTCCTATTATTGGGCATTAGAGTAAATGACCCACAGTTAGTAGAACAAACAAGACTAAATGTGTTTGACCAATACATAAAAACACTTCCTACAAAACATTCAAACGACATCGTTTTAATTAATATAGGTGAAAAAAGCCTAGAGCAAATAGGACAGTTTCCATGGCCTAGACAAGAGTATGCCATGATGATAAATCATCTAAGACAGGCTAATGCTGGTTTTATAGGATTTACAATAATGTTTCCAGAAGCAGATAGATTTGGAGGCGATGAAGTATTTGCATCCTGGGTAAAAGATAACGGAATTATATTAGCCCAAGACGCAGATGCAAATGGTAGAAGTGAAAAGGCTCCTTACGTAGGAACAGCTGTATTTGGAACTGGCGACCCATATGATTATGCTTTTAAGTATAACGGACTTGTTACAAATATTGATGAAATCGAAAATGTAGCACAAGGTGCAGGACTAATTAACGGTGCACCAGAAGTAGATAACATAACAAGACGTATTCCTCTTGTATCGCAAATTAATAATCAACTTTATCCTTCAATGGCTTTAGAAGTAATCAGAGCTTGGCAGGATAAACTATCATATACATTAAAAGTAAACGACGCTGGTATTGAAGAAATTATATTACGCCCCTTTCAAATTAAAACAGACCCTGACGGAAGTATATGGTTAAATTCTAATTATACTTTTGAAGAAATAGATTATGTGAGGGCACCCTTAAATAAAGACCTAAAAGGTAAAACAGTTTTAATAGGTGTAACAGCAAAAGGTATAGGAACTCAGGTTGTAACACCACAGGGCCTAATTCCCCCTCACAAATTACAGGCAGCTGCCATGCAAACAATAATAAATGGTGATAATATAAGTAGACCATTATATGGTGACTTTATAGAACTTTTAGGGACGCTATTATTAAGTATTATTGTAATTATAGCTGTATACTATGCATCTGTGTGGATAAGTGCTATTATAACACTATTAGCGCTCCTTACACCGCCTATATTAGCATATTATGCTTGGACTAACACCTCACTATTGTTAGATATAAGTTTTCCCGTAATAACCCTTATATTAACGTTTACGTCTGCTTCTTTTAATAACTTTTACAAACAATTTAAACTAAGACAACAAATTAAAGGACAATTTTCAACTTATCTATCACCTGATATGGTTGATATGTTAGTCAAAGACCCTAGTCTTATGAAATTAGGCGGTGATAGGAAAAACATGACATTTATGTTTATGGACATTGTTGGATTTACCCCTATATCAGAATATTACAAAAATAAGGACGATCCAGAGGGACTTGTAGAATTAATAAATAGTTACTTAGACAGAATGACAAAAATTATTCTATCACATGGCGGAACAATCGACAAATTTATGGGTGATTGTATTATGGCTTTTTGGAATGCACCAATTGAATGTGAAAATCATCCTCAAAAAGCAGTAAATGCTGCTAGGGAAATAGAAATTGAAGCAATTAAATTGGCTGAAGAATTGGAACAAAAAGGTCTTCCTCGTATTGATGTTGGCATTGGTATCAACACCGGCGATTGCATCGTTGGAAACATGGGGAGCGAAGAACGGTTTGATTATTCCGTTGTTGGAGACGCCGTTAACCTTGCGTCTAGACTCGAGGGTCAAACAAGAAATTATGATGGGGTTCGAGTGTTGTTGGGACAGGAAACTTATAAACGCTGTGAAAGAAGAAAATTCAAGAAAGTTGACAGCATACAAGTTAAAGGAAAATCAGAAAGTATATCCGTATATACCTATAAGTGAGCCGGCATCAACCGAACACTTAATTATATTTTATACTTTTCAGGTTTTGGATGTATACAGCACATATAGGGGTATAAAATATGATTGTGTTTATGAAACGAATGTATTATTAAATAGAAAACCAAAAATTTATCAAATGATAACATTAAAAACAAGTATATTAGGACCCATGTTATATAATCTTAATAATTCTGAAAAATTAACAAACGAAATACTTCTACCAACAACTCTTTTAACAGGAGTGGTAGTAGCAAACAATTTTAATGTTTTAAAAGACGCAAAACAGGAATGTAACAAGCTATGAGACCTGAAGGTTACTTATATGAGGACAATACAGTAAGATTCCTCAAGAAAAAGAAGTTAGCGGATGCAAATTTTCGCCCGGCGGGTGCTGATTACTCTAGACCCGACATAGAATTTCTTTGCAATGGAAAAAGTTACGGTGCAGAACTTAAAAAACGTATTACAACCGCCGGACAAGTTGCTTTGAATTACAAAAATGCAACAAACACCTTTGATTTCTCACAAAATAACCCTACAGATGAAAAACTCTACTTAATAGACTTAGCAATAAGAAGTAATGTGCTAAATTTAATCAGAAACAAGTGGAGAAAACCTATTTGGGCTTGTATGGACAGGGATTATAAGTGGAAAAAACGTTGGGAGGATGCAGGCAAGCCAAATTTAGAAGAAAGACACCGACAAGATATAGAAAATGCCCCAGAATTTTATATTCCTGTGTCTTCTACATCAATTAGTGGGTATTATAAAACCAAAGATACTCATTATTTTCAATTAGGAACACATGGGTTTTATCTTTTAGGTAGAGATGACCCTGCAGGACTTAATATTGGACAAAATCCACCCATACCTTTATGGGAAAATAACCATGAATGTAGAATTAGAGTAAGAATTAAAACTAATGATATAAAGAGTGCAATGATTAGGGAACAACAACGTAACGACCCAACAATAGCACCTGGTTATACTCCCTCAATAGAATTAACAATGAGAAGAATAACAAAAAGTTTTTATAACATAGCACCTGTAACATCAAACACCTCTTCAATTTTAGAAAGCCAAGCGGTGTTTCCAAATAAAATGATACAGGACAATGATGATGAGGAATCAAAAAATGAAAATGACACCTAGTGAAATTGAACTTTGTGCAATAACAGGAACCTTCAAAGGCGTTCCTTTATATCGTTTAAACCTAGATGAATATTTAGATGATGATGAAGCACTAACTGATTTGGATACAGTTATCCAACTTTACAATTGGGAAGTTTTAGATAATGAGGATGGAACTCAGGTCGCAAAATACTTGCTAAGAAAAATTGGAGTTGACATTTATTAAGTAAAAAACCTATTTTTTATATATAAGAGCGTATAAGCAGAACTTATAACTAATTATACAAATAATTTATATTTAATTTAGGGATAAATGAAAACAAAAATAGAAGAAGCAGGGGAACTTTTTATTTTAGTATGCGTCTTTATTGTAAGCGTTCTTGCAATAGCACCAATAAGCTAAAGCCAATAGTTTTTAATCAAAGTATTTAAGAATAAAAATACTCCAATACCATTTAACAATATTAGAGCTCGGTCTTTCCAAAGAAGTCCGACCCATAGCCAGCCTGCGACTCCAATAAGGCTTAGTCCAAGGTCATATTGTTGTAAACCGTCTACACCTCTAATACTCATGCTGCCTAATATAAAGATGCTTGATGCCCACTTTACATACCAACTTAAATCCATTTTAGGCGTAGCACTTTTTTGTATTCTATTGGAGTTTTTAATTTCCCCTACAGAAAGTTCCATGCCTTTATATTTTGTTTGTATTGTATCTGTGTCTTTCATAATGTTTCCAAAAAAAGGGGGCATCGCGCCCCCTTTGGCTTAACTAATATTAGCTATTAGCTTGGGCTGCTAGTGCTTGATAACCAGCTGCGATAACGGCTCTAGAAGCAGTTCCTAGACGATATCTAGAAGCTTTAACTCTTCCTCTAGCATCTTTGGTGCCGTTGTTTAGATAGATTGGGAATCCATCCATACGTAGTGAAGAAACAGCAGACCTTGGATTAGCAATCCCAAATCTGTTTGTAATTTCACCAGCTGTTAAAGCTTGTCCTGCTTTAAGAGCACCTAGTAACTTTGACTTCTTAGAAGTGAAGGTTACAGTTGTTGTAGTATTTTTACTTGTCATAAGTTCTCCTTTTTTAAGTAATTAACATACACATTATACTATCGTTTTTTTACAAAGTCAAGCATTAATGTTCTTTTTGGTCACCTTAATGATGTTCTTGATAAGCCCATATGAGCCTTTCACCTTCAAGGATTTCACCGAATTCAATTTTTTCACCTGTAGCTAAAATCTCTCGAACAACTCTACCTGAGTTATATTCAATATCTAATACTTTGCCATCATCTCTATCTGAGGCATAAGCCATACTATCCAAGCTATGTGCATGTAGGCATTTTACACCTTCTGCCCACTCCTCAGCTTTTAACAATAACCTTTGTTGTTCTACTATATCGTTATATTGTCCCATAACTTAACTCCAAAATAAATCAAACAATTCATCTTCTAACATATAAGCTTCCTTTTCCCACGGTGTTCTTTTGTAACCCGTGTATGTTTGATTTTTCCACTTTAAATTAGGATGTAATTGTCTTTTAATAAATTGTTTCGCATGAACTAACTCATGTGCTAATGTTTTGGCTATCTCTTCTTCTGGTAATGTTTTACTTTCAAATGTTTTTGCCACTTCTATCTCAGCAACATCTTTATCGCCCCAACATAAACCTAAATAGTTATTTTCACATTCCTTAACAAACTTAACAGTTATGTCTACGTCTCGCCTAATATTAGGCACCAGCCAAGACATACAGTCCTCAGTAAAGCTAGTAAACTTCTTTCTATTTCTTATTTGACCTGTAACAACAATATCAATCACTTACCTTGACCACGATATTTTTTATAAGAACGTTTTTTACTTTTGTTCATTGTCGCCATTGATTTAGGACGCCGACCAATACTTGTTCCTTTTTTAATATGTGATATACTGGAACCTTGTTTTTTAAATTTTACTGCCATAATAAATTAATGTTTAATGTTGTATCGTAATTGTAATGTATTTACCTGGATTTGTCAACATCTTTTTATTACGTATCTGACCAAAAAGTTCGTAAGTAACTTCCCAATATAAAAGTTCTTCTCTTATATCATACGCCCATGTATTGTAACAATGTTCTCTTGCCTTGTAGTCTGTTTTCTTACTACCAAACAATGCTCCTAACAAGCCACCTACAATAGCACCCTTGTCATCTTGGTCAGCAAGTTCTTTACCTACAGCAGCCCCTACAACAACAGGCACAACGGGTAATGTAGTATATCTACCTGTGTTAGGTTCGAATTCATAATGACATTCCCTAACAGGTCTGCTATTAGTATAAACCTTCTCTATAACAGGGTATGCTTTTATAACAGGAACTTGCATTGTTTCTGTTTGTGCATATGCTCCTGAACTGAATACTAGTAAAGCAAATAACCAACCGGCACCCATGCCCAAACCAAATATTGCTGTTCTATTAAGTTTAACGTTTTCCATTTTAATCCTCCATGCAGGCTTCAATTAAAGTTTTCTTTTCATAGGGCCAATACTTGCCCCTCTTGATTTCACCGCAATCAGAACATACGCCTATCTTTATGCCTGCTTTTAGTCCATGTCCATATGCGGAATTAGGTATGGCAAGAAACTGTGGCTCATTTATTAACCAGTTCCAGCCTATAAAATATATTGTTCCTGTTTTACCCATCACGTTAGATATAACGTAACGTCTGTAGATGTCATTCTTTTTAAGGATACCGAGTTTACATTCACCACCACTATCCAAATCCATTGCATCCTCACTACAACGTTTAGTTGGCTTACCGTGATGTGTTCTTACGGCAGCAACTAAGTTTTCCCATACCGTAGATAACTCTATGATGCTATGTGAGTAGAGGTTCTTTAAGTCCTCAACTGTTACATCGTCATACATATCATATCGCTTAGACTCGGCGAACAAAAATGTCGCCAAGTCTTTTTGTGCTGATAGTGTGTAATCAGTAGTCGCCATAGTAAGTCTACTTTATAGGTCTAACAATTGTGCAAACTCCTCATAGTGAGGATTGTCTCTTACAACTCGTTTGATATTTTTCTTAATTGTTGTAACGGCTATTTTATCGCCGGCTTCTATTTTAGCTATGAGACGCTCTCTCACAACATCAAAGTCAAATTTACCTAAAGGATAATGACGGTGTTGCCATTGTAGGTTTGATTTACTTACTTTTCTAGGGGCATTAGCTTTTTTCTCTGCTTCTTCCTCTCTGACACGTTCAATATAGTCTTTTACTTCTACTTCCATGTTTAACTCTCCATAAATGTTAATATGTGTATACTAACACCGGAATTTAAATTTGTCAAGCATTTTTCGGAGAAATGCTAATAAGGCGGTTCACCAGAGTTAATGTTTTGCTTTAATGTGTCGGTCAGTATTCTAAATCGCGTAGCATCTGCCACGGTGCAGTTATTACATAGCCAGGCATAAGACCTTTCTTCTTGGCGTAGCATATACTTGTTCATATTCGTTAGAATCCTCACATAAGGTGCCGTTTCAGACTCCTTTTCATTCACTATCTGCCAATTGGTCTTATTATCATGATACGGACAAAAGATATTCAAGTTCTCCATACGTATAAAGAACACACTCGCAGGGTCAATGCCCCTATAAGTAATCGCCTTTACTAACGGAGTTAGAACTGGCGAAACATGGTCATACCAAGTTCTGTAAAAACCATCAAGAGCAATATTTTCACTAAACTCTTCAGCCACAGTGGTCATAGCACTCTTAAAACGTTCATGTGGATTACGGATAACAAAGTAACGTTCTATATTATCATCTTTACTGCCAAACCATGGATGTTCATCTAAATCCTGTGTTTCCTCACGAACATCATAAGTTCGCCAACCCGATATATCGGGATTCAACCCTAAGTCGTTTCTAAACCATCTCTGTAAGCTAGTAGAACCGTTTTTAAGTGGGACAAACAAGGATGTTCTCACTTCACTATCCCAAGTAAAGGATATATGGTTATTGGGTCTTACATTAACGTAATCATACGGAATAAACTTGTTGTTCATAAGTGTATTTATTATGTAAAGACCAGAATCCAACATAGATTGGTTATATTGGCCGTAAAAATTTTCTGAGGATTTTCTGTGAGAAAGCGGGATAGTATATAGGGGTTGGAAATTGAAGTCAAAACATAGGCCCGCCTATATACCCTAATATGACGTCGAGGTCTATATCTCATCCATAGGTCGAATCCCGCACTTGGCGGGACTCTAGGGGGACGCTATCTCTAGCGCTTAGGAGTAATCTGGATGCACGAACTTAATCATGTCTTCGCCTGTCTCTGGACACTTGAATCTTACGTGTGCTACCTCGCTCCAGAACTTGTCTGTCTCTTCTTCTCTCAGATTGCAACTATCTACTAAGTTGGTGATATCAATAAGACCTGCTTCTGTTAAGTCTAACAGCACATCGCCAAATGGTATCTGGTCATTGCTGTTCCATCTCACTATGGTTCCGTCTATGTGAAATGAATCTTTGTATTTGTTCACAACGTCTTGAGTTGTTGAGAACGTGCCGAAGTGCTTGAACCTTGAATAAGATCTACCGCTTACTTCAATGCTGTCTGGGAATTTTGTCATTTTATTTTCTCCTATATTATTAAATAACATAACTATATTCTAAGTGCGGAATGGGAAAATGTCAAGCATCTTCCCAATTATTTTGGCCGTAGTCTAGATGCCTTTCTAAGCCCACGATATGAACTGCATTCGACTCTTTGCCGTTCCAGTTGACTAGAATACCCTGTTGGTGTAATGCGTCTACCAGAGCTGATGTGTCGCCTCTGTGGTAGAGCCAAACTCTGCCCCATCTCTTGTAGTAGTCTTCACTCTGCTCATGATAGAAAACAGCGTTCTCAGCGTCTTCTGGGATGTTGCCCCAACTGCAACTGCCACAACACCAGATGCCTGGCTTGTTGGGGTTGCCTGTATACCAACCTGATTTCTCAAGGGCAGCTAGAGCTTGTCTAACTGCCTTTCTTGTTTCTTTGACGTATTGCAACATTATGTTCTCTCCTCTATTCTTTTCTTAATGAGCAAGTTCATCACTTTCTCTCTATCTGTGAGAGCAACTCTCATATCGAAAGATTCACAAAGTCCTGGTCTCGCGCCACCTTCTAGTTCTCTTAATATAGAGCCGGTGCCAAGTGCTTCAACCTCTGCTCTAATTGTTTCTACTAAGTTTTTCATATTTACTCCTATTTAAAATATAAGTATATTCTAAGTGCTTTTGGACCTGGAGTCAACAATCTTTTTGAATTTTTTTTAATTATTTTTTTGCTAATTGTATTGACATCCCTACTGCGCGTGTTAGAATAAAATGACGAGCCGCCTTTCTCGGGTTGCACTCTGCCAGCTTGGCCTGGCCATGCAAGGGGAAGGGCCATTGCTGACCCCTCCCTCGGTTACGAGGTTTAAATTAAGTAATCTGGACCATACATTCTCATATGGTATCTTTTGCCTAGGACTTCATAGCCTTCTAACACGTTGCCCCTAGCTTTGTTTAAAGCGGGTGCTGACCAGCCTGCTGACATCAAGATGTCGCCTACTTTGAACTTGTCGTTGGCCATGTTGATGAAACCCCAAACGGTTCTTTGATTATCCTCAGCGATAATCTTGATATACTTCTTACCTTCTTTTGCTATATAGCGTCTAGTAAGTGTTGGATAAGCTTCCTTAAAGGCCTTGTCTAAGTCGTTAAGTAAAACTCCTACTGCTTCGTTTAATTGTGTCATTTATTTTCTCCTATATTTAAATTAACAATAACTATATTATGCGCTCTTATGCACTCCATGTCAAGCATTTTCATAACTTAATATATCTAATTTTTCATACCCACCTAGCACGGAAACGTCTGTTTTCCAGGCGTTATCTGATTCTGGTCCGTATTCTTCTGCCAGTTCTAGGGCCTCGTCAAAAGTCTCGGCCTCGATTTCGACCTGGTGCATCTCTACAACTTTTATATCCATCTTAAACTTAGCCATCAGTAGACCTCGTTTCTGTTATCAAGCATGAGCATTGGTGAGAGCTCGTTGCAGTCTAGCATATCACGCACATCGTCTGCGCTCATATACTTCAAGCTAGCAATCAACATCTGGTAAGCTGTCATGTGTCCTTCTTCTACCAGGGTCAATGCAAGCTCCCTAGGATTCAAATCAAACATATCATTTAGATCCATCATTACACTTCCTCCCTTGCTAGGTTAACAAAGCCAAATAATATAAGTCCCATCCAAATTGCAAATTCCATTTATTTCTCCTATATAATTAATTTACTCTTATATTATGCGTCCATGAGGCCCTAGGGTCAAGCATTTTGTTGAAAATATTTTTGAATTTTTTTGTTGACACACCACCTGCGCGCATGTTAGAATAAAATGACGGGCCTCCTATCCGGGAGGTTGCGCGCAAAAGTAGGGCCAGCTAACACAGCTGACCCAAAATGTAAAGTTTTATTTTACACTACATCTCGTTAAAAATCTCGTGTAATAAACTTTGTGTAACATTGCCCTCAAAGTATGTAAAATCTTCACAACTTTTAGTTACGTTAGTTTTATTATTAGTTATAGTTAATGTATTTAAACTATAATATGTATTGTTAATTAACTTAACATTGTGCTCATTAATTAAAGTGTAAGTATATGTTTTCATAATTAAGTGTGTATTACAAATACTTTGTCATTTTCATCTACACTAACTACACTAAAACTTTTAAACATTTTAGTTAGTTGGTCATAATATTTTGTATAACAAAAAATTTCACTTTTAGTTATACTTGTAAAAACAGTTAAGTCGATTAACTGTGTAGGGTGTGTAACAGTTGTTGTATGTTTAATAACAACTTTGTCATTTTTTATTTTACATTTACTTAATTTTAACATAATTTACCTCGTTTATAATTAGTTAAGTAAACATTATAACAGCAAAAGCAAATAAAATGTTAAAAATAAATTAAATAAATTACTTGACTTTTTGGACCTGCTGTGTTATGCTGGACCAGGTGGACGGGGTCCCCAAATTGGGGTGGCGCCC